>SKER01000756.1_pt1 | contig 33162 bp, 27 predicted proteins | sample 4826961 | NCBI WGS metagenome assembly SKER01 (sample SAMN11008804, study PRJNA524170) | human gut metagenome | biome: Human fecal sample; material: Feces; isolation source: fecal sample from pouch patient p47 | host: Homo sapiens | place: Israel: Tel-Aviv | collected 2016-11-16 | reverse complement strand
GTTTGGATGTGAGCGCTGTAAGTGAACATTCAAACCGCCGCGACTAAAGTCACAAATATGCTTTATTTATCTTCAGGAGTTCGTCTGCTCCGCAGCCTCACAAATCAGAATTTTTGCCAAAATCATTCCAATTTCGAAAGCTGCAATTCCCCCAAGTACATCTGCAATTACATGTTGTTTTATAAATAATGTCGATGCAAATATCCCCAGTGACATAAGAATCGTTGCCACTCGATAATAGTTGGTTCTCTTTTCTGTTTTGAAATTCATTTTGTAGGCGGCACGTATGCAGCACCAGCTCTCTAAACAGTGAATAGACGGAAATAGGTTGACGGGAGCATCTACAGAGTAAATAAAGCGAACGAGCTGACTGAATATATCTGTTCCTGTAATTTCCGGCCGGGTTAATGTGGTTGGAAACAATATAAAGAAGAATAGACAGATGACTTTGGAAAGAATATCTCCAAGTACAAACTGATAGCACAGTTTTTTGCTGTCTCTGCCAATTAATATGTAATTCAATGCCCACTGGACATATGCCAGTACATAAAATATGACAAATGGTGTCAACAGTGGAATCTTTTCATCTAGCGAGATTGCCAGTGAGTAAAAAGATAAGTGGTTTCGAAGTTGTGCTGCACCTATGTAGATACAGTTATTTATGAGTAAAGCTGCGATAATCGGCAGGATTGCATACTTTGGCAGTAAATTATTGAATCGTTCTTTTATGTTCGAGTGCATGACCAATGCCCTCCCCCATCTTGACGGGCACTTCTTTTGTCAGTGCAGAACTTTGTAAAATGTCCTCGCGTATCTGAACTTGTTCTGGCTCAATCAGTACGATAATTGTAGAACCTCCATATTGAAAATATCCTTTTTCCTTTCCTCTTATGGTACTTCCTTTTTCTTCATGATTGACAATCCGCCCAACAAGCATTGCGCCAACTTCCATCTGTACTACTGTGCCAAACTTTTCTGTCCGAATTAATGTATATTCTCTGCTATTCTCAGTAAATACAGGAACTTCCCGGAGGGCAACGGGTCTTACCGTATGTAAACGTCCTGGAATAAAAAAGTTTCTACTCTTTTGCCCGGAATCCACATAACAATATCTATGATAGTGATTTACACACAAACGGTATACAAGGCAGTATCCCCCATGATAACGCTGTGCCAGCTTTTTGCTGTGCAACAGAGAGGAAATTGTATAATGGCTCTGCTTTACGGGAAAAACGGTATTCTCTTTTATTTTCCAGACAGATAATAGACCGTCACATGGTGCGATTAAATGATTTTTCTCCATATCTATCGGACGCTTGCCCTGTTTTATTTTCCTTGAGAAAAAATCATTAAAACTTTTTATATCTGTTGTTTCATAATCTGATAATTGGATTGCATTTTGCTTTACAAATGGCTGAATGAGAAATGACGACAATTCAGAATCTAAAAAATGCCCACAGATACGAGAAAGCCGTGGGCCGGTTAACGGTTTTAAAAGAAATCTTCCTGGAACTGTATTATATAAAAATTCTAGGATAGTCATATGTAAATCTCCTGTCTGTAATCTCTTAATTCTTAAAATTTATGTACAAAAATTCCCATAGTATTCTCATAAAATACTACAAAGTTTAAATGTTTATATGAAAACTTTACTTTTTCAAAAATTTCAACGCAAAAATCAAAACAACGCACTCTACCGCACCAAAGAAAATCATAGTAGCGATTCCCTTATTCTGCGGCTTTTTAATCTGTATTTTTGAAATAAACAGGCCGCCTGTAATCAACATAACTCCAAAATACAAAAATGTCAGGTCTGCACGAATAAGCATATGTATAAGCAGTACTGCTGGAAAAATTAATGCTGCAGACGTTACTGGTAAGCCTGTATAAATTTTGGCTCCTGTCTCATCTCTGTTCTGGTCTTCTTCTTCCATCACGTTAAAATAGGCCAGGCGAATCATTGCAGCAAGTACATACAAAACAGCAATCAGGCTTAAAACAATCTGTGTCTGTAAAGTATAGTGCGTGAGCAGATAGCGGGTCACTCCAGATAAATCAGGAATACACATCGTATAGCGAAGCATTGCGATTCCTATACATGCCGGCAGCATACCAAAAGCTATCAAATCTGACAATGAATCTATCTGAATGCCAAATTTTTTCATCTGTGTTGTGCGGTTTTTTTTGCTTCTGGCTACTTTTCCATCAAATGTATCACACAGTCCGGAAAAAAGCAGAAAAAACATACCAAGGTATGGATGCCCCATCCCATTTAGACAAAGCATAATTCCTATTGTTCCCGACATCAGTGACAAATAAGTAAGTATCACTGTGTAATCATAAAATCCTATCATTTTCATTCTCCAATTTCTTTTTTCTCTTAATCGTTACATATCCTATCAAAACTGCAGTCAGACTTACAAAGATACAGACATAAAAAGACAGGCCTCTGCTAAGCATTTCAAGCTGAAATGCGGCTTCCCTGCTCATAAGCTGCTGATATCCTTTCAACATCAGATAATCCGTCACTCCCATTCCTCCCGGAATCGGGACACAGTTTGGAACCCATAACAACATAAATCTGTGTTGCTAATAACTGTGGAAGCTTGCGTAAATCTCCATGCAATGCTGCAAAGGAAAAAAGTGTTACGATAATCTGCGACAATCTCTGTAACAGATTCAGGATATACACCTTCCATAACATTCTCTTTCCATCAAAAATCACATCCACAAGACTACTATACTTCTCGATAGAAACTTCCAGTTTCTTTTCTAACTTATCTGCAAGCCTCCCACAATGAATCATCCGTAAAATCCGGACAAAAAAGGTACCGACAGATTCGATCAATGCCTGCTTTCTCAGCAGAAGATAAAAGATAATCCCAAGCCCTGCTAAAGCTAAACCACCTGCCACGATCAGCACTCGACACCCGATACTGAAATTCAGAAAAACTTCCGGAAAAATCAAAATATCTACCAGCCCGATCGTCAGAATCGCAAGGGTATACATAATAAGATTCAGTAGCAGCGCAGCCATAACTGCTGTTCCTGCTATTCCATCCTTCAGCATAAAATATGCACTTGCCGGCTGTCCTCCTGAAGCAGATGGCGTAATCGCAGAAAAATACACATCTGCCGCCGAATAAACAAAGCCATGGCTTCTCTTTGCCGGATATCCCATATGCCGGACAAGAACTCTTAATGCTTCCCCTTCAAAATAAATAAAACCAAGCATACTTACCGATGCCAGCAGAATACCTTCCCAGGATGCCTCTTTTAAACTTGCCGTCAGTTCGTTCAAAGAGATGCCGCTCCCCCGAAACACCGTATAAATCGTTATTATGGCAAAAACAGAAACCACAATAACACCAATTATTTTCTTTAAGTTCTGTTGAATTATACTTTTTTCTTTCATAAATATGTGTTTCTTATGTATCTTTCCCTATAACTATCCCTATAACTCCAAATCAAATGCATGTAAAACCTGCCTGTTATTCTTGTGAAATATTTCTCTTTTTGTTTGTGTAAGTCTTAACACTAGAGCGTGTTTGAAAAATGCTTTCTGCAAGATGTGCATCACAATTTGCGGGAATGATTTTTCAAACACGCTCTAGTTATAACTATAACATACCCCTGTTTTCTTTCCTACTAAATATTTCTAAAGATTTTTAAATATTTAAATAAAAACGCAGAATACCTAATATTAAAATATGAACCGGATAAAAAAGATAATTTATCCATTTATTTTGCCTTCCTCTTTCACCGTTATATGTTACTGTCATAGCAAATCCCAAGCAAGAATATAACTCTTTAATAATCGAAAGATATCCCAATCCCGCTCCAAGTATTGGTTTATCATAAAAAATATAAAAAATGTATGCAACAATAATCGCATGATAATCATAATCCAGACTGAGCGCCATCGCTACTGCACACGAAATCCCTACAACAACGATTGAGATACTATACCACAAAACTTTATTGCTGATCTTTGCTTTTACAGCATCAATAATCCAAATTGTAATAAGACATAATGCTAAAGTAAACATGATGTTATTCCAATATGGATCAAAGAATACTTTTGATGTAAACATGTCAAACGGAACTTCAGATATCACACCAAATAGCAAAAGCGTTATAAGATACTTCTTCCTGTTACTGGTCTTAAAAAATCCTTCTACAATAAAAACACAAAAATGGGAAATGCAATCCTGCCCAGAATTGAAAAAAGATTAGACAAATGTAATAAAAATCCCCTCCCATTTAGAAAAGGGGTTATCAACGCATTGTTTACATGATCTATCAGCATGGATATAAATGCTATATATTTTAACTGTGCCCCATTAAAAATCTGAAGTTTTTTTAATTTATCATTTTCAAATCGTTTCCTTACTTCCATGATTCCTCCTATCCTCATCTTATGGACAACTATAAAGGTACTCGTGAGTGTTAGTAAAAAACAGAAATACGCTTTGTTTTCGTACTATTTCTCTCTTCTTGATAGTAAACAAACAGCTTCTACATGGCCGGTGGAAGGAAACATATCTACTGGCTGAATCTCTTTTATACGGTATCCATTTCCTGTAAGGTGCTTTAAGTCTCGGGCAAGTGTTTCCGGATTGCAGGAAATGTAAACCACTTTCTTTGGTCTTAAGCGAAGCAGGGAATCTAAGAACTTCTTATCGCTTCCGGAACGTGGGGGATCCATAAAGACAACATCAGCTTTTTCCTTGTGTGATGCCATTTTTACCATGAAATCTCCTGCATCATCTTTATAAAAACGAATATTTTTTACTTTGTTCTGCTTTGCATTAAAGACAGCATCGCGGACCGCATCTCCATTTAATTCTACAGAAATGACTTCTCCTGCGTTATCACTTGCGACCATTCCAATTGTGCCAATTCCACTGTACGCATCAATAACTCTTTCTTTTCCGGTAAGTCCTGCAAATTCAATCGCCTTATTATAAAGAACTTCGGTCTGAATTGGATTTACCTGATAAAATGACTTCGGAGAAATGCGGAATGTCTTGCCGCAAAGCACATCCTCAATATAGCCTTTTCCATAAAGAATCTGCTGCTTATCCCCAAGAACCATGCTAGTATTTCTGTTATTTACATTTGCAATAATTGTTGTGATTTCCGGATGTTCTTTTCGAAGTGCTTTTACAAAATTATTTTTGGATGGAAATACTGGAGATGCTGTAACTAATACAACCATAATCTGACCAGTATGATAACCGGTACGAACTAAAATGTGGCGCAAAAATCCATAGCCAGTATCTTCATTATATGGACGCATCTTAAAAGACTTCATAAGGGAAGTTACTGTATTCATGATTTCATCCGCTTTCTGATTCTCAATCAGACAGGAATCGACACGAATAACACGATGGCTACGGTTCTCATAAATCCCTGTAAAGCAGTTGCCGTGGCGGTCTCCTGCTACAACTCCATGTACTTTATTACGGTAATGCCACGGATCTTTCATTCCAATAATCGGCTTTACCTTTCCAAAACTTTTTAAAAGCTTATTTGTATTTTTCTGTTTCTTCTTTAACTGTTCTTCATATGGCAGGTCAATATACTGGCAGCCACCACATTTTTTTTCATAAGGGCACTTTTTACTCATTATTATACCTCCAACAAAAAAAGCTCGGAGAGCTTACACCCTCCGAGCGTTCGTTCAAGAAATTAAATATTGGAAAACTACAATTATTTAACTGTAACTTTTGCTCCAACTTCTTCTAACTGTTTCTTGATGTCTTCAGCTTCTTCTTTAGAAACTGCTTCTTTGATTGCCTTAGGAGCACCATCAACTACAGCCTTAGCTTCTTTTAATCCTAAACCTGTGATTTCACGAACAACTTTGATAACTTTAACTTTCTGTCCGCCAACTTCTGTTAACTCAACATCGAATTCAGTCTTTTCTTCTGCTGCTTCTCCAGCACCTGCTCCTGCTGCAACTACAACACCTGCTGCTGCGGATACACCAAATTCTTCTTCACAAGCTTTTACTAAATCATTTAATTCTAATACGGATAAACCTTTAATAACTTCAATAATTTCCTGAGTTGTCATCTTATTTCCCTCCATAAATCTTATATTATAATATTAATTATTCAGCTGCTGCTTCGGATTCTGCAGCTCCACCATCTTTCTGCTCTGCGATCTGTTTGATTACGCGGGCAAAGTTTGTAATTGGGGACTGAATGCTTCCCATGAATTTTGCGATAAGTTCGTCTCTTGATGGGATAGTTGCGATTGTTGCAATACCTGCTGCATCGTAGTAAGTACCTTCTACAACACCGCTCTTTAACTCACAGCATTTTGCTTTCTTAATAAAGTTAGCAACGATTCTTGCTGGAGCTGTTGCATCATCTTTGGAAATTGCAAATGCGTTTGTTCCTTCCAAATCTTTTACAACGCCTTCGAATTCTGTACCTTCTACAGCACGTTTTACCATAGTGTTCTTATAAACTTTATAAACAACACCTGCTTCACGACACTGTTTACGAAGTTCTGTTACATCAGCTACGGAAATTCCACGGTAATCTACAACTACCATAGATTTAGCTCCGTCAAGCTGAGCCTTAATCTCGTCAACAATAGGCTGTTTTAATTCTACTTTAGCCATCTTCCTGGTGCACCTCCTTAAATATTTGTGTGTACCGCCGTCAGTTCATCTTTCGATGAAATAAAAAAACTCTCTGTCCAAAGACAAAGAGCAGAAATATTCTAAGAATAAAATTATCTGAATATAACTTCCTCGGCAGGTGTTCTCACTTTATGCCTTACGGCACCTGCTGTCTTCGGCGTTCATACTTTGGTATGATATCATGGGTATGAAGAGATGTCAAGTGTTTTTTTGAAAAACAGACGAAAAACTTTATACAATATTATATAAAATGCTTCGTATCACTGCACTCTTAATGCTCCATCGCATTAAGAGCTTGTTCTAAGGCACATTTTTATATAATATTGTATAAAGTTTTTCTGTATTAGAGCGTGTTTGAAAAATGCTTTCTGCAAGATGTGCGTTACAATTTAGGGGAGATTTCGCCTGAATGAGGGCGGCGTAGCGGGCTACGTCAACTGAATGAAGGCAAAATATACTGCAAATTGGGGCGTGCAGGTTGCAGGAATGATTTTTCAAACACGCTCTAGGCCGTTGCAAAAATGCACTGACCATGGTTATGCTATCACCTGCTATCAAGGGAGGGATTTGTAGATTGCTGTTTTGGACTATGATTAAATTCAATTCATCTAAAAATCATCCAAAGACAGCTTCCGAATTAAATGGTAAATTAATAGTTATTTCCGAAGAAATATTCATATGGATTTATATATCCATTGCCATTGTCATTTCCAAAATTTCCATTGCCATAACCATAGTCTCCGGAATTTCCATTGCTATTACCAGAGTTGCCATTGCTGTTTCCATTATTATTTCCATTATTGGAGTTATTATTGGAATCATTGCTGGAATCGCTGGAGTTATCTGTTGTTACATCACTGAAATCACTCTTTTTACCAAGAGTTACTGTAACGGTCTTTTCCTCGTATGTTCCGCTCTGGTTTGCTCTCTTAAATGTGATTTTTACTTTTGTATTAGCTTTTTTCAGTGCCAGTTTTTCTTTTAAGCCGGACATTGTAGATACGTTGTTACCCTCAAACTTGGTAATGACATCGCCTGCAGAGATTCCTGCTTTTTCTGCTGGTGATCCGCTGACTACCTGTGATACATAGATTCCGCTAGGGATTCCAAGTGCGCTGGAATAAGATTCATTAATGTCACGGCCTACGACTCCAAGGAATGCAGCATCTTTTGTGCTTACGCTGTTGGCATTCATTAAATCTGTTAAGATAGTTTTAGCTGTAGTGATAGGAATCGCATATCCCATACCTTCTACGGATGTATCTTCTAACTTCGCATTGTTGATACCTACAACCTGACCATCCATATTAATAAGTACACCACCACTGTTACCAGGGTTGATTGCGGCATCTGTCTGAAGAAGGTTCATTGTTCCATCTGTTAAAGATACTTCTCTGTTCTTTGCACTGACTACACCTGTTGTAACAGACTGGCCATATCCCAATGCATTACCGATTGCTACAACTTCTTCTCCTACTTTTAAATCATCAGAACTTCCAAGTGTTGCAACTTTAATCTTTGATGCTGTAGAGTCTTTGATATCCTTTATCTTTACAGAAATAACTGCAAGGTCTGCACTGGAGTCTGTTCCGACTACTGTTGCTTTGGCTGTTGTATCGTCTGCAAATCCTACGGTGAGGGAAGTGGCATCAGATACAACATGATTATTGGTTGCGATCATAAGATTATCTTTTGTCTTTGCAACGATAAATCCTGAACCTGCTCCTTCTGATTCCTGTGTACCAAAGCCATAATAATTGGAAGACTGAATTGTGCTTGTAATAGATACAACAGATGGCATCACTTCATTAACTACACTTGCTACATTACTGCTGGAGCTGCTTGAGCCGCTTGATGATGTCTCGCTCTTTGCACTTGTTGTTCCCGATGTTGTTTCAATTCGATCTGCTGTAGAAGGATATAATTTATCTTTTGCTACGGACACTCCTACAAAGCAGGCTCCCGCTACAAGACCAAATACTGCTGCGGATGCAACTAACTTGGCAGCTTTCTTACCCATTCCGTTCTTATTATTTTTACTGCCATTCTTTCTCTGTCTGCGTCTCTTATCAGGTTCCGGCGGGATATTCCCATAATAATTTTCATTATTATAAGTACTCTCATCTCTCCATCCGTGGCTGCTATAAGAATTATTATAAGTATCGTTGGAATTATTTCCATTGTCATACTGATAGGAACTGCCACCTGTACCTTGTTCTCTGTAAGAATATCTATGACTCTCTGTATTCTCCTGTGTTACCGATTCCTCAATCGGTGTTACATCTATAGCTACTTGCTGACTGTTGTTTTCCTGGTTATTTATCCTGTTGTTCTCTAAATTCTCATTATGGAATCCATTTTCAAATTCGTTCATAATGTTATCCCCTTTCCTAAGTTTGTAACCTTATCTTAGCAACGATGTGTGATAAATTTGTGTTGTATTTATGGCAAATTTATGGATTTCTACTGATTTTGCAGCTTTTTCACACTTTTTTCGTAAAAGCAGGAAAAGAAATAACCTTGTGGAATGCCCTGTTCTATTGTATAATAAGTTAGAAAATTATCCCAGTAAGAGGTATATTACGCCCTTTTTTCCATATATATATCCCTTTTGGGTGATGGAGGTACACTTTTATGATTAAAGAGAATCAAAAATATCTTAACCGGTTCCACGTCGTTCTTGATGCACTGGTTATTTATTGTTCCTTTTGTCTTAGTTACTATATTCGATATATATGCCCTCTTTTTAAAGACATTTTCCCTCGTTTTGGTTACTGGCGGCAGTTGTGGCAATATCAGGGTATACTTCTTGTTCTTATTCCTGTATACCTTATTTTATATGCAAAGTTTAATTTATATAAACCAAAAAGATTTCAAAATAGGACTTCAGAGTATGCGAATCTCATTAAGGCGAATTCCATTGGAATGGTTTTCTTCTTTATATATATAATCTTTATGAAGATTCCCCATGTTTCACGAAGTCTTCAGTTAATGTTCTATGTTCTTTCCATGCTTCTTACCATTGCTGAAAGGGCGGCAATCCGTTATGCATTAGAAAGAACTCGCAGAAAGGGATTTAATCTTAAACATGTTGTTGTTATTGGTTTCAGTGCAGCAGCCGAAGCCTACATCGACCGTATTAAGTCAAACCCACAGTGGGGCTACACCATTCACGGTATTTTCGATGATAATCTCAAGGCTGACTTTTCTTACCGCAATACTTTTTGCATTGGTAAGTTAAAGGATGTAGAAAAGTTTCTTCAGAACACTTCTATGGATGAGGTGGCAATCGCACTCAGCCTGAAAGAGTATTATAAACTGGGAGATATGGTTGCTATCTGCGAAAAGTCTGGTGTGCATACAAAGTTTGTTCCAGATTATTATAAATTTATTTCTACTAACCCAGTTACTGAGGATTTGAACGGACTTCCGGTTATCAACATCCGTAATGTTCCGCTTACAAATACTGTAAACAAATGTATCAAACGTCTTGTGGACATTATTGGTTCTATCGTTTGTATCATTCTCTTTTCACCGATTATGGCTGTTGTTGCTGTTCTCGTTAAAAAGAGTTCCCCAGGACCAATTATTTTCTGTCAGGAACGAGTCGGTCTTCATAATAAACCTTTTAAAATGTACAAGTTCCGATCGATGGGAGTACAGTCTGCCTCTAAGGAACAAAAGGCCTGGACAGTACACAACGATCCCCGGGTCACTCCCGTGGGAAGAATTATCCGTAAGACCAGTCTTGACGAACTGCCACAGTTATTTAATGTATTAAAGGGTGATATGAGTCTCATTGGTCCACGGCCAGAACGACCTCTTTTCGTTGAGAAATTTAAAGAGGAGATTCCTCGTTATATGATAAAGCATCAGGTACGTCCCGGTATGACAGGATGGGCACAAGTTTGCGGCTTCCGTGGAGACACATCCATTGAGGGACGAATTGAACATGATATTTTTTATATTGAAAACTGGACATTATCTTTTGATATTAAGATTCTATTTCTTACTGTATTTAAAGGATTTGTCAATAAAAATGCTTACTAACACAGATTTTTTAACTAATGAATGTACTCTCCGAAACATTCCATAAACCTATTAAATTTCCAGAAGTACCTATAACAGAATGGAGGCATATTTTATGAAATATGGTTCAATATATAGTAAAGATAACATTGAAAACAAATATAACTATTCCAGCACAGGCGGCAGACGAAGTTCTCAGAATAATTTCAAAACTTCTCACGACCATCATACACATTCCACATTGAATACTTATGGCCTGCTTCGAAGTTCTTCCGGTACAGGATATCATTCCTCTGGTTCTTCTATAAAAAATTCTGGCAAACCATCAACAAAGAAGTCCTCTTCCCAGAATAAGCCTGATACAAAGTCTCAAAAGCGGCAGACTTCTGGCGGACGAGCTTTAACTTATCATGAACGTAAAAAAAAGAAAAAACGGGGATGTTTTCCTTTCCTTCTTTTAATCATTCTTTTAATTGCCGGGGCGGTTTTTGCATTCCGTTTCTCATTAAAAGGTGCCTTTTCCAAAATAGAAAAATATCCTTTAGATAAAACAAGTGTAACTGTAAATGATACGGATGCTAATATAAAAGATTATCAAAATATTGCTCTTTTTGGCGTTGATAGTCAGGATAATAAAATTAAAGATAAAGGTTCCCGTACTGACTGTATCATCATTGCCAGCATCAATAAATCAACCAAAAAGGTAAAATTGATGTCTATTTACCGTGATACTTATGTAAGTATTGATGGCGAATACGATAAGATTAATGCAGCATATTCTTATGGCGGACCAGAACTTGCTCTTCGCACAATTAACCGTAACCTGGATTTAAATATCACAGATTTCGCCACGGTTAACTTTAAAGCATTAGCCGATGCTGTTGATGTGCTTGGAGGTATTCCATTGACCATTAATTCTGAAAAAGAATTACAGAATTTAAATGATTATATTGGTAATATGAATCATATTAATGGTGGAAATTCTCCGAAGTTTGAAAAAACCGGAACTTATACCTTCGATGGTAATCAGGCTGTTGCCTACTCTCGTATCCGCTACATGGAAGGCGGAGATCACGCAAGAGCTAACCATCAGCGACTTGTTCTTGAAGGTATTATGAATACAGCAAAAAAACAGCCGCTAAAACTTGGAAAGCTAATCAGTACTGTTCTTCCACAGTGTAAAACAAGCCTCTCTAATGACGATCTCACAAAGCTGACTCTTTCCATGGCACGTTGTAAGATAGAAGATTCGCAGGCTTATCCTTTTAAATCTGAAGATGAACGATATAACGGCATCTATTACGGTTTTCCAATTACAGCCCAGACAAATGTAAAAAAAGCACACGAATATCTCTTTGGTACGAAAGATTATAAACCAACAGAAGAGCTTCAGAAGATCAGTGCGAAGATTAAGGTTGTAACGGATTATATTGGGATTACGGAATAGCGCCATATAATACCCTATATCTGTGGCCTCGGAGCAAGGTTTGGATGCAAGCGCATAAGCGAGCATTCAAACCGCCGCGACTAAAGTCACAGATATAGGATATCTTCTCTTTGGTGTTTCGTCTATTTGCTTACGGCAAATCACTATTCTTCGTAATAATTAAACTTCGGTGTTGCCTGTATCTGACAGGATGCTTTCATTGTTCTTCTATTTTTATGAAGTTGTACGTTAATAAGAAGCATTTCACCGTTTTCTACCATTTCCTGAATATCATCTTCTGTTAATTCTTCATAATCCTCTGTTATCATATCTGCATATTTGAGTTCAAGATATACATCACACATATTTCCTAATGATTTGTGATATTCGATTTCATCTGGGTCAAGCTCATTTTCACTTTCTGCTGGTGCATATCCGTAGGACATAATAATCGGAATTCCCAGTTCTTTTGCAAGTTTACGGATTCCATCCATGAGCGGTTTCATATCCTCAGAATCTTCTACTGAGAGTATATTTTCAATATTATCAATAAATACCACTGGCTTATGTGCTCCCTCTGTTACGATGGAACGAATAAGTTCTGCTAATATATCTCCTGCGGAGGCATCTTCCATATTTTCTACATATTCAGACACTGCTTCCTGATCAAGTACAAAAAGATGTTCACTGATTCGTCCTCTGTACCAATTCAATTCATCTTTTAAAGAACGAATATCTGCGCCTTTTTCTCCTGTCATGATTGCCATAGAGGATACTGCTTTTTCTTCATCTTTTTTATTCATTTCATAGCTGAGACGAGAGATGGTATCTACCATAAGGTCATAGCGGGTAAGCTCTGTTGAAATATAAAGTACATCTACACCGCTTTCTGCTGCCCGGTCGGCTATCTGCTGCATAAATCCGTTCTTTAAATACTGAGGTGTAGCATCTACAAAGTAACTTCCTTTATGAAGGCCATAGCGGAGCATTGCATCTAAACGTTTGAATCCTGTGCTTAACTTTCTGTTTTCCTGTGTATCTACAATATACTCTTCAAATTTATCCATAAAGCTTGCAGAGTTTTTGAGAACAAATGGATTGCGGACACTTACCTGGAATTCTTTTTCTTCGACATTCTTTCCTGTTAGAACTACTGCGCTAAATTCTCTTTCTTCTTTTTCTGGAGCTGTTTTTTCCTTACGTTTTACAATATTCTTGTGTTTTCTGGAATGTGATGTTCTCTCACTGTGTGCAGGCTTCTTCGTCTGTGAAGATGTCCTCTCTGCCTTTTCCGGTCTTGTTTTTTCTACCTGAATTGTGTCTTCTGATTCAGAAATGTATTCTGCTTCCTTGTATTCTGCTTCTTTCTCTGTTTTCTTAGAAACTCCCTTATTTGCTATCTCTTTTTCCTCTGTCTCAGAGCACTCACTATTTGCTGTCTCTTTCTCTTCTGTCTCAGAGTACTCTCTATTTGCTGCCTCTTTCTCTTCTGTCTCAGAGTATTCTCTATTTGCTGCCTCTTTCTCTTCTGTCTCAAAGTATTCCTTATTTGCTGCTTCTTCCTGAGCTGCCTCTGAGGTCTCTCCCTCTTCTTCCTCAGAGTTTTCCTCTTCACTGCTTATTTCTTCCTCAGAAGCTTCTTTTAAAATACTTTCTGGCTGTTCTGATACATCTTCGGCACCTTCCGTCTTATCAGATTCGTCCTCCGTTTTTTCTGCAGAGTTTTCTTCTAAATTCTCCTCAGAAACTGCCTCTTTTTCTGTTTCTTCAGATTTGTCCTGACTGCTTTCTTCTAAAGTTTCTTCATTTGCAGGTTCTTCTAAATCTTCCTCAATAAAGTCTTCATCCATAGCAAGTTCTAATTCTCGCTCGAGGTCATCTTCATCTAAATCTTCTAAATCTTCAAGAGCATCTTCTTCTGTATCTAACGCGGATACCGCTGCCTTTTTCTTCTTGCCATTTTCCTGTTCTTCAAGCCATGCATCAAGTGCTACTTCTGAACCAGCAAGTTCCAGTAAGAGCATTCTTTTTGCACGCTCATAGACTTCACCCTCCAGGCCAAGAGATGCCAGATTATCCAAAGCTTCATCTATCTCTGCCTGTGTGTGGTCTCCAAGAACTAATTCGCCCGGATCAACATATTCAAATTCTTCCGCTTCTTTTTCTGAAACTTCAGAATACTCAGGCTGTTCTTGTACTTCTTCTGCTGTTGGCGCAGGGGTTATCTCAGAACTTTCTTCTGTTGCTGTCTGTTCCCCGGCTGTTGATGCACTCTCTTCCATCGGCTGTTCTGTTGCTTCTTCCACTTTCGGAAGTTCTTCTGATTTCTTCTCTTCCTCTGCTTTCCCGGCTTTCTGTGCCGCTTTTAACTGCTCTGCTGCCAATGCTTCTTCCGCTGCCTTAAGCTGTGCCTTTAATTCTTCAATGGAAGGACTTTGACTTTCTTCGGACTCCTCTTCTATATCTAATTCATCAAAGTTTAAATCATCCTCGCTCAGTTCTTCCTCTGTCTCCGATATTGGTTCAGCCTTCTTCTGTACTGCGTTTTCTTGTGCCTCTTTTGCAAGTTCTACTGCTGACTTTGTTTCTCTGGCTTCCTGTGGCTCTGGCTTAGCTGCCTGCTGTGCTGCCCTGGCAAGTTCTACCGCTGACATTGGCTGGCTCTGTGATTCTGACTGTGAACTTTCCACTGCTGGTTCCCTCGTTCCTGCCATTCCACTTCCAACAGCACTGCCTGCACTTTCGCCTTCAAATGCCATCGGTGCCGTTTCAGCTGTAGTACCTGTTTCCGTCTGCGCCAAAGTTTCTTGTGTTTCTTCTGAGTCAGAAGACGTATTTCTGGAAATAACTTCTCCGATCAAAGATTCCATATCTTCCTGCGTCACAGCTCCGCCAGTCTGACTCATTAGATTTTTCAAGTTTTCGAAAATTGTCTCGTTAATTAATCCTAAGTCTGCATTGGCATCTTCAGCCAGAATCATCTCTGCATTTTCCTGTACTACTTCCTGGCTAATCATACGAAGCATATCATCTGAAAATGCCGGCATTCCCTGTGATTGGCTGGTTTGCTGTGCTGTTGTTCCATCTCCCTGTCCGGCAGGCTCCTGACTATTCTGCTCTCCTGCTGTCTGATCTGGTGCGATTCCAGCCTGTTCCAGAATCTCACCTGGTAACTCATCACTGATATCTTCTGGAGCCACTCCCGCTTCAATCTGTTTTTCCCGATAAAGTTCTTTCTCTATCTCTAATTTTTCCTCTGGTGATAAATCTTCATAATCTTCAAAAGAAACGAGTTCATCACTGTTCTTTTCCATATAATTTAAAATTTCCTGCTGATGAAGTGCAAATTCCATCGGATCTTTTCCGCGCTTTCTTGCCTCTTCCATAAGACGTTCTGCTCTCTTTTCTGCCTCAAGCTTCATCTGATCCTCTTCTTTGGCCTTCGCGATTGCTTCTGCGGCTAACTGAGAAGCTGATTTGGTTTCTGGCATCTTCATCTCTTTAGGTTCATATTCCTCTTTCTGATGTGCTTCCTCATCCTTATCTACAGCTGACTGTGCAAGTTCCCAGGCTGAAACTGGCCTTCTTCTCTGCTCTTCTAATGCTCTCTCTTCTGCCTTGTTGGCCTCATCTTCTGCAAGCATTTCCGTCGCTGTCTTTTCCCTTCCATATCGAATCTGAGAACGGTCAAATGGGTATTCTACCTTAGGATCATTTAATCCCATCATCTGCATAAAATTATTATAAATCAAATCATTAAGATTCGCCGCTTCCTGATGATTTACATCGTCTTGTCCAAGCATATCGTAAGAACTGCCATTACCATAATCTTCGGACGCACCACTGTCTGTGGATGCCATATTTCCATATCCATCTGCAGTTTCTGACTGTTGCTGAATATTCGCATTTTCATTCTCCATTACCTGTGCAAAAGGATTCTCCTCATGTGACTCACTCTGCATCTGTGAACGATTCTGCTGTGGAGTCATTTCCTGTTGTGACTGTGGGGCTGCTGTCTCTCTTCTTCTGCCACCATTTCTTAACCGTTCCTCTATCATATTCACTGCAGAAGCTGCCTGCTCGGAATCATCCATCTCCTCAAATGTCTTCGGTGGGAAAATATCTGGTGCCAGAGATTCTGCCAGCTTCTGAATCGTATCAGAAAGTTCCTGCTGTTCCCCTGGTTCTTCTGGTCTCCCGGTAATATTCAGCGCCATATCAATAATATCATTAATATCAAATGGTCTTTCTTCGCTTCCTTCTGTTGCAGTGTGCTGTGCTCTCACCACATCCAACAACGCTTTCATCATATCTTCCATTATAGATTAACCTCCGTTACATGTTCTGTCTGCCTGTTTAGCTTCTCATTTTCAATAAAGATATTCTAACACCTTTATGCAATTATTACAAACAAGTATTGCATTATTACATATTTTCCATCACTTTCTTTCAATTCATATAAATAATTGTCATAGACATTGATTTTTTTAACTAATTCTGCGATACTAGATATAGAATATTATAGATACTTGATTGATTATTGCATGAAAGGAGTACATTTTGAAAACTTATATTGATTTACATATTCATTCTACTGCTTCTGATGGTACATTTTCCCCAACAGAAATTATAAATGATGCCCTAAAACTTGCTGGTGATAAAAATCCTGTTGTAATTGCTCTTACCGATCACGATACAGTTGCTGGCACAGAAGAATTTCAGAAAGCTGCTGCCAAACATAAAGAACGACTTACTGCCATCTCTGGTGTAGAGATTTCTACAGACTATCACGGAGTAGAAATTCATGTTCTTGGCTATAACATCGACACAAAAAATAAGGCTCTCTTAGAACGCCTTGCCGTTTGTCGTGAAAGCCGTGACGGACGTAATGCAAAAATTATTGAGAAACTTCAGGAACAGGGCTTTAAGATTTCCATGGACGAAATCAAACCAGATAAGCCAGGCGAAACAATCGCCCGCCCACATATCGCAAAGCTTCTTATGAAAAAGAAATATGTTTCTTCTGTTCAAGAAGCATTTGATAAATATCTTGCAGAGGGAAGATGCTGCTATGTGGAACGTATCATGCCTACTCCGCAGGAAGCAATCGAACTAATCAAAAACAGTGGCGGTGTCCCTGTTCTTGCACACCTTATGTTCTATAAAAAGTTAGATTCCGCCAAAAAAGAAACTCTGGTCCGCGAATTAAAAGAAGCCGGCCTTGTTGGAATTGAAGCTTACTATAACACTTACACTCCTGTTGAACAGGAATATGTTGCTGGTCTTGCCAAACAGTGGGGTCTTCTTAAAACAGGCGGAACAGACTTCCACGGTCAGAACAAACCACATATTTCCTTATTTAAAGGACAGGGAGAAATGGAAGTACCAGAAAGTATTCTCCCAGAATTTTTGGCTAGTTTAATTCGTTAAGAGACAGACGCCCCGGAAGAGAAACGCTATCCTATATTTGTGACTCTATCACTGCGGGTTGAATGTTCGCTTACTGGCTCCCATTCAATCCTTGCTCTAAGGCCACAAATATAGGATAGCGTTTCTCTTCCGGGGCTGTCTTTGGCTGTTTTTAGTTGAATTAAAATAGTGGTTGGAGAGATTCGGGGATGGAAACAAAGGGCTTTGGCTAGCTTTTGTTTGAATTAAATAGTAAATCCATCTCCTTGACTTCTGGTAGCAGGATTTGTTATATTAGTCAGATAGTAAATTATCAATGACCATTAATACTATGAGAGAGGAGATTTTTCATGAAAATAACAAATAAACTCTGTCTTTCTGTCGCTTCAGCCCTTTTATTCTTCGGGCTTTGCACTTATCCGGCAGTTTCTCTGAATGCAAGTCAGACAACGGTCAAAAGCCAGAGCACAACCAGTTCAACCGAAGCCGTCTCACTGAAAGCACCTTATTTTACTGTTACACCAGGATATAAAAGTGCACAAATCACATGGAAAGCCGTCACTGGAGCTAATAAATATAAACTCTTTTGTTCCGATGGACGTTCTGTTAAGTTTAAAAAAGCTGGAACTTATACATTTAATCAGTTAAATGAAGGCCAGACCTACACATTTACTGTAAAAGCATTCGCTCCTAACGCAAAAACGGTTTCCAGAAAGCTCTCTGCTACGATTCCCGTAACCATTTCACAGAATGTAACTGGATTATCTGTCTACGCAAGCAATAGCCGTCTCAACTTAAAATGGAACACACTTTATAACGCAAGCGGTTATAGTGTATATATAAAAAAAGGCAGCAGTTACACTCTTTTAGCAAACACCACCCGCTCCACTTATCAGACTTCCATTACAAGCGGCGCTTCAAGTATTACTTTTATGGTAAAACCTTACACAACGATTAATGGAAAGAATTATACTTCTTCAACAGGAGCTACTGTAAGCTGTACCCCTAACACTTTACTTTCACCATTAAAAACAATAAGAACGATGACTTACTTCTGCAAGACAACCAAGAAAGTTTCTCTTTACCGTTCCTGGACTTCTAAAAAAGTTGTTAAAACATTAAGCAGCGGTGTAACCGTTGATTTAATCGGACGTAATACCAAATATAAGAGAAGCGAGATTCTCTATAAAGGAAAGACCTACTACCTCACTACAGGAAGTCTTCGCGCTTTCAAATGCAACTACACAACATCCAAATATTCTACTGCTCAAAAACTTGCTTATGTTAAAAAGTATTCCAGCAAAACCAGCTATTTAATCTGGGTCAGTCATTATACACAGGAAGTCAGCATTTTTCAGGGTCGAAAGAACAATTGGAAATTAATTAAATCGTTCCCTTGCGCCTCCGGAAACTATAATACCCGTTCTCCCCATGGAACTTTCCGCATTGGTCAGAAGGAAAATGGCTGGTATTATGTTAATACTTATGAAGAATACATAACTCATTATTGTGGAAGAAACTCTTTCCACACCAGAGTACACCGTTACCCATCCGGCAGCAGCCAGAATCATCATAAATTTCCAATTGCAAGCACGGTGTATGCAGATGCTACAATTGGTAAACCAGCATCTAATGGATGTGTGCGTCTGATGGACTCCGATGCATATTATATTTGGAAATATATGCCAACGAATACTACGGTAATTTCTTATTAAGCTCTGGGTTGCCGCAGGCAGGGGAGACGCTCCCAACGAGAGAAGCCATCTTTGGCTGTTGCCAGATTATCTTAGATATCTAAAAAAGAAGGGGTTCATTATAAGTTTGATTTTGTTCTGTCGCGCTAAATGTTCCATTCTGCCTGATAAAACAACCTTGCTCAAAAACGATCTCGTGAGGTTACAGTCAGAACTCCACAGCACAAAGGAATAAAATTCAATCTTATAGTGAACCCATTCTTTTTCAATTTTTTCTGTGCAATCCGGCTTAAAAATTTTGAAAACGCCTGCTTACTAGTATTCATTTTCTGGAAAGCCATAACCTTTTGAAAAATCTCAAAATTATCTAACATAATATTCTGATTCTGCCCCAACCAAAGCACAGCTCCCCGAGAGTGAAGAAATCTGTGGTCGGATTGCCAGAAGAATACGAGAAGAAGAGTCAGTAAAAAAATCACCCCATTTTGTGACTTTGTGCTGTGGAATTTTGACCATAGAAACTTCGGATTCGTTTCTCCGAAGTTTCTGTTTTATTGGGCAAAATGGAACGTTTAGCACAACGGAACAAAATGGGGTAATTTTTTACTGACTCTTTTCTAAATTCTTCTGGCAATTCGACCACAGATTTCTTTTCTCTTGGGGTGCGTCTCCTTTGCCTGCGGCAAATCAAAAATTATTTTATAATTGTTCCTCCCCCCACTACGTGGTTATCCCTATACAGGACTACTGCCTGGCCTTTGGTAATCGCACGCTGTGGTTCTAAGAAATGAATGTCTACTGTTCCATCTGAATTTTTCCTGGCGGTTGCTTCTTTTTCTGTCTGGTGATAGCGGATTCTTGCCTTAACGACTTCGTCCTCCGCTAAGTTCTCTATCCAGTTGAAGTCATTTGCAATTAAATCAGTCTTAAATAAGTCTTCATTGCTTCCGACGATGACTTTATTCTCTTCCGGGCGGATTTCTGTTACATAGTATGGCTTTGGTGCGGATATGCCGAGACCTTTTCTCTGTCCGATAGTATAGCCATAGTAGCCTTTGTGCCTGCCGACTACTTCGCCTTCCTGATTTACGAAGTCTCCCGGCTCGCTCTTTTTACCAGTTGTTTTTTCAATAAATGACATATAATCTCCATCTGGAATAAAGCAGATGTCCTGACTATCGTGCTTATGGGCATTGAAAAATCCCTGTTCTTCTGCAATCTTACGAATTTCTGTCTTGCTGTAATCTCCCAAAGGGAAACAAGTATTGGCAAGCTGTTCCTGTGTAAGAGAATACAGTACATAGCTCTGATCCTTGCTGTCATCGACACCTTTTAACAGATGATATCCCTGCTCATCGTGTGTGATTTTTGCATAATGACCCGTTACGATAACATCACAATGTAATGCCTTCGCTCTCTTATATAAATGCTCAAATTTTAAATGACGATTACACTCGATGCAGGGATTCGGTGTCATTCCATTCTGATAACAGGAAATAAAATTATCAATAACTTTTTCCTTAAAATCATCTTTAAAATTAAATACATAATATGGGATTCCCAGTTTAACACACACGCTTCTGGCATCCTCAATATCACTTAAAGAACAACAGGTTTTCTCCCTTGCCATTCCAATATCTTCATTATCATAAAGCTTCATTGTCACACCAATACAATCATATCCTGCCTCTTTCATAAGGTATGCTGCTACTGATGAATCAACACCACCACTCATAGCGATTAATGCTTTCTTTGCCATTGCAATCCTCCTATATTTTCAATGAAAAAATCATGTAGATGTTTCCTTGGTTAACAGCTACTATGATAACATTCTGCCATTTGAAAGTAAAGATATTCTAATTGACAAACAGTCTCATTCCCACTATAATCATTACGGCATCTTTTGAATTATTTTTTGTAAATCATGCAAATTTTATAAAGTTATCCACAATATTTTCCCAAAGCACTGCGTCTATCCACAATTTTTTTAAAGATATTGTGTATAGAACTTGTAAATCACACTTATAGATAGAAAGAAGGTTTTTTGTTTGAATAAAAAAGTCCAAATTTCAGAATCCATAGAACTTGGTATCCTGCTTGCGCTATCCGGCGGCTTTATGGATGCCTATTCCTATATCGGCAGAGGCGAGGTATTTGCAAATGCCCAGACGGGAAATATGCTCCTTCTCGGTGTCCATCTTTCTGAAGGAAATATTCCTGCAGCTATCCGCTACCTTTGCCCTGTTCTTGCTTTTACCTTTGGAATCGCACTTGCAGACATTGTCCGAAATTCAGGAATAGGAAGTCATTTGCATTGGCGGCAGATTTCTGTTGTGGCAGAGGCTATTATTCTTACTATCGTAAGCTTTCTCCCACAAAGTCATAACCTTCTTGCAAATAGCTTAACTTCCCTCGCCTGTGGCATTCAGGTAGAAAGTTTTCGTAAAATTCATGGAAATGGTATCGCTACTACTATGTGCATCGGAAACTTGCGAAGCGGCACACAGAATATTTACACGTTCTTCCAGACAAAAAAAAGAGAAGCTCTTGAAAAAGGGCTTCTCTATTACGGAATTATCCTTTGCTTTATCTGCGGGGCGATCATCGGAAACCAGTGTATTAAATACTTCCATGAACGGGCAATCCTTATATCTTCCGTATTGCTGCTGTTGGCATTTATAATGATGTTTATCACCAGAGATGAAGAGTGACATCCTCCCCCACCTGTAGAGGTTGGGGCTTCCCATCCTCGGCAAGTTTGGTTCTCGTTCGATAGCACTACCGTGCTAAGCATATGCGAGCTATCCCCGTGTGTCCCACGGTTGTGTTATGTTTTTTAAGGTCATGATGCAATTATCAGCCGCATTCCCTCATTTCTGATATTTACCGCCGCATTTACATCTCTGTCATGATGGGTCCCACACTGTGGACAATCCCACTCTCTTATCGCAAGATTTTTCGTTTTTGCATTTTTGTAACCACAAACAGAACAGGTCTGGCTGCTTGCAAAAAATCTATCCACCTTCACAAGTTTCTTACCCTGCTCCTCCAGTTTGTATCTCAAAAATGTTGTGAACATTCCCCAGCCGTTATCTGAAACGGATTTTCCAAATTTCAACGACCGTGACATTGCTTTCATATCCAAATCTTCTATACATACGCAATCATAGGCATTGGTTATCTGTCTTGACTGCTTATGCAGAAAGTCTTTTCGTTGATTGGAAACCTTTTCGTGAAGTTTTGCCACCTTAAGCCTCTGCTTATTGCGATTGTTTGAACCTTTCTGCATTTTGGAAAGCTTACGTTGTTCTCTCGCTAATTTTTTCTCTGCGTTCCTGTAATACCCCGGATAGGCAGGCTCCTTACCGTTGCTGTCACGATATAATTCATGCATGGAAAAATCTAAACCTAAAAACTTTTGCAGCTCCTTTTCCTGTACTTGATCTTCATACTCAAAAAGAATACTTGCATAGTATTTTCCGCTTGGTGTCTGACTTACTGTTACAGATTTCAGTCTGTATTCACTTGGAACAGACCTGTGCTGTTTTAACCGGATTTCTCCAATTTTAGGTAATCTCAAATATCCATTAGATAGAGTTATGTTCCCATTGATGCAGACCGTAGAATAGCTGTTTTTATTCCGCTTTTTTGATTTAAACCTTGGAAAACCTGTTTTCGGCTGTTTGAAAAAATTCTGAAATGCCGTATCAAGGTGTCTGAGCGATTGTTGTAATGCGATACTATCTGCTTCCTTTAAAAACCTGTATTCTTCTGTTTTCTTCATTGCAGCCATTTCTTTTGCGCAAATGGTATATGTTACGTTCGTCTTGTTCTCCTCATACTGACGAATCTTTCTATCAAGCCAATGATTATACACCATTCTCACACAGCCAAAAGTCTTAGCAAACAAAACCTTCTGTTCATCATTGGGATAGATTCTGAATTTATATGCTCTGTTTGCCACCATACCACTTCCTTTTCCTCGAAAACCCACCTGTGATACTTGAACACAAGCACAAGATGATAGTATAGTAAGAGTACTAAATGTGCGTTATTATCTCAATTTATTGTATCTCAATTTTTTATTATCCGACTAAAGATACTATACTATAATTAGGATCCACTATCAAGTAGGTAGCAGACGCAATTCATCTCCCACCTTAGAGGTCGGAGTCTTCTTGCTGTAAGAGGATAAAAGAACTGTTTTGTTCCATTGCGTTAAACGCTCTGTTCTGCCTGATAAAACAGCCTCGCAAAATAAAGAAGCCGACTTGATAAAAAAAGAAGACACCGCAAACACGATGTCCTCTTATAATAGTTCGCCGTAAAATTAACGAATTATTCCTGGCTGATAGCACCTGCTGGGCAAGCACCTGCACAAGAACCGCAATCCATGCATGTATCAGCATCGATTTCGTATTTTCCATCACCTTCGCTGATTGCTCCTGCTGGGCATTCACCTTCACAAGTTCCACAACTAATACAATCGTCAGAAATTACATATGCCATTATAGTATCCTCCTTTAGATTAGATAAAATTGAACTTTATGTTCTGTATTCATTATTCTATACTAGATTCTCATTAATATCAAGCATAAACTGACAGAAAAATTGTATTAAATTTTGTAAGATATTAAATTAGTTTTAACTATTGACGTTTGGGCTTGTATAGAAATGGAAATTCTTTTATAATATTAACAAAAGCGATTCAGACAGGACATGGCTAATGCCCAAAGGAGGCTGAATAATGGGACGTAACGAAAAGAAATATGGAACGATAGGTTTGATGATTCTAACAGTGATCATCATTTTTTCTGTAGTTGGAATTGTAATTGCAGGCTTTCGTATGATTAAGAAGAATGAGGATGCCAGGCTGATTTCTGCTACGGATACAGAATATAATAAGGATAAAGAGAAAAGGCAGGAGATAGAAGATCACCTGGAGTCTGATGGTACGCAGGAAGCGAACACAGAAACAGAAATGAAGGGAGAATCCGAAGAAGCAGCTTCAGACTCTGAGACGGATAATAAGGAAGAAGTCTTTAGTGCTGATGAGAATGAAAACGCTTCATCTGATGAAGAAGCAGATGGTGAGACAGAAGACAGGATTTACCTTATTTCAGGGGATGATAAGAGCTCAAACCGATATGAGAAGGCACAGCATTTGTCTTATACGACAACGGTTAAGTATACTATACAGAATCTTTCTGTACTTGATTCCTATGGCCTGAAGATTACGAGGAATGAAATCTATGCGCGACATGGAAGAATTTTTAATGATCAGGAGTTACAGGAGTATTTCCAGAGACAGAACTGGTATGTGCCACAGACAGCATCGAATGACTTTGATGATTCTTGCCTGAATGAAGTGGAGAAGTACAATATACAGCTTATCAGTACATATGAACAGCAGGCAGGCGGAAACTAGAGAGTGTTTGAAAACATAATAGTTTGATTTGTAACAAACTTTGAACAAGATTTATAATAAGGATTACATTTGCAAAAAAGTAGCGTTATTTAAGGTTAGATTGGAACTTTTGTACATATCTCATTGTGGAAAATGTATAAAAAACAGTTGAATAATATAGCATAATGCGATATAATACCGATGGAAATAAAATATTCTTCAGGGCAGGGTGTAATTCCCGACCGGCGGTAAGCGTTTTGAAGTTTTAGGAGGAAGCGTAAGCCCGCGAGCGATAGCATGATCCGGTGTGATTCCGGAGCCGACGGTACAGTCCGGATGTAAGAAGAAGAAAGAGACTATGTAAGTATATGAACGATTAAGATAATTAAAGCCCTGGAATTTATAAACGTAGATTTCAGGGCGTTTTTTATTTCCAAGAAAGTGCTTTTATATAAGTTTATATAATTTCCAGGAAGTATTTTTATATAATGTAAAAAGCATTTTCTTATAGAAAGAGGAATCGCTTATATAGCTGTCTGATATTTAGATGGACGAATTTTTACTGGCTTCTTTCTGATCTGATTTTACTTGCAGGAGGTTTTAGATATGCCAGAAGAGAAGTATATGAGAAGAGCCATAGAGCTGGCGAAAAAAGGAAGCGGTCATGTGAACCCGAATCCATTAGTCGGAGCCGTTATTGTGAAGGATGGAGAGATTATAGGAGAGGGTTATCACGAATGTTACGGACAGCTTCATGCAGAACGTAATGCGATAGCGAATGCCAGGAAGAGAGGCAATAATATTGAGGGAAGTACCATTTATGTAACGTTAGAGCCTTGCTGCCATTACGGAAAGACACCTCCTTGTACAGAAGCAATTATTGAGGAGAAGATTGCAAGAGTTGTCGTTGGTTCTGATGATCCGAATCCGCTGGTATCCGGTAAGGGATTTAAGCTTCTTCGTGAAAAAGGAATCGAAGTTATCCCACATTTCCTCAAGGAAGAATGTGATGCCATGAATCATGTGTTTTTCCATTATATCAGTACAGGAACGCCTTATGTTGCAATGAAGTATGCAATGACTATGGACGGTAAGATTGCCTGCTATACTGGAGATTCCAAGTGGGTAACTGGAGAAGAGTCCAGAGCACATGTCCAGACACTTCGCAATCATTATAAAGGAATTATGGCTGGAATCGGAACAGTTCTTGCTGATGACCCGATGCTCAGCTGTCGTATCGAAGGTGGAAGAGACCCGGTTCGTATTATTGCAGACAGCCATTTGCGGATTCCGATGGATTCTCAGCTTGTACGAACAGCGAAGCAACAGCCTCTTATCGTAGCCTGCCTGCCAGATGCCGATGAGACAAAGGCGGTGCAGCTTGAAGAAAAGGGTGTGGAAGTGTTAAGGATTCCGGGAATTGCGGTGAATGACTTTTCAGGAAGCAGTTCAGATTCAGTTTTAAAATATAAGGACAGACTTTTGGCAGATAATTTAGCAGATAATAATATTAGCAGAGAAGTCGATAGTGATATTATAGAAGAGAAGCAAAAAGAAGTAATTTCTCTGCCAGTTCTCATGAAGGAACTTGGAAGCCGTAAGATTGACGGTATTCTTTTAGAAGGCGGCGGACAGCTTAACGAGAGTGCATTGCAGGCAGGAATCGTACAGAGAGTATATTGCTACATTGCTCCTAAGATTTTTGGAGGTGCACAGGCAAAGACTCCAGTAGAAGGTCAGGGACTTGCGAAAGCTGCCGATGCATGGCATTTTACCAGAATAGGAATGCAGGAATTTGGGCAGGATATTCTTTTAGAATATGAAAGAACAAAAGAAAATTAATAGAAAGGCAGGTTGTATGTTTACAGGAATTATTGAGGAAGTTGGAGAAATCCAGAGCATCAAAAAAGGTGCGAATTCCGCTGTCATTACAATTAAAGCAAATACTGTTTTAGGAGATCTGCATCTTGGTGACAGTGTGGCACTTAACGGTGTCTGTCTCACCGCAACATCCATCGGAAAGAATAATTATTCTGTAGATGTCATGCATGAGACATTAAGACGAACCAATCTTGGCGAGTTGAAGAGTGGAAGTAAGGTTAATTTAGAGAGAGCGATGGCGGCAAATGGACGCTTTGGCGGACATATTGTGGCAGGTCATGTCGATGGAACCGGAACTATTTCTTCCATGAAAAAGGATGATAATGCTGTATGGATTACGATTGATACATCCGCAGCAATATTAAAATATATCATAAGTAAAGGCTCTATCACTATTGATGGAGTAAGTCTTACCGTAGCAAAGGTAGATAATAAGAGCTTTGCGGTTTCTGTCATTCCACATACGGGACAGAATACGACCCTTCTTGATAAAAAGCCGGGAGATACCGTAAATCTTGAGAATGATATGGTAGGCAAGTATGTTGAGAAGCTTCTTCAGTACGGAAGTATTCCTGCTGAGGAAGAAGAAGGCACGACTGAGAAAACAGGCATTACAATGGATTTTCTCATACAAAATGGATTCTAATTAAGGGAGGACCTAAGATAAATGAGCGACATTAAGTTTAACACAATCGAAGAAGCAATTGCTGATTTTAAAGCAGGCAAAATGGTTATCGCAGTAGATGACGATGATTTAGAGAATGAAGGTTCCCTTCTGGTAGCCGGCGAATTTGCCACACCAGAAGTTATCAACTTTATGGCAACCAATGCCAAAGGTTTGATCACTATGCCAATTTCTGAAGAAGTGGCAAGACAGCTTGGCTTAGAAGCCTTAATCTGGCAGGGTTCTGATGGAGAACCATCTGTATCTACAGTATCTTTTGACAAGGCAGATGCGCCTACTGGAATTTCCGCACAGGATCGTTCTGCAACAGTTATCGCTGCGACAAAAGCAGATGCTAAGCCAGGAGATTTCCGTATGCCAGGTCATATGTTCCCTAAGGTAGCAAGACAGGGAGGCGTGTTAAAGAGAACTGGTTTTACAGAAGCAGCTGTAGATTTAGCAGTAATGGCCGGTCTTCGTCCAGTAGGTCTTTGTTGTGATATCCTCGACGAAGGCGGATTCGTAGGCAAGCTTCCAGATCTTGTAGAATTTGCAAAGAAATACGACTTAAAGCTTATCACAATCGCTGATATGATTCAGTACAGAAGAAAAACAGAATGTTTCGTAAGCCGTGAAGCAGAGGCAGATTTCCCAACACATTATGGACATTTCCGTATTTTCGGATACATCAATAAGTTAAATGGTGAGCATCATGTGGCCATCGTAAAAGGTGACGTATCAGACGGTAAGCCAGTATTATGCCGAGTTCATTCTGAATGTCTCACAGGTGATGCATTAGGTTCCCGCCGCTGTGACTGTGGTCAGCAGTACCGTGCAGCCATCCAGATGATTGAAAAAGAGGGCAGGGGCGTTCTTTTATACATGCGTCAGGAAGGTCGTGGAATCGGTCTTATCAATAAGTTAAAAGCATACCAGCTTCAGGATACAGGAATGGATACCGTAGAAGCAAACCTTGCATTAGGATTCCCAGAAGACTTAAGAGATTACGGAATCGGCGCACAGATTCTTGCGGACTTAGGAATCAAAGAACTTCGTCTTATGACAAATAATCCGGCCAAAGTAGTTGGATTATCCGGATACGGCATCGAAATCGTAGAACGTGTTCCAATTATCATCGAGCCAAACTCAGATGACTTATTCTACCTGAAGACAAAACAGGAGAAGATGGGACATTACACAAAATACTAAATAAAGCAGCTTGACCCGATCAGACTTTATAAAGAACAACTTGTTAAATATTTAAAATAAATGGAGGATAAAAAGATGGCTTATCATGTAATCGAAGGAAAAGTAGTAGGTAAAAAAGAGAAAATCGGAATCGTATGTGCACGTTTCAACGAATTTATCGTATCTAAATTATTAGGCGGAGCAGTCGATGGTCTTGTACGTCACGGAATCTCCGAAGAAAATATCGACGTAGCATGGGTACCAGGAGCATTCGAAATTCCATTAATCTGCGAGAAAATGGTTAAAACAGGAAAATACGATGCAGTAATCGCTCTTGGAACAGTAATCAGAGGTTCAACAAGCCACTATGATTATGTATGTAACGAAGTATCTAAAGGTGTTGCACAGGTTGGCTTACAGGCAGGCGTTCCAGTAATGTTCGGAATCCTTACAACAGAAAATATTGAGCAGGCAATCGAGCGTGCAGGAACAAAAGCAGGAAACAAAGGTTATGACTGTGCTGTAAGTGCAATCGAGATGATTAACCTTATTAAGGAAATTGAGAATTAATTATATCTGTTTAACTAGCAGTTATTCCGTCTGATTTGTTTTTATAGCCTAGAGCATGTTTGAAAAATCATTCCTGCAATCTGCACATCCCAATTTGCGGTATATTTTGCCTTCATTCAGTTGACGTAGCCCGCTACGCCGCCCTCATTCAGGCGAAATCTCCCACAAATTGTAACGCACATCTTTCAGAAAGCATTTTTCAAACACGCTCTAACGGTAGTAAATTAAAATACGGATATAGAGATTTTGAGTGATTAGAAATTTCTCCTTAAAAATAGTTTTTTGAGAAATAATCAGGAATAACTGCAAATATAACAGTTGAACTTTTTTATTTCATGTATTATACTGAAATTCAGGCTTGCAAAAGTCAGAACAAAACAAGTAAAAACGCTTACCAATATTTTTAATATTTCTTTTAAAGAGCTTGAGGGACATTAAAGACAGATATAATGAGACATAATATCAGTACAGCATACTTTAAAATGGTTAAGAATGCGTAGGCACGATATACGAACTGGAGGTATATATTATGGCACAGCAGATTACAAAACAGACATTAATTGGCGAAATGCTTCAGATGGATATGGGAATTGCAGCAATCTTAATGGCAGCAGGAATGCACTGTGTAGGATGTCCATCTTCTGCAATGGAAAGCTTAGAAGAAGCTTGCATGGTACACGGAATGGACGCTGACCAGGTATTAAAACGCGTAAATGATTACCTTGCAAATAAGGATAAATAATTCCTGATTTGCCGCAGGCAAGAAACAGAACTCCGAAAGATAAATAAAGCATATTTGTGGCCTGGGAGCAAGGTTTGGATGCGAGCGTTAAAGCGAACATTCAAACCGCCGCGACGAAAGTCACAAATATAGGGGATAGCCTCTCTTTGCGGGTGTCTCCTGCCTGCGGCAGCTCAGGATTAAAGCATTAGTCTGCAAATCAAACTCTCCACTCCTATTTGATCATTAATTCGTCCGGTTTTTATTTCTTCTTCTATCTGGATGCATTCTTCGATGCATTTTTCCAACATTTTTTCTCCATATCCCCTAAGCTGCTGTTCATTTTTGCGAATGGCAAAGCGTGGGATTCCGGCGGTTTTAGCAATGGCATCGTCCGGTTTGCGGAGTCCTCGCATATTAGCAATGATATGCAGGATTCGGTACTGGCGCACAATTAAAAATAAAATGTGCATTGGGGGTTCTTTTAGAAGAATGAGGTCATTGTAATAACTAAGAGCTGCTGCCTTATTTTTACGGGCGATGGCATCTACTAAGTCAAAAATCTTGTCCTGTACTTCTCCAGAAGCCACGGCATCAATGTCTGCCTGGGTAATTTCCTCGCGGTCTCCAGCGTAGGCAATGAGTTTATCAATCTCATTTTTTATCTGAAACATATCATCTCCTGTTTTTTGCAGGAAATATCGGGCATTATTCTCACGAATCTGCTTCTTTTCTTTGCCAAGTAAAGCAGCAATCCAGCGGAGAAGAACTTTTTCTGTCTGATTTTTCTTTAAAAATTCTCCAACGTAACCATTCTTTTTTATCCATTTATACACTTTTGAACGCTTATCTACTTCTGGCTCACAGACAATAATACAAGTTGTCTCCGGCATATTTTCCATAATGCTTACAAATTCGTCTTTTCCTGTTTTTAAGATTCCTGTTCCGTCCAAAAGAAGAAGTCGCTTCTCACTGAAAAACGGATAGGTAAATGCAAGTTCCTGCAAAGTATTTAAATCTATTTTACCGTCTGTAAAAGCGGCATAGTTCATCGTATCTCCTTCTTTTATCATCGCATTTTTCAGCATATGTTTTGCCTGAAGGACAAGATACGGCTCATCTCCTGTCAGAAGATAAACTTTATGAAAAGACTTTTCTTTTATCTGTTTTGTTAGTTCTTTCATGATACACTCTCCGATTCTATGTGTGATTATTAAAGCAGGAAACTGCTTGCATACACAGCTATAAATAATTATCCTCTTTTAAAATAATTTATTTTATATTTCTGGCCATCACTTTCGATTATAATTGCTCCACCCCACAGTGTTCCATAAATATCCGCTCCATTTTTCTGAAGTTTCTTTATTGTCTCCTTATGCGGATGTCCATATAGATTATTCTTTCCGGCAGATATAATCGCCTTTTGCGGCTGGAATTCTTCCAAGAAACTTTTTGTTGTAGAATTTTTAGAGCCATGATGTGCCACTTTTAAAATATTTACACTCGGCATACTTTCTTCTCCTCTGTCTGGCTCTAATAGAGATTCCTGTTCTCCATTTAAATCTCCTGTAAATAACATGGTAAATTTATCATAAGTAAGATACAATACCAGAGAACCACTATTGGTATCTTCTGCCTCCCATCCCTTTTGGGGATGCAGACAGCGCAGATGAATTGCACCAAAATTCAGTTGATCTGCTCTGCTTATTTTTAAGAAGGAATATCCTTTTTTCTTCCCAGCCTTTCGTATAGTGTTACTGCTATTCATAGCTTTTGTATCTGGCAAAACGATATGCTTTATTGGATAATTCTGCTCAAACAACTCTCTTATTCCAGAAATATGATCTTCATCTGTATGAGTTATTATAACATAGTCTAAATGGTCTGTCCCATAGTATTTAAGTGCCGGTACCAGCGTATACTCTGCAATATTTTTCTTAGAAGTACTGCCACCATCAATCAACATACTTTCTCCTGTTGGCATTTTTATGAAAATACATTCTCCCTGTCCCACGTCAAGCATTGTGATCTTAAGAGCTGGTACAGTGAAAAAACATCTTCCTGCTATCAGGAAAAGACAAAAAATCACACTGAAACCCTTCTGACGATAATACCATAAAAAGAAAAAACTAATCTCAATGAGATATAAAAACAGAATTTCCCACCAGGGAGGGCATCCTGTTACAATCACAGCCCCTGGAATCTGCTTCACCAATCGAAAAATCATCTCAAAAGTCCGCAGCAATACTACCGCAGGAATGCATCCTAAAAAAGCCGCCACATAGCTAAAAAAGCCAAGCAGCCCTCCTAAAACTGCGCTAATCAATAGCGGACTCATTGCCGGAATAACAAACATATTCAGCAAAATACTATAAGGACTCCACTGATAAAAAAAGCGTAGTAACAAAGGAGTTATACTTATAGAAATGACGATATTTGCAAAAAAGGCCTGCCGGATTATTTTCCTTCCGGGACTCTCTGTAGGAAATTCCCCTGCTACAAGTCTGTTTTGGCTGCGCCTTTCCCAAAATTCTTTTGCAATAGGCAAAATTATCCCGATAGAAAATATAGATGCAAAAGAAATCACACATCCGCTTTCTAAAAGTCTCCAGGGGTGTTCCAGCAACATTAGTATTCCCGCCAGGCTCATTGAAGAAATCATATCATATTCTGCACCAAAATATTGTGCCAGCAAAAAGCAAAAAAACATGACTGCCGCTCGGAAAACGGAATTGCCAAATCCCGTCATAACCGCATAAAAAAATAAAATTCCACTTCCAACTATACAGGAAAATGCATAACTGCGGCCCTTTTTTCTAAGAAACCGAAACAACATTCCCCCAACGATAGAAACGTGAAGACCGGAAACAGCTAAAAGATGCGCCATGCCATTTTCTTCATATAAATGTTTCTGTTCCTTTGAAAGATCTGTCTTATCCCCAAGAAATATCGCTTTTAACAATGCATATTCTGTATCAGATAGGATATGTCTGTATATCGCATCTATCTTTTCTCTGACGCTCCCTGCTATTCGATGCAAAGACAACGGGCTTTCTCTCTTTCTTGTAAGATTTTCTCCAAAAAACTGATAACGGATACCTACAGAATAATAATATATTTTTGTATTAAATTCTCCTGGATTTGTCTGTTCTTCTATTGCTTTTAACTTTCCTGTACAAGTAATAAAATCTCCTGGGTAAATCTTTCCTTTTGATACGGGAATCTTTACAAGGCGGCATTTTCCCGGCAGTTTTTTTGTTTGTCTCAAATTGCTTTTTATACTACTTATACTACATTTTTTCAAATTCTTTTTTATTCCGTCTTTTAAATGGTTTTCATTTACTACAAAAGAATTCTCTCTCACTGTAATCTGGTACTCCCCTTCAGCATTCTGTCTGACATATTCCACCTGCCCAATCAGAGTGCCGGTCAATGTTTTTTTAGAAAGTATCCGGTCAATCTCATTAAAATAGCTGGCTCTAAAAAACGCAATACCTCCCATAAGAAAAAAGAAC
>SKER01000752.1_pt1 | contig 33372 bp, 42 predicted proteins | sample 4826961 | NCBI WGS metagenome assembly SKER01 (sample SAMN11008804, study PRJNA524170) | human gut metagenome | biome: Human fecal sample; material: Feces; isolation source: fecal sample from pouch patient p47 | host: Homo sapiens | place: Israel: Tel-Aviv | collected 2016-11-16 | reverse complement strand
AAGTAGTGGTCAAAGTAGATCTTTTTACCATTTACCTGCTTGACTTGTTTTGTCGTCCCACGCTTGATTTCACGTGAAATGGTGGAGCGACTTCTTCCCAAACGTCTAGCAATCTCAGCTGGTTTCACCCCTTCTGATAGGAAGGCCTCGATTTTTCCTCGTCCTACCTCTGAGAGGTGGCAATAGGGTTGTTTTGTGGTACAATTTGTGGTGGCTGCGGTGGAGGCTGAAGATGGACAAATCTTCACTGGCTTTTGTATGGAAGGAACTTGTGGTGTTTTCCATCTTTGTGCCGAAAGGGCGGCTCTTTTCAATATGTATCAAGAGACTGGTCAGACCAAGGTAAAGCGTATTATCGCCTTTCGCGACCAGCCACCTCATGGTGGACCGTCTGGTATGCCTTGTGGAGCCTGTCGGGAATTCCTAATGGAGCTCCATCCCGATAATCGTAACTTGGAGTTTATGGTTGATTACGAGAAACGTCAAACCATCACTCTGGGGGAATTGTTACCACTGTGGTGGGGTGAAGAAAGGGCTCAGCAATTTGAAGAGGAGTCGGAAGGCAAGGATTAAGTGTGATAGAAATCTCTAAACTCTCGTAATTCAATTGCAAGGGTTTATTTTTTTGAAGTAAATTTCAGAAAATTCCAAACACGCCTTGAAATTCAAAATGAAAGTGCTATACTATATCGTGAAAATAGAAAGAAGGTTTCATTATGGAAGCACTAGTATCTTTTAGTAAATGGCTCAGCAAATGGTTTACTGTAGCTGTTATTCTCTGGGCGATCTTTAATTACGCCCTTCCAGCAACAAGTAGTTGGGTCATTCCCAATACGGCCTACTTGCTTGGTTTGATTCTCTTTGGTATGGGGCTTACTTTGACCACTGAGGATTTCAAGCGTATTGCTAAGCGTCCAATCCCTGTTATCCTGGGGACTGTTGCCCACTATGTCATCATGCCTGGTTTGGCTTGGCTGCTCTGTATGATTTTCCATCTTAAGGGTGCGACAGCAGCAGGTGTTATCCTAGTTGGGTCTTGTCCGAGCGGAACTTCATCTAGTGTAATGGCCTTTCTTTCAGGAGGGGATGTCGCCTTGGATGTTTCTATCGAAACCCTTTCAACTCTTTTGGCACCACTCATGATTCCAACGCTCTTGTCCTTCTTGGCTGGTCATTATGTCAGTGTGCCTGCACAAAACCTTTTCCTTAGTACCTTGCGTATCGTTGTTGTTCCTATTATCTTGGGTGTGGTTATCCACTCTATTTTTGGTAAGAAAATCGATGCCATTATTAAGATTATGCCTTTGATTTCACAGGTTGCCATCCTATTGATTGTTGGGGCAGTTGTTTCTGCCAACCATGCCAATATTTTCACAGCAGCGACAGCTCTTGTTATTCCAGTTGTCATGCTCCACAATCTTTGTGGTTATGCCCTTGGTTTTGGATTTTCAAAACTCCTTGGTTTGAAAGAACCTCAACAAAAAGCCATTACCTTCGAAGTGGGTATGCAAGACTCAAGTTTGGGGGCAACGCTTGCCATGAAATATTTTGTGCCACAAGCTGCTATCCCATCAACTATCTTTAGTATTTGGCACAATATATCAGGTTCTATCCTTTCATCATGGTGGAAGAACCATTCAAAAAATAGTCATTAGGATAAATGAAAAGCTGACACTTAGGTCGGCTTTTTTTATGTCACATGTCACATGACAAATGTCATGCCATGTCATGACATCTGGTGCTAAAAAGAGAGTGACCAAAAAGATATACTTTAGTCATAACTTAGAAATAATAAAAAACGAAAGAGGTCATCTCATGAAAATCAAAACATCTTACCTTATCTACGCAGTTATCGGAACTATATTTGCTGGACTGAGCATGTTTACAGATATTTTTGAAAAGGGCAACTTTGAAGCTATCTTCTCACATCTGGGAATGCTTATTGGCTTGTCTATCTCAGCCTACATTCTCATCACTATGGCTAAAAGTTTTATCGACCTTGTCATTAATGAATTGAAAAACTAGGAGATCCAGCATGAAACTATTGAAAATATTGAGCATTATGCTCCTAGCGGCAATTTGGACCATTCTCTTTGCCTATGACCTACTTCATGGCAGCAGTGATGTTCTCTACAGTGTTATGGGCGTCTCAGTTGCAGCCTGTTATGTCTTTTTAGCCTTCTACCAAAAGAAAGGAAATCACAAACATGAGTGAAGCAGTCCTTCAAGTCACAAATCTTGTCAAAAAGATCAAAGGAAAAACGATTTTAGACCATATTAGCTTTGAGGTGGGACAAGGCGACTGTCTTGCCTTAATTGGGCCCAACGGTGCCGGTAAAACGACCTTAATGTCCTGTATTCTTGGTGATAAGAAAGCCAGTAGTGGTCAAGTCTTTATCAAGGGCAAAAAGGGAAAGGCGCAAGATCAAATTGCGGTTCTTCTCCAAGAAAATACCATTCCCTCACAATTAAGAGTCAGGGAACTGATTGCTTTTTTCCAAGATATTTCTGAAAATGGATTATCTGAAGAAGAGATTCAAGCACTCTTACAATTCAAGGACGACCAGTATCAGCAGTTTGCGGGCAAACTTTCAGGGGGACAGAAACGTCTTCTTGCCTTTGTCCTCTGTCTAATTGGCAAGCCTGACATTCTCTTTTTAGATGAGCCGACAGCAGGGATGGATACTACAACACGCCGACGCTTTTGGGAAATCATCAATGATCTGAAAAAGTCAGGTGTCACCATCCTCTATTCGTCCCACTATATTGAAGAAGTAGAACACACAGCTGATCGTATCTTGGTCCTTCATCAGGGAAAACTTATCAGGGATACTACGCCACATGCCATGCGTAGCGAGGAAAAGGAAAAACTAGTTACTTTACCAAGTTGCTTTGCGCCAAGTCTTGACAAACTGGCAGCAATTTATGAAGTAACTGAAAAACGTGATGTTGTAACCTTTATGACTAAAGATATTGAAAATATTTGGAGTAGTTTACAAGCTCAAGGATGTCGCATTTCTGACATTGAAATTCAAAATAAGACACTTTTAGATAGCCTATTTGATAGCACAAGGGAGGACAAGTAATGCAAGCACTACTTAAAATCGAATGGATAAAAACATGGCGCAGTTGGCCTGTCTTTATCATGTCTATCGGAATGCCCGTCGGATTTTTCCTCTTGTACTCAGGTATGGAAATGAGTCCTGACCCAGAGTCACAAAAAGCCTTTATCTTGTCTTATATGTTGACCATGACAGGATTCTCTATGTCCAGCTTTGGCTTCTTTACCTTTCCCTACATGCTTAAAGAGGACCAAACGGAGCATTGGCTAACCTATATTGAACATTCAAAAATCAGTATTCAGGCCTATTATCTCTCTAAAATCTTCCGTGTTCTTATGAACTTTATGGTAGCTATCCTAGTGACTTTCTGTGTGGGAGCTTTTGTGCGTGATGTTGAGATGCCATTCTCACATTGGCTCGGTTCAGGTGCTCTATTACTCTTGTCAAGCCTAGTCTTCTTATCCTTTGGCTTGCTCCTATCCCAAATTAAATCTCAACAAATCATGGCTATCGTCGGAAATATCGTCTTTCTTGGGCTAGCTATTATTGGTGGCTCTTGGATGCCAGTAACCTTGTTTCCAAAATGGGTTCAGCACATTTCTGAGTGGACACCCATCTATCATATCAATCAATTGGTAGTCAATTTTGCGAAAAAAGGTGAATTTTCATGGAAATCACTCATTTTTATCTTGGTCTATGCTACAATAGCTACAGGCTTAGCCCTTTATATCAAATCTTACAGAGAAAGTGACCATGTTTAGAACTTACCAGAAAAATGATTTCGCTTATTTTGTTAGTCTGATTTTCCTAGTCTTCCCAGTATTGGGAGTCTTTGGTGGGTATTATCCAGTTTGGACCTTAGTTTTGACAGGACTGTTTACCATCGCTTATCTCCTTATGGTGTATTTGAAAAAAGCCTATAGCAAGTGGATTCCCTTTCTGTGGTTTTACACTCTAGCTTACATTATCTTTATGTCCATTTGTTTTCAAGGTGGCATGATGTGGTTTGTTTTTTTCAACGTCAATCTTCTCGTTTGGCGCTTTGAGGATAGCATATCATCTTATCGATTCTTATCCTTTCTAGCGACCCTCTTGATTTTGACGTCATCATCCTTCCTATTGACAGATGATTTGAGTACCCAGCTCATGTCTATGGCTATTCTCCTCTTTTCGTTGGGAATGTACTATTTTCAAAACCGTATACGTCAGGAGAGAAAGATGGAAGGAGCCCTTGCAGAGCAGAATCGTACCATCAATATCCTGTCGGCTGAAAATGAACGCAACCGTATCGGTCGTGATTTGCACGATACCTTAGGGCATACCTTTGCCATGATGAGTCTCAAAACAGAGTTGGCACTGAAACAGATGGACAAGGAGCAGTATGACGCTGCTAGAAAAAATCTGGAAGAATTGAACCAGATTAGCCGTGACTCCATGTACGAGGTGCGTGAGATTGTCAATCAGCTCAAGTATCGAACTGTAGCTGAGGAGTTGCTAGAACTTGAGCGTCTCTTTGACCTATCAGATATCCTCTTGACCGTGGATAGCAGTCTTGACTTAGATAGCCTGTCGCCAGTTACTCAGTCTACCTTATCTATGGTACTTCGTGAACTGGCCAATAATGTCATTAAACATAGCAAGGCTGATAGCTGTCAGATTCGTCTTAGCCGTAATCGTGGTATTATTCTTGAGTTTGAAGATGATGGTTGCGGGTTTAAGGAAGTCACAGGACAAGAGCTACAAAGTATCAGAGAACGCCTTAGTTTGGTAGATGGAGATTTGGAAATCCTGTCTCAATCGCATCCAACCATTATTCGTGTACATTTGAAAGAGGGAGGAAAAGCATGAAATTATTAGTCGCTGAAGACCAGTCAATGTTGAGGGATGCCCTCTGCCAACTCCTCATGCTGGAGGACGATGTCGAGGAGGTCCATTCGACCAGTGATGGCCAAGAAGCCATTGCTCTCTTGGAAAAAGAAGAGGTAGACGTGGCCATTTTAGACATTGAAATGCCAATAAAGACAGGACTTGATGTTCTGGAGTGGATCCGTGCCAATCAAAGAGAAATAAAGGTCGTCATTGTGACTACTTTCAAACGTAAAGGCTATTTCAAACGAGCCCTCGCAGCCCACGTGGATGCCTACGTGCTCAAAGAACGTTCCATCAGTGATCTCATGGCGACCATCCATACCGTCCTAGCAGGTCACAAGGAGTACTCACCAGAGCTGGTTGAAGGTGTCGCCTTTGACAATAACCCACTCAGCCAACGTGAACAAGAAGTCTTGGCCATGGTGGCTCAAGGGTCAACCAACCAAGAAATTGCTGAAAGTCTCTTTCTTTCAAATGGAACCGTCCGAAATTACATGACAGCCATCCTAACTAAACTCGATGCAGGTAATCGAACAGACGCCGTCCGCATTGCCAAAGAAAAAGACTGGCTAGGGTGAGAAGAAGTAGATAAGAATGAAGTCACCATATGGTGGCTTTTTTATTATAGTTTCACTATATTAGGAAGTATTTTGCACTACCGACGACAGAGGAGGTCTGGTATTCTGGCGACTTTGTTGAGAAGTTTAAAGCCTTTGGCTTTGAAGTGCTTCGTGTAGATGGCTCAGATATTAAGGAAATTTACGATGCGATTATTGAATTGTAATCCTCAACATCTAACCAGCCAAAGTGTATAGTCATAGATACTGTGAAAGGCCAAGGAGTTCCTGAACTTGAAACTTTGACAGCTAATCATCATTTGCGCCCTTCAGATGAACAAAAAGCAATGTTAGAAAAAGCAGTGTTTGACTTGCGTAAGCAACTGGAGGAGATGGTATGAAAAGAGAAGCAAAAGAAATGCGTCTAGTCTATAGAGATTTCCTACTTGATGTTAATCAAAGTCATCCGGAAGTCGTTGCATTAGAAGCAGACCTATCGAGTTCAATGGGAACAAATAATTTAGGAAAAGCATTTGGTATGCGGTACATTAATGGTGGAATCATGGAATCATGGAATCAGAAATGGTTGACCTTGCTGCTAGTTTAGCAATCCAAGGGTTTAAACCTTACTTCCACACGTTTAGACCATTTGCTTCAAGGAGAGTCTTTAACCAGTTGTTTATCTCACTTGGTTATTCTCGATTAAGTACAACTGTGATTGGATCAGATGCTGATGTCAGTTCTGAGATGAATGGTGGAACTCATATGTCTTTTGAGGAACTTGGTCTTCTTCGCTTAGTTCCTAATGCTACCGTTTTTGAAGTGAGTGATGATGTCCAATTTGAGTCAGTATTGCAACAAACTTTACAATTGAGTGGCTTAAAATACATCAGAACTATTCGGAAAAAACCAGCCCCCTATATAAGGAAGATGAAGATTTCTCTAAAGGGTATATAGAGCTTAAACGATGAAACGACCTTACTTTGGTTTGTTCTGGAATAATGGTTGCACCTTGTTTAGAAGTAGCGAATTCTTTGGAAAAAGAAGGTTATTCGGTTGGTGTCATTGACCTCTTTCGTGTTAAGCCATTCACTCTGAGGTGCAAACTTTGTTGTTAGATAAACCAGTACTGACTGTTGAAAATCATAATGTTATAGGTGGTTTAGGTAGTGCAATCCGTGAAATTATGGCGACCAAAGTCAATACACCAGTTTATAGACTTGGTATAAAAGAACGTTTTGGCCGAGTAGGACAACAAGATTATCTTCTTAAGGAATATGGTTTAGATAAGGATAGTCTTAGACGAGAAATTCAACAGATTTTATCTTAAGTTTAGACATATCTGAAAAAGGCAAACATCTACTAATAAGATGTTTGCCTTTATAGTTTTGAATTAGTATTTTACGGATGTCGACTAATTCTTAACGAAAGATTTCTTTTGCTAGTGCTTTTCCTTTTGGAGTTGCTGCTAAGCCACCTTCGGCAGTTTCACGAAAGGCAGTTGGCATGGCTGATCCTATCTGATACATAGCATCAACGACCTGGTCCACAGGTATAGCTGATGTGATACCTGCTAGAGCCATATCTGCATCGACTAGGGCAAAGCTTGCACCCATGGCGTTACGTTTAACACAAGGTACCTCGACCAAACCAGCTACAGGGTCACAAATAAGTCCCAACATATTTTTTAGCACAAAACAGATAGCCTGACTGGCTTGGAATGGTGTGCCACCAGCAGCCATTGTAATAGCCGCCGCAGCCATAGCAGAGGCAGAGCCAACTTCGTCTTGGCAGCCCCCCTTCTGCACCAGAAATAGAGGCGTTATTAGCGATAACGAGCCCAAATGCTCCAGCCGTGAAGAGAAAATCCAGTTGCTACGACTCGCTCAAGTCTAGTTTTTCGATAGCAACTGTGAGAACAGCTGGCAAACAACCTGCTGAACCAGCCGTTGGAGTAGCACAAACTAGCCCCATCTTAGCGTTAGATTCATTGACGGCCATGGCATTGCGGGCAGCTCCAAGAACTGCTGAATCAGCCAAGGTCTTTCCTTTTTTGATCTAGGCATCCAGTTTGGCAACGTCCCCTCCAGTTAAGCCTGTCGGTGATTTCTCTGGGGACAAACCAGCCTGAACAGAATCTTTCATCACTTCGAGATTTCGAGTCATAAGAGATAGGATTTCAGAACGTTACGTCCAGTCAGTTCTGTTTCTATGGCAATCATGAGTTCAACAATATTGCCTTGGTAATCACGGTCAGCTTGTTGAACCAATTCTTCAATAGTGTAAAACATGGGAATCTTCTCTTAACTGAAAAAGTTTACGTTGTGTAAATGTGGAATTCTTGCAATCTCAGTGACAGCCTCATCACACTGGTGCGAGTCAATTTCGATAATCATGATGGCTTTCTCACCTGCATTTTCCCGAGTAACAGTCATATGAGCGATATTGATACCATAACGAGATAAAATATCAGTCACAAGAGCAATCATTCCTGGAACATCTTGGTGAACAATGATAAGTGTAGGTGTATTCATTTTGAGGTTGACCGAAAAACCATTGAGCTCAGTCACTTGGATATTCCCTCCACCGATGGAAACACCAGTGGCAGAGATAGTTTTTTTAGCATTTTTTAGAGTAATACGAGTGGTGTTAGGATGCGGTGCATTGCTATCTTTGTTGATTTTCCAGTAGACCTTAATACCTTTTTCGTGTGCAATATCAAGCGCATGTGGAATATCGGAGTCATCAGTTTCCATACCTAAAATACCAGCCACAAGAGCCACATCTGTCCCGTGCCCCCGATAGGTTTTTGCAAAGGAATTAAAAAGTTGAAATTCTACTTCAGTGGGTGTATCACCAAAGATGGCCGAAACAATTTTTCCGATACGAACAGCTCCTGCAGTATGGCTTGAGGAAGGGCCTACCATGACAGGACCGATGATGTCAAAAACGGATTGAAATTTTAAATTTTTCATAGCATGCCTCGTCTGATTAATCTTGTATTCCCAGTATACCATGAATTAGTGATATTAGGTCCCTAAGTAAAATTGTATTTTAAACATTATTTATTTTTCTTCAAAGCTGCCACTGTTAATTTATAGAAAAGTAAACTATATAGACTATTAACAACTAGAAAAATCGTCAAATCTATTAAGGACATATCTGTTAAAGAACGACTGCGTAGGGCAATCATTGGTTGAGAATAAGGGAAAAACTTTGTAAGATTCTCGTTAATAAAAATCAGCACAAAGTTTAACATGCTACCAATTGTAGCAACTCCAACAGCTTTACTAAAATTACGAGTCTTTGCGGTTACGAAGGATTGAAGCGTCATTATCGGAAAAGAGGCCACCACTGATAACAGAAGCCATTTAATATGAACTGCTAAACTGAGGTCAAACGAAATCCCGTCAACTTTGGCAGCTACAACAAAAATAAGTAGTAAAAAAAGTTGGACGGAAAGAATCAGAAAGAAGCCACTTAATAGTTTTCCAAAGTACAATTTATCCATTGAAACTTGATTAGCTTTTAACATCTCAATGTTTTTTCTCTCAAATTCTGGCATCAGTAACTGTCCCACAATAATGGCTAACATAGGAGGATAGAGAAGTGTACTGTTATAAAATGTTAATTGTCCCCATAAAACAAGGGATTGTGTCTTATCAATTAAGACAGCCCTATTAGCAAAATAAATTCCTAAACCGATAAAGCTAGAAAAAATCAAAAATGCCATTCCAATCATGAACAATTGTAATTTGCGAGTCTTTTTCCACTCAGCAAAAACATAAGGTCTCATTTCAACTTCCTCTCTTTCTCAAAAGAATATTAGCTAAACCGTATAACATCAAACAATAAATCATAAAGAATACTAGTTTCCAAGGTAACTGTTGATCCAAGAGGTAGGTATATGCCCCATCCCCAAGAAAGTGATACTTATAAGGTGCTAAACTGCCTGCTCCGGTCAACGGATTAAGCAAACTAGCAAAACCATAACTTCTTGGATTTAAGATGATTCCTAAAAAACCTCCTAACAATCCTAAAGCCAGTAATACGCCTTGTTTTTCTAGAACCATTGCTAACGTTAAATAGATAGAAACTAGAGCGAAAATAGATAGTAATTGTCCTAAAAATTGAACTCCTACAATGTCCATAGGAATTGAGATACCAGATTGTTTTCCAAAGCAACAGATAGCTACAATTTCTGCAAAAGACATGACAAAGAAGAAGACCATTGTAAATAAAAATTTATGTCTAAAAATAGTCATCAAACCTAAGCCATTTGTAGCTTGTAATTTAAAGGTCTGTCCTTCACGTTCATTACCCACAATTCGACTCACAAATACAGAAACAGCAATAGGAAGCATGAGAAGGTTCACATTCTGATTACTAAATAAAGTTCTGACATTTTTTAACTCTGGATGCGAAAAAGAAGACATAAATGTTACAATATTCCACAATGTCGCTACAATCATCAAAAGAGTAACAATTGAAAAAGATTTTGTTCGTCTACTTTTTAACCATTCAATGTACACACCTTTCATCTTATACCTCCTTTGTTAGTTCCAGAAAAATATCTTCTAATGTCTCACTTTCTCTAGTGACACGAAAAATTCTAAAGCCAAGGTCTGTTATATAGGTGATAATATCCGCAAGACGATCGTTACTCATATCGTCTAATTTAACCTCTCTCGCCGATGCTTCCCGTACTCTGACTGAACCGAAATCAATTAAGTGTTGAACAATATTATTTTGCGAAAAATCGCCACCAATCTCAATCCAAGTATTTGATTTGATCTCTCGAATCTCTCCTTCATAAACTAAACAACCATGATTTATAATACCAACCCGATCAGCAATTTGTTCTATCTCTGATAAGATGTGGCTGGAGATAAAGACTGTTAAGCCTTCTTCTTTTGCTAATTTAACAATCAACTCACGAATTTCATGAATCCCTGCTGGATCAAGACCATTAGTCGGTTCATCTAATAATAAAATTTGGGGCTTTTTAACTAAAGCAAAAGCTAAGGCTAAACGTTGCTTCATCCCTAGGGAATAGGCTTTCACTAATTTCTTACGATTTTTGTCCTCCGCCAATCCAACTAATTTCAAAGTTGGCCAAATATTATCCTCATCAAAACCTACCATTTTTTGAAATACTAATAAGTTTTCATATCCCGTTAAATTTGGATAATAAGATGGTTCCTCAATCATCGATCCAATTTGATTTAAGTAATCTTTATTCTCTTTGATATTTTGACCATTGACTAAAATCTCTCCTAAAGTTGGCTCCACTAAAGATAAGATCATTTTCATCGTAGTTGTTTTCCCTGCGCCGTTGGGACCTAAGAAACCATAGATTTCCCCTTCTCTGACTGTCAGTTTCTTAAGATCCACTGTAGTAGTGTCTTTATAGACCTTTTTAAGATTTTTCAATTCAATAATATTATTCATCTCATTAATTACCTTGTAATCCTTTTAGCCAGGATTGCTCCTTTCTTTACAATGTAATTCTACTTTATCATCCTAAAGATAACATTAAGATAGAACAGGATATTTTCTATACTTTTGAATTAATAAAGTTGAAGTAACTTTCATTGGTTTTTATTAGATTACTATGAGTATCTATATAGACTTTATCTGTCTCATCGTCTATATAGATAACTCTATGGTATAATTAAAACAAATTTTATGGGAGGTGCATATATGAATTTCGAAGCGCAGCTATTAAACAAACGGATATTAATAGTAGACGATGATGTTTCACTTAGTAAATCAATTAAAGAAGTTTTGGTGAGCAGGGGATTTAAGAATATTAGTAATGCTTACAGTATTAGCGAAGGAATAGATATTTTTTCTATTTCTAAAATAGATCTCATTATCCTAGACGTAATGTTGCCTGATGGAGAAGGCTATCTACTTGCTCAGTACATCAGAGAAACTTCTGATATACCAATTTTATTTTTAACAGCCAAAAATAATCCAGATGATGAAGTTAAAGGATTAGATTCAGGTGGTGATGACTTTGTCACAAAACCATTTCTTCCTAAAACTTTAATCTATCGTATAATTGCTTTACTGAGGAGAGCATATAAAGGAGAATCAGAATTAATAACTTTAACTTCTTGTATCATTGATTTAAATAATGCTAGTGTAAAAAAAGAGGAACAGCATTTATCACTAACTCCAACTGAAATACAGATTCTAAGAAAACTATATACCAATAAAAACTATATTGTGTCAACAGAAGCAATCTGCGATACTATTTGGGGAATAGATAGTTTCGGATATGAAAAATCCTTAATGGTACATATTCGTAATATAAGAGAGAAGATAGAATTATCCCCATCAAAACCACATCATCTCATTACAGTCAAAGGGCTGGGTTATAAGTTAGTTATCTGAATTTACGGAGTCCTCTATGAATATTTTCAAAAAAGGTATATTAAAATTTATTCTCGCCTTTCTTACCATAATGTTAATCGATTTTGTTCTATTAGTAGCTACAACCAACTTTATCCTTAGGCAACAATCTCCTATAGATATCATACAAGGTGTATCTTCGAACATCACCCCATCAAATGGAACATATAAAGTTAATCAAACTGCAAAAAAACTGATTAAAAAGCACAACTTATGGGTTATGATTCTTGATCAAAAAAGTGGAAATGAAAAGTTTAATATCAAAAAACCTAAAAATATAAAAACACAATTTGATTATGCCGATGTCATTAAGTTTTCACGTTATTATTTAGATGACTATCCAATATTCACTCAAATAAAAAAAGAACAAAAAGATATTTATATAATTGCATTTCCAAAAGAAAGTATCTTTAGATATGGAAATAATTACTTTGATCTAAAGAGAATTCAAATTTTTCCGATTTTAATTTTAGTTATCATATTTGTTAACTGCCTATTTTACCTATTCCTATACCTTTATAGTGTTACTTTCTTAAATCGCAACATCCAGCCAATTATTAACGCAATAGGTAAATTACCTGTCGGTTTAAACAAACAGGTAAACTCTGTTCAAGAATTAGATAGATTAACTTCAGCGGTTAACTCTGCTAACAAAAAACTACGTAAAAATGAAGAATTCAAAGAGAATTGGATTTCTGGAATTGCTCATGATATAAAAACACCACTAGCAGTCATCGTATCTAATACCTCTTTAGCTATTGAAAAGACAAATGATGAAAATCTTCTCAAGCATCTAAAACCGACCTTAATTGAGAGTAATTACATCCAAAACTTATTAAACGACCTCAATATTTTTGCACGATTAACGAATGGTAATTTAAAATTAAATTTAGAGCTTGTCGAAATTGTTCCTTTTTTTAAGGAAATTATTATTCAAATTATTAATCAAGAAATTTGGGACGAATTTAATTTTGAATTCACTCATGATTCCAACCTATTAGGAAAAACGATGTACGTCGAAAAAGCACTTATCTCTCGAGTTATCCATAACTTAATTTATAACTCAGTTCTTCATAATCAATCAGGCTGTAAAATTAGTATAATTATTGGCACTCTTACAAATAATAACTTTACAATAATTATTCGAGATGATGGAATTGGAGTTTCACCTGAACGACTGAAAAATATTAGTAATCAAAATATTGAAGGGTTTAACTTTGATATATCTGGCGTTAGAAGAAGTGGTATGGGGTTAAAAATTTCTCAACAAATCATTAATTTACATAAAGGACAACTTGTCATCACAAGTCAGCAGGGAAAATACTTTCAAACCACTATCACACTTCCAATTCAAAACATAGCTACTTTACAAGAGTAAAATAAAAAAATATCCTATTTTAAGGTTTCTTTAAGCTTTAATAGATATAATGATAGTCTATTAAGTAAGCAATACTTATTTTTCATAAATCAGAGAGGACGGCCTGTGGGTCGCCCTTTTGTGTTTCTTTGTTTATATATAGCTAGATTATGGTAAAATAAACCCTGATGATTTAACTGTCAGAAAGGATATACCATGACCTACACCCATTTACTTTTCGACCTCGATCATACCCTCCTAGATTTTGACCGTGCTGAAGATTTGGCCTTAACTTTCCTACTAGAAGAGGCTGGTGTGGCATCCCAAGAGCTCAAGGTTTATAAAGACCACTATATTCCTATGAATCGTGCCATGTGGGAAGACCTCAACCATGGTTTGATTACAAAACCTGAATTACTTCGCACGCGCTTTTCACGTCTCTTTGAGCACTTTGGAAAAGAAGTAGATGGTAGTCACTTAGCTGGCCGTTACCAACATTTTTTGAGCCAACAGGGGCAGGAACTTCCCCAGGCTCATGCTTTTTTAGCGGATATCAAAGACCGTGGCCATAAGATTTATGCAGCAACTAATGGTGTTAGTTTTATCCAACGTGGTCGCCTTCAGGCTTCAAGTATTTTACCTTTCTTCGACGATGTTTTCATCTCTGATGAGGTGGGGGCCCACAAACCGTCTACAGACTTTTTTGATAAAATTGACAATCAGGTCCATGATTTTCACCCAAGCTCAGCTCTCATGATTGGTGACAGTCTAACTGCTGATATCCAGGGTGGTAATAATGCAGGCATTGATAGTGTCTGGTTCAATCCAAGAAACCTAGTCAATGAGACTCTTGCTGTTCCAACCTATCAAGTCTCAAGCTATGGGGAAATCCTGAAGATTTTGTCCAAATAAAGCTATGATAGCCATGATTCCGAAGAGCTTTTCAGCTCTTTTTTTGTTACAATGAAAGCATGAACGATCTGATTAAACATAAGTTGGAATTGCTCCCAAACAACCCGGGGTGCTATCTCCACAAGGACAAATTCGGCAATATTATCTATGTCGGTAAGGCTAAAAATCTAAAAAATCGTGTGCGCAGCTATTTTCGTGGAAGCCATGATACCAAGACAGAACTTCTGGTATCTGAGATTGCAGACTTTGAATTTATCGTAACCGAGTCTAATATTGAGGCCCTGCTTTTGGAAATTAACCTCATCCAAGAGAATATGCCCAAATTCAACATTCGCCTTAAGGACGACAAGTCTTACCCTTTTATCAAGATTACTAAGGAACTCTATCCACGGCTCTTGATTACTCGCCAGGTCAAGAAGGATGGTGGTCTTTATTTTGGCCCTTACCCAGACTCTGGTGCAGCCAATGAGATCAAGAAACTTTTGGACCGTATTTTCCCCTTTAAGAAATGTAAAAATCCTGCCAACAAGGTCTGTTTCTATTACCATATTGGTCAATGTAATGCCCACACCATCTGTCACACCACTGAGGACTATTGGCAAGGTTTGGTTGAGGATGTCAAGAATTTCCTAAACGGTCATGATGATAAAATCGTTAACCAGCTCAAGGCCAAGATGAAGGACATGTCTGACCAGATGGAGTTTGAGCGGGCAGCGGAGTATCGGGATCTGATTGAGGCAGTGTCGACGCTCAGGACTAAACAGAGGGTTATCCGTCAAGACATGCAGGACCGTGATATTTTTGGTTACTACGTGGACAAGGGCTGGATGTGTGTTCAGGTTTTCTTTGTCCGCCAAGGGAAACTCATTCAGCGTGATGTCAATATGTTCCCATATTACAATGAAGCCGAGGAAGATTTTCTAACTTATATGGGTCAATTTTACCTGGATAGTCGGCATCTCAAGCCTAGGGAAATTTTTATTCCTGGAGACATTGATCAAGATTCTGTCGAAGCTCTGGTCGGAGATGAAGTCAAGGTTTTTAAACCACAAAGAGGCGAGAAAAAGCAGTTGGTTAATCTAGCGACGAAAAATGCCCGAGTCAGTTTGACCCAAAAATTTGATCTCCTCGAAAAAGACTTGGCCAAGACTCAAGGAGCTATTGAAAATCTAGGCAAACTCATGGGGATTCCGACACCGGTTCGTATCGAGTCTTTCGATAACTCTAATATCATGGGAACAAGCCCTGTCTCTGCCATGGTTGTCTTTGAAAATGGTAAACCTAATAAAAAAGAGTATCGCAAATATAAGATTAAGACTGTTGAAGGCCCTGACGATTATGCCAGTATGCGTGAGGTAATTCGTCGTCGCTATAGTCGTGTCAAACGAGATGGTTTAACACCACCAGACCTCATTATCATGGATGGTGGTCAAGGTCAGGTCAATGTCGCCAAGGATGTGCTTCGCAAGGAACTCAATCTTTCTATTCCAGTTGCAGGTCTTCAGAAAAATGACAAGCACCAAACCAACGAATTGCTCTTTGGAGATCCCTTGCAGGTTATTGATTTGCCACGTCAATCCGAGGAATTTTTCCTCCTTCACCGTATTCAGGATGAAGTTCACCGCTTTGCTATTACTTTCCACCGCCAAGTTCGTAGCAAGAATAGTTTCAGCTCTAAACTTGATGGCGTGGAGGGACTTGGACCTAAGCGTAAACAAAAACTCCTCAAACACTTTAAGTCTATGACAGCTATCCAAAAAGCTACTGTTGAGGATATCCATGCCCTTGGCATTCCAGAAAAAGTAGCAGAGGCTCTGTTAGATAAATTAAATGATAACAATTAAAGAAATGTAATGAATTAAGTTCATTTTTTGTTATAATAAGAATAATTAAAAATGAAAGGAGTCATGCTATCAAAAACGAAGCTAAAATTGAACGTCTTTATGATAAGAGTCGTCGTGGCTTTCTTCGTGGAATCTTTAGTCGTGCTACGATTATCATCTTAATCATCTTACTGCAGCTTGTTGTTGTGGCCCTGTCTTACCTCTGGTTGCATCAATATAGGATACACCTGCAAATTACAGAAGTAGTCCTTCGTATTCTGGCCATTATCTATCTCTTTCAAAGTGATATGGAGTCGACGGCTGTAAATACATGGCTCCTGATAGTCTTGCCTTTCCCTATTCTCGGAACCCTCCTTTTGGCCTATACGAAACTTGATATAGGTTACACAGGGATGAAGCGTGCTATTCAGAGCAATATTGACCGCAGTTCTGGTATTTTAAAACAGGATGAGCAGGCTCTTGAAGAGCTTAAACAGCGTCACACTAGCAACTATAATCTGGTTCAATATCTCGAAAATGTGAATGGGCATTTTCCGGTCTATCGTCATACTAAGACGACCTATTTTCCAAGTGGTGAAGCAAAGTTTGAGGAAATGAAAAAGCAGCTTTTAAAGGCTGAAAAGTACATTTTCTTGGAGTATTTCATCATTGATGAAGGTGATATGTGGGGTGAAATCTTAGCTATCTTGAAACAAAAGGTTCAAGAAGGAGTGGAAGTACGTGTCATGTATGACGGCATGATTGAATTTTCAACTTTGAGTTTTGACTATAAGAAACGATTGGAAAAAATTGGCATTCAATCTCGTGTTTTTGCCTCGGTAACACCCTTCTTGTCAACCTATTACAATTACCGTGACCATAGGAAAATCTTGCTGATTGATGGTAAGATTGCCTTCACAGGTGGCGTTAATCTCGCTGACGAGTACATCAACAAGATTGAGCGTTTTGGTCATTGGAAAGATACTGCACTCATGGTGGAGGGGCCAGCGGTTGATACGTTTTTAGTCCTCTTTCTTCAGATGTGGACCTATTCTAACGAAACCTTAGATGTGACGCCATACATGGTTAAACATGAGGCCTTTGATACCCCTGGCTTTGTTGTTCCTTATGGGGATATTCCATTGGACAAAGATAAAGTTGGTGAGAATGTCTATATTGACATCCTTAACCATGCGCGTGATTTTGTTCATATCATGACACCTTATCTTATTTTGGATGGTGAACTACTCCATGCTCTCAAGTTTGCGGCTGAGCGTGGCGTAGATGTCAGTATCATCATGCCTGGCATTCCTGATAAAAAGTCAGCTTACTATCTAGCTAAGACCTACTACCCAACACTGCTAGCATCTGGTGTTAAAATTTATGAGTACACCCCAGGATTTGTTCATGCAAAGGTCTTTGTCAGTGACAATAGTAGGGCAACCGTTGGAACCATTAATTTGGATTATCGTAGTCTTTATCACCACTTTGAGTGTGCGACCTATCTCTATAGGACTGAGTCAGTTCTAGCGATTGAAGAAGATTTTCAAGCAACAAAAGCCAAGTGTCACCAAGTGACTGTCTCTGATGTCGAAAATCTTCCTTTCTATCAGAAGGCCTTGGGCTTACTGGCAAAATTAGTCGCACCATTGATGTAGTGACATAGCTTGTTAAAAGAGGGTTGAACCCTCTTTTTTGATAGGTTACAATAAAGATAATCAAGTCAGAGGAGAAAATGATGTTAACCATTCGTCCAGCCAAGCTGTCAGATGCGAAGGCAATTCAGTCTATCTATGCACCCTATGTTGAAAAGACAGCGATTACCTTTGAATATGAGGTTCCGAGTGTTCAAGAATTTGAGAATCGTATCAATAAAACCCTTGAAAATTATCCTTATCTGGTCGCTGAAGAGAATGGACAAGTTCTCGGCTATGCTTATGCCTCAACCTACTATGCTCGAACAGCCTATGATTGGACGACAGAATTGTCCATCTATTTGCATAAAGATGCCCGTGGTCGAGGGTTGGGAAGCCAACTTTACGATGCCCTTGAAAAAGAGTTGAGAAAGCGCGGTTTTCTACGTTTCTTAGCTTGTATTGCTGTTCCAAATGAGGCTAGTATTGCCATGCATGAAAAACGTGGTTATGTCCAAGTGGCTCATTTTCCAAAAGTGGGCTACAAGTTTGAGCAATGGCATGATATTGTCTGGATGCAAAAGACCTTAGATGGTCCTGTTAGAAAAATACGTTAGAAGGCTAGAAATGTCTAGTCAAAGTTGACAAATTGATTATGTCATTTGCCCACGCTAGAATGATACTAATATTTGAAAAAAATGTAAACAAAGCTCTGAACTGTAAGCTAATTTCTTTGTACTAAAGGAGCCCATATGTCCCAAGAAATAAGTGCCCGACTATTGCCTCAGAAGCTGTCTAAATTGACTAAAATTCTACTTAATCGTAAGGTACCCATTTTCCTGTTTTTCTTACTGGAATTGGCCTTTCTTGTCTTTTCATATATTAGCCTACAAGAGCATTTCCCATCCATTATCTTATGGGAACACTTATTGAGTGTTTTTACCTTCTTTTATTTGCTCAATCGTTCCATGGACTCCCGTTCCAAACTTTCTTGCTCGACAATCCAAAGACGATTGAGAGGCTAGGACTTTTGTTCCAGGCTCCGTCCCGCCACCTTTTGCCCAAATGGAACTGAAAGTTTAGAGAGGCCCACTTGCAAAGCAAGCCAAATCATACAGCCAGCTCCCTCTAAGTGAACATCAGATTTTAACTGGAAGAACGCTAAGTGACAAAAATGTAAGATTAGCGTCCAAAAAGAAAGATTAGCTTATGAAAACTTATCGGGATTTTTGGTATGATAATAGTATCTTTTTAGTTTGCTTTCAGTAGGGGGCGGCAACTCAGCTAATCTTAGAGCAGAGCTAGCTAATAAAGTATTGAAAGATAAGCTAAATAACCATTTTACACATAAATAAAAAGAGGTTCAAGTATGACATTATTAGACGTACAACACGTGAAAAAGATTTATAAAACCCGCTTTCAGGGCAGCCAAGTAGAGGCACTGAAGGACATTCACTTTACAGTAGAAAAAGGCGAATATGTCGCCATTATGGGGGAGTCAGGCTCTGGGAAATCCACCCTGCTCAACATCCTAGCCATGTTGGACAAGCCGACTGAGGGCCGCGTCTTTCTCAATGGAACTGATACGGCAACCATCAAAAATAGTCAGGCTTCTAGCTTCCGACGGGAGAAATTAGGCTTTGTCTTTCAGGACTTCAACTTGCTGGACACCCTGTCGGTCAAGGATAATATTCTCCTGCCGTTGGTTCTCTCTCGTCGTCCCATTACTGAGATGATGCAAAAGCTGGTGACAACCTGCAATGAGCTGGGGATTAACAAACTCCAAGAGAAGTTTCCTTATGAGATTTCCGGTGGTCAGAAGCAACGGGTGGCAGTAGCACGCGCCATTATCACAGAGCCTGAGATTTTGCTGGCGGATGAGCCTACAGGAGCTTTGGATTCCAAGTCTTCAGCTGCTCTCTTGGATGTCTTTGACGACATCAATGACCAGGGCCAGACCATTCTCATGGTGACCCACTCGACTTCAGCTGCCAGTCGGGCCAAGCGGGTGCTCTTTATCAAGGACGGGATTCTTTACAATCAAATCTTTCGCGGCAACAAGACCGAGCGGCAGATGTTCCAAGAGATTTCCGATACCTTGACGGTCATGGCAAGTGAGGTGACAGCTCATGCTTAGATTAACTAGTAAGCTTGCGCTTTCTAACTTAATCAAAAATCGTAAGCTTTATTATCCTTTCGCACTAGCGACCTGTCTATCCATCGCCATCTCCTATATCTTTTTCTCCCTGACCTTTAATCCCAATCTAATAAAAATGACGGGGGCAAGTGCTATTTCCATGGTGCTATCTTTGGGGATGGTTATTGTCAGCATCACGACCAGCATTATCGTCTTTTATGCTAATAGTTTTGTTTTCAAGAATCGCTCCAAAGAACTGGGCCTTTACAGTGTGCTAGGGCTCAATAAATCCCACCTCTTTGTCATGGTGGTAATCGAATTACTAGTATTTGGTCTGGTCACCCTTATCTTGGGACTAGGGATTGGACTCTTATTTGACCAGTTGATCTATGCTCTTTTGCTGAAAATCATTGCGATGAAGGTCATCTTGGCGTCAACTTTTCAGCCTGCTGTAGTTATCGCAGTTGCTGTTTTCTACGCCTTTGTCTTTTTCTGCTTGATGATTAGCAATGGTTTGCGCCTGAGAAAGCTTGATGCATTGCAATTGGTCAAAGAAAAGAATAGCGGAGAAAAGAAAAGTCGCTTTTTATTCCTGCAAACGGTGCTTGGTCTTGCAAGCTTGGCATACGGTTACTTTCTTGCACTAGGAGTGACCAATCCTTTATCAGCGATTTTTACATTCTTTGTCGCGGTGCTCTTTGTAATCCTAGGAACCTACCTGCTTTTTAATGCTGGGACTACGGTCTTTCTGCAATTTTTGAAAAAGAGGAATTCCTATTATTACCAACCCAATAATATGATTTCCGTTTCCAACCTGATTTTCCGCATGAAGAAAAATGCAGTGGGTCTAGCAACAATTGCCATCCTATCAACCATGGTCTTGGTAACCTTATCAGGCGGAGCTAATATCTATGCCGGTGGTGACTACATGCAAAAAGCTATGTTCCCTCATGATTTTAGTATTCAAGGAAAAGGAGTCACGGGTGAGCAGATGGATCAAGTGCTGACAGAGTTTGTGAATGAGCAGCAGTTGCCGGTCACGAAGAAAGTTATTTATCCATACTATACGATGGGAGTGAAAAATCGCGTCGGTAACCAGTTTGATATTTTCGATGCCAATCAGAAATTTGTTAAGCCGAATACTTATATTCTAGCGGTTTCAGAAGCGGATTATCAGAGTATGACAGGGAAAACCCTGAATCTTGGGGATGACGAGGTAGCACTCTATCAGCAAGGAGTGAAGTTAGATTCCAAGCAAGACTTGCAGCTGGCTGGTCAGACCTTTAAAATCAAAGAAGAACTCAAAGAAGACTTTATCTTTGGCAATTTGCCAGACCAGATGAACATGATTATCCCAGAGAAAATCTACATGGTTCTTAAAAATCCAAGTCAAGTATTCTCTGCGCTGATGGATAAATACGCTGTGAACCTTGATTATTATGGTGGACTCAATACGAAGCTATCAACAGAAGAACAGCGCAATCTGCGGGATGCTTACCAAGAGAAGCTGTATCTCTTTAAACAGACCTTGCCGGAAAACCAAGCAGTCAATGGTTCGGCGACAGCCTTTGATAAGCAAGAAATCAAAGGAATGCTGGGCGGTATGTTCTTTATCGGAATCTTTCTGTCGATCGTCTTTATGCTGGGAACCATCCTCATCATCTACTACAAGCAGATTTCAGAAGGGTACGAGGATCGGGATCGCTTTGTGATTTTACAAAAAGTTGGTCTGGATGAAAAGCAAATCAGACAAACCATTCGGAAGCAGATTTTGATTGTTTTCTTCCTGCCACTGGCCTTTGCCTTTATCCATCTGACCTTTGCATATCATATGCTGAGCTTGATCTTGTCTGCCCTCGGTGTTCTTAACTCAGTTCTTATGCTAGCTGTGACGCTAGGTGTCTGTGCTATCTTCTTTATCAGCTATGTCATTGTCTTTATGATTACTTCTCGGAGTTATCGTACGATTGTTTCTATGTAAGAAGTTGGGTTTTCCCAGCTTCTTATTTTGCTTTTCTTTGCCCGATGAAAAAGGGGCAGATAAAAAGAGACTTTGGTAAATCCAACAATCTATGAAATAATAAACCATCTATGCCTTGGAGGGAGATTGCTATGAATATTTTTCGAAAAAAAGATGCTAGTAAAAACCGGACAGGAATGCGGCGATATCTGAAACTGGTGGATTTGATTCTTTTGGGAATCGGAGCCATGGTCGGTACGGGGATTTTCACGGTTACGGGAATTGGAGCGGCGACTTATGCTGGTCCAGCTCTGATTGTGTCGATCGTGATTTCTGCCCTGTGTGTCAGCATCTCTGCCCTGCTTTATGTAGAGTTTGCCTCTCGAGTTCCGGCTAATGGCGGAGCTTACAGCTATATTTACGCTGTTTTAGAGGGATTTCCGGCCTGGATGGCTGGTTGGCTGACTATCATGGAATTTATGACAGCCATATCAGGTGTGGCTTTTGGTTGGGCTTCTTACCTAAAAGGGTTGATGGGCGGTTTTGGTTTTCAGTTACCGAAGGCATTAAATGGAACTTTTGCCCCACAAGCAGGGACCTATGTCGATATTTTGCCAATTTTGGTCATTCTTTTTGTGACGGGTGTGGTGCTTTTAAACTCAAAAGCAGCCCTGCGCTTCAATTCAGCCTTGGTCGTCCTCAAATTCTCAGCTTTGGCTCTATTATTCTCGTTGGGCTTTTCCATCTCCGACCTGAGAATTGATCCAACTTTGCACCTTTCGGCTTTGGTCAAATCTATGGCGGTCAGGCGCGGATTATGGCTGAAGCTTCTCTGATGTTCTTTGCTTTTCTCGGCTTTGAGTCGATTTCCATGTCTGTGGATTAGATTAAAGAACCGCAAAAAAATGTGCCGCGCGGCATTGTCCTTTCCCTTGGGATCGTGACCATTCTCTATATCTTGGTAACCTTGGCCTTGACAGGCTTGGTCCACTATACTAGGCTAAATGTTCCAGATGCAGTAGCCTTTTCCCTTCGCAGTATTGGACTTGCTTGGGCGGCTAATTATATCTCTATCGTGGCTATTTTGACCCTGATCACGGTCTGTATCTCCATGACCTATACCTTGTCTCGGATGATTTACAGCATAGTGCGTGACGGATTTTACCGCGGTCTTTCAAGGAATTGACTGCTTCTAGCCGAGTGCCTCGAAATGCTACAGTCTTGGTGGGGATTGCCTCAGCTATCTGTGCGGGTATCTTCTCTCTTGCTAGCATTGCTTCTTTCCTCAACATCTGTACCTTGGCTTATCTGATTATGCTGGCCTTTGCCATTTTGAAGTTGCGCAAGGAAAAGGGGCAGCCCAAGGGAGGAGAGTTTAAAACTCCACCGGTGCCTCTAACTCCGATTTTGTCCATTGTCATCTGCCTTTCATTTATGACTCAGTACACGTGGGACACTTGGTTGGCCTTTGGCATAGCCTTGCTTTTGGGAATTTTGATTTACTTTGGCTATGGCTATCGTCATTCGGAAATAGAAGTGAAAGAAAAGTAGTGTAAAAAAGTTGTTTTAAACAGAAAGTAGGAGGAGAAAAGAATGAAGAATTTTAACCTAACGAGAAAAAGAAAGTTTGGCTGATTGCGCTTGCTTTACTATCCCTTATCTTACTAGCCATTGTGATCAATATCCAGCTGAAACAACCCTAACATATGAGCGCTGATTATGTTAGCCTTTGGAAGTCAAGATGGCATGAGGAAAATAAAGACTGGCTCTATCTTCTGAAAAATATTTGTCTCGTTATTTTGGCAGTTCTAGCTGGTTCGGGTCCCATAATTGCATTTTCCAAGAGTGAAAGATGGAAATAAGATTTATGAGAATGAGGTAATTCAGCCCGATGTCCAAATAGATCAGCTTTTAGAAGAGGCAGAGTCTTGGTTGAAGAAACAGTTAGGAGAATAGTTTATTGAAAGAGGCTGGGACAAAATTCCTAGCCTCTCAATTGTCTTTGGATTGTCGAGCAGGACGCAGTGGTTGAGTGGGCTCTACTAGGCTGATTTCATCAGCTTTTACAGCCCTACTCAACTGTGCGGAGGTGGGACAACGAAATCGAATTCTAACGAATTACCGATTTCTGTCTCACTCTCTTTTCTGCTAAAATATAGAGTAGAACGAGGTGACAGATGATTCGTAAGGTAAAACTAGAAGACGCCGTAGCCATTCAGCGACTCAATGCTGAGTGCTTGGGCTATGATTCGATAGGGGAGCGACGGAAGCTCAACTAAAAAGGTTACTAGAGAATGGTCAGCATTTGATTTTGGTAGCTGAAGAAGGCGGTCAGGTCATAGGTTATGCTCATGCGGCTAGCTACGACTGTCTCTATTTCCCGTCCTTGCTCAATCTCTTGGCTTTGGCCGTCGCTCAGGATTTTCAAGGGCAGGGATATGGCAGAGCACTGATGCAAGCTTTGCGTGAAGAGGCAAAAGCTGCAGGCTACACAGGAATTCGGATTAATTCAGGCATTTCCCGCTCCGAAGCCCATGAATTTTACCGCAGACTTGGTTGCAACGAAAAAGCAGACCAAAAACGATTTTATTGGGGATTTTAGAGAAAGGGGGGAGTAGATGATGATTGAACCACTAACTCAGCAGTATGCTTTAGAAATTGCTAAGGACTGGCATTATGAAGCGCCTTATGATTTTTATGACATGAAAAATGACCTGGAAGATTATGAAGAAATGGTTTCCCCTGAAGCGTGTGGAGACCGTTATTATCAAGTGGTGCGAGAAGGGAAACTCTATGGATTTTTCTGCAGGAAATTCTGGACTTTATCATGGAAAATTTTGCAGCCCAAGTCCTAAGGCTATCCGTTGCTGACTTCAATTACCGAGCCCAGCAGCTCTATCTCAACATGGGCTTTGAAGTGGTGAGACGCATTCCGAGGGAAAGCAATGGCGATATTCACCTCTTTGTGGAGATGTAGAAGAAGCTTTAACTTATCTATGACTGCTAACAGCAAATTTGTAAATGAATATCAATAAACAAAAGGAGAAAACCATGACATTTGAAGAAATTTAAAAAAAAAACATGATTTTAGATATTCTTTAGTGTCTCTTTACAGTGATTTATAGCGGTTTATAGCAAGAATACCAATATTAGTTCATCTTTGATATTCTTCAGGAGTCCACAAAAAGGTGAACAAAAAAAACCCTCAAAAGGGCATGAAATTTGATGAGTTCAGCAGGCAAGAACTAGCACGGTCAAACGTGCTTTTTTGTTTTCTGACGAAATATGTACATACTTTTCCATACTTTAGTTTCTGATTGCTGATAGGTATATTATACCAAAAAGAAGCATCAGACCATTTCTGTTTATACTCATTATAGCATAATTGATTATTAAGCATGGATTTTCTTGTCAGCAATAGCGTCTGTTAGTGTCTGTGAGAAGTTCAAACCTAATTCACGCCCTAGATTATCTGCCCAACGTGGGATAGTGAGTGTTTTCTTTACAGGCTCTTGGCTGCCTAGATACTCGGCTCGATTATGCGTAGCTTCATCCTCACGATAACTGGTGGAATGTGTAAGAACTTGTTAGTACTATGTTGTTTTTATAAATATCCTTAGTCAATGGGTAGTCTTATAGCTAAAAAATCAACTTAAAAGCCTAATAATACCGCATTTCTTTCTGTTTTAAAATTTTCAAAAACGGAATTTTTCGCACAGAAAAGGCCATGTCCTTTAAATCACGAACAAATATAGCCCCTTTCAAAAAAATAGGGGGGTAGTCTCCGAACGTTGAACAGTATAAGTGATAGCTTGAAGTATTTGGCCAAAGGCAAGCAGCGGAAGAAGCAGCTTTGTTAAGTAAGTTTAGAAGCTCTATCATCCATGAGCTTAGCAAGCTTCTTTATTCCTGAACTCTTTATTCTGTAAATTGTTGTCTTTGACTTTTCTATCTTGTCTTCGATATTCCATATTTCCAAGTGATTGACATAGAACATCCGCAACACTGACCTTTCAAGAGGATCACTCAGCTTGTCCATGAGTTTAGGAGTTTCTGAACGTTCTTTGATTAGATTGGAAAGTCTGTCTTGTATATCTTCTTTCAACTTCAAAACATAGACAAGTTCATTCTCTGTATTGTTCACTCTACTAGTCTGGACTTTGGTTTGTGTCAGAGTTGATTTTTTAAATAGACCTTGTTCTAGATATTGAAGTTCTAACTGCAAACTCTGAAGCTCTTTATCTAACCATCTAATACCTTCTAACTTTGCTTTTACTTGCTCTGGTGGCACGCTTTGGCCTCCTCTTGTGGTATAATAAATCTATCTAATCTATACCAAGGAGTCAGTCGCAAGGCTGGCTTTTTGCTTGCTTTTCTCTCTTTTTTGATATATACTCGATATATACGAACAAAGGAGAAAAGAAATGAATACAGTAAAAACCCGTAAAGTTGGGAATTCTCTGACTGTAACCATCCCCAAGGCGCTTGATGTCCCAGAAGGTCAAGAAATGGTCGTCTACAAAGGCGTTGATAATGTGATCGTCCTAGCTCCAAAGATTGCAGATCCATTCGCTGAAGCGGCTGATCTCCGTATGGAAAATGATTTTGAAGGGGTGAAACTACTTGACAGCGAAATCTAACTATGTCCCAGAAAAGCAGGATATCATCTGGATAGACTTTGATCCATCTGTCGGGCGTGAGATCCAGAAGCGTCGCCCTGCCGTGGTGGTATCTCGTAAGGAATACTCAGAACGCACTGGCTTCGTTGCTGTCTGCCCTGTCACGCATGGCCAGAAGAAACTGGAAAAGCTAGGCTTGCTGGTTCCTGTCCTGTCCTCTGAGGTAGACGGCTCAGTGAATCCGCTCCAGCTTTACACCTTTGACTTTCGTGAACGCCAGGCGCAAAAAATCACCACCATGGACACACCGAGTTTTCAGAAGGTTGTTCAACTCTATAACTTCATCTTTGAAGCATGAATCGATCAAGCTGAGGCGGAGCGCCTTGGCTTTTTGTATTTTCAACGACTGGCGGAATATGTAGGAACTTTTCAGAACCAGAGAGCATGTTGTAGGCAGATAAGGCAAGTTATTTGCTCCTTCTCTGGATAAATGGTAGGGGATATTTTGCATTTTCTCCAGCTTTGCCCGAGCTGTGAGCACGCGCAGCCTAACCCAAAACTTGGGCCTTTTTTTAGGCTTGAATATACAATATAAGTGCACAATGAAAACTCATAAGATTTTCTAGTAAAATAGAATTGAACGAACTAGTTACGAAAGGAAATCTTATGAGCTATCACCATTTTACCATAGATGAGCGGGAAAGTATTCTGATTTACCGTACAAAAGGACTGAATTTTTCTCAAATCGGAAAATTACTTCATCGTCATCCTTCCAGTATTAGTCGGGAATGGAAACGTCATACGAAAGAAAATATCCACTCTCCCAACAAAGCACAGGCATCTTATCAATTTGCAAAATCACATTGTGGGCGAAAGAGAAAGCTAGATCTAGACTCGAATCTAAGCAAAATAGTCAAGCCCCTTTTTCTCGATTGCCAATGGTCTCCTTAAGAAATAGAAGGGTGATTGCGCTTAGAGTATGGGAAAGCTGTTATTAGTTATCAAACGATTTATAGAGCCATCTATCACGGTCACTTTGACGACAGGCTGTCACATGGTGCTCGTGGTGTGATGCGCAAACTCCGTCATCGCGGGAAAACACGTCATACGAAAGGTCATGTTGAAAACAGAGGGAAAGTTCCTATTTCTCATACCATTCATGAAAGGCCCGAAGAAGCAAACAAGCGAGCTAGAATCGGTGATTGGGAAGCAGATACGGTTGCCGGTCAAATCGGGAAAGCTTGCTTAGTTACTCTAACGGATCGTTATTCTCGTTTTCTTAAAATCAAGAAGGTCGCGGTCAAGAAAAGCAAACTTGTCATAGAGGCTATGATACAAATGTTAGAGCCCTTGCCGAAAGAAACCGGCATTCCCGATAGAGGAAAAGAATTCACGAAGCATCAAGAATTGACTGATCAATTAAAGGTAGAGGTCTATTTTCCAGCCCCGCATGCACCTTGGCAACGAGGAACAAATGAGAATACCAATGGATTAGTACGAGAATATTTTCCCAAAGGGAGCGACTTAACATTCATTGACAAGCATACCATTCAGCTGTGGGAGGATAAACTAAATAATAGGCCACGAAAGTGTCTCAACTAGAAAACTCCTTATGAAGTATTTTATGGCAAAATTGTGCACTTAATTTGACAATTCAAGATATATAAAAATCCGGCTGCTTTTATAAGCAGTCGGATTTCTTTGAGTTATAGTTTAATAATCTTTCATGATAAAAATAGATCTATTTTTATCATGAACAGCTCACTTAGTTAGAAGTTTTGGAAACAGTATAGTTGATATCTATGAAGAATAAGCGTATAATTAAGAAAAATAATTGAGCGCTCACTCAATTTGTAATAAACAAAGGAGTTCATAAAATGCTTGTTCAAGCAATACAATATAGTCGTTTCGGTGATGAAGAAGTACTAGATTTGGTGAATATTAAATCTGATTCTTTAGAAGTGAATCAAGTTAGGGTAGAAGTTTATGCAGTTGGTTTAAATCCTATTGATTATAAGACTTTTGAGGGGGCAAAGCCACTCCGATTTCTATCTTTTATGGCGAAACTAAGGCAGCCAAGTCGTTGGTTTGAGTCAAGATCATCTCTTTTTCCAAGAGGTGTTGGTCGGGATTTTGCTGGAGTTATCATAGAAATTGGTGAAAGAGTAAATAGATTTGCAGTAGGGGATAAGGTTTTTGGAACAATGATCAGTGACCCTGGATTAGGCACCAAGAGGGGAGCTTTGGCAACAGAAATCTGTGTCAATGAATCGGAAATTGTATTGAAACCAGAGATGATTGATATGAATCACGCAGCTACTATGGGTGTAGCCTCTCTAACTGTGGGGGGTGCTTTTAGAAAAATTGAGTTAAATTCTAAAGATGTTGTAGTGATTTCAGCAGCGACGGGAGGTATTGGAAGTATTGCAGTACAGTATGCGGTTGCTAAGGGTGCAACGGTTATCGGAATTGCAAGTAAGAAAAATTCAGATTATCTGAAGTCCTTAGGTGCCATACCAGTAGCTTACGAAGAGAACCTCCAGAATGCTCTTCTATCAGCAAGTTCAAAGCCGATTACAAAATTCTTGGATTGCTATGGAAGTGATTATGTTAAATTGGCTTTCAGTTTGGGATTGAAAGGTACGGCTATTGCCACTCTAGTACCTTCACCCTATGTTATGATAAGAGGAGCTCAGTTTACTGGTCCGAGACATTCCACATATGATGATTTGAACACTCTAGCGGAACTGGTCTCAGATGGGAAGGTTCTGCTGAATATTGATCAGGTTTATGACTTTTCTCTAAAGTCAGTTAGAGAAGCATATCGTAGTCTAAAATTGGGACACACTCGAGGTAAGAAAGTCGTAAAAGTAAGAGGGTAGCAGGGAGGTGCTAGTGATGGAAAGTTTAGAACAAAAGTATGCCCAGACATTAGAAAATAGCAACTTGAGTTTAAAACAACGTCAAGTATTATTATCAAGTCTAAAGTTATTTTCAGAAATTGGTTTTGAAAATACAACAGCCAGCCTTATTGCTAAGGAAGCTGGAGTTTCAGAAGGGACAGTTTTTAGTTACTTTAAAACCAAGGAAGGCATCTTAGAAGCAATTTTATCGACTTTTCTTGAGCAAGTTATTCCAGATGTGATTGCTGATTTTTCTGAGAAGAAATTTACAGCAAACCAAGAGAGTTTTCCAGTGTTTTTGAAAAGCATTGTTCGAGATAGACTAGTTTTCATTCAGGAGAATCAAATGCAAGTTAAAATTCTCTTGAGTCGTTCTTTTATTGATGAAACTACTTCTGACCAGTTAGGGAATGTTATTGTTCACTCTATCATTAAGCCAATTAGTCCCGTTCTGAATCAGTTTAAAGAAAATGGTGTTATCCGAGATTGGTCAAACGAAAGAATTGTTCGCTATATTTTAGCTCTGAGTCTTTCTTATGTTCTTCCAATGATGTTGAATGATAATGAGGACCTAGATATAGATGAAGCAGTAAATGAAATAGTTGAATGTCTGTCTTTTGCCTTAGTAGAAGTAAAATAAATCTTGATTTTAGAGAGTGGGACAGAAATCGGTAATTCGTTAGAATTCGATTTCGCCGTCCCACCTCCGCACAGTTGAGTAGGGCTGTAAAAGCTGATGCAATCAGCGTAGTAGAGTCCACTCAACCACTGCGTCTTGCTCGATGATCCAAAGACAATTGAGAGGCTAGGACTTTTGTCCCACTCTCTTTGTGCTATAATGTAGGCGTATAATAGATTGGAGGAAGAATCTATGAAATTTAATCATTTATCAGATTCCTGCACGACTATTTTGGTAGGCAAGAAGGCTAGTTACGACAGTTAAACCATTGCCGCTCGTACAGTGGATTCACAAAATGGGGTCTTTACACCCAAGGAATTTATTGTAGTGGAGCCACAAGACCAGCCCCGCCGTTATCAGTCTGTTTTGATGTCTTTTGAGATGGATTTGCCAGACAATCCAGTCCGCTATACGGCAGTACCAGATGCAGTTCCTAAGGACGGGATTTGGGCAGCGGCTGGAATTAACAGTTATAATGTTGCTGTTAGCGCAACGGAAACAATTACGACTAACAGTCGCGTGCTGGGAGCTGATCCTTTGGTAGAGTCAGGTATCAGCGAGTAAGATATCCTTACGCTGGTTCTTCCCTATATCAAGACAGCACGAGAAGGAGTTCTTCGCTTAGGGAAAATCCTAGAGGAGTATGGAACTTATGAGTCCAATGGGATTGCTATTTCAGATGTTAATGAGATCTGGTGGCTGGAGACTATTGGTGGGCATCATTGGATGGCGCGGCGCGTGCCAGATGATGCCTATGTGACCAATCCAAATCAGCTGGGCACTGATTATTTTGAATTTGACAATCCTGAGCACTTCCTCTGTCATCCAAATCTCAAAAACTTCATCGAGGAAAACCATCTCAAACTGAATTACTCAGATGAGGACTTCAATCCACGCTATGCTTTTGGCAGCCAGAAGCATAAGGACCGCCATTACAATACACCGCGTGCTTGGGACATCCAGCATTTTCTCAATCCAGAAGTGGAGCAAGATCCAAGGAGTTTCTTCATACCTTGGTACCGCAAGTCATATCGCAAGATCACGATCGAAGATATCAAGTACGTCCTAAGCGGTCACTATCAGGATTCGCCTTATGATCCTTATGGAGTAGAAGGGGACTACCATAGCAGACGGGCCTTTGGACTATTGGCATCAACCGGACCAGTCAGACAGCTATCTTGCAGCTGCGCCCTAACAAACCGCAGGAAACAACTGGCATTCAGTGGATTTGTTATGGTTCTATGCCTTTCAATACAGCTGTTCCTTTCTTTACTCAGGTCTCAACTACACCAGACTACTTTGCAAACACGACGGGCAAGGTTTCGACGGATTCCTTCTACTGGGCCAATCGCTTGATTGCAGGGCTGGCTGATGCTCATTTTAACAGTCATGTCAGTGATTTGGATGATTATCAGGAGACGACCATGGCTTGGGGTCATGAAATGATCGGTCGATAGACCGAGCTCTGGCTAAGGGCGAGGATGTGGACTTTGAAGCTGAAAATCAAGCCATAAGCGACAAGGTACAAGAAGCGACAGACCAGCTCTTGGAGAAGGTTCTCTTGGATGCCAGCAATCTCATGACCAATCACTTCTCGCTTAGTGACTAAGCTCCTACTCGTAGCAAATATTTTTCTTTCTCTTATTTTTGGTGTAAAATGTTAACAAAAGTAAGCTATTAAAGGAGAAAAATTATGGTAGCAGCAGTTACAGATGCAACATTCGCAGAAGAAACAAAAGATGGACTGGTTTTGATTGACTTTTGGGCAACTTGGTGTGGCCCATGTCGTATGCAGGCGCCTATTTTAGAGCAGTTGGCAGGGGAAGTTCATGAAGACGAATTGAAAGTCCTTAAAATGGATGTGGATGAAAATCCAAATACTGCCCGTGAATTTGGCATTATGTCCATTCCGACTTTGATGTTCAAAAAGAACGGTGAGGTGGTCAAGCAAGTTGCTGGCGTTCACACCAAAGACCAGCTTAAAGCGATTGTTGCTGAGTTGGCTTAAATATAACAAAAGGTTGAAACGAGCGTTTCAACCTTTTGTTTGTGACTGATGATACTGTTTACCAAAAGTGCAGAGAGCTTGAAGGACAGGAGCAAGCTCGCTACCTAGCTCGGTCAAGGAATAAGTGACGTGTGGAGGATTTTCGGGATAGATTGTTCGCTTGATAATCTTTTGCTTTTCCAATGCTCGTAATTGCTGGGTGAGTGTTTTCATTGTAATGTTGCCGACTTGTCTTTGCAATTCATTGAAACGGACAACTTGATGTAGATAAAGTTTCCATAGGATGATTAAATTCTATTTTCCAGATAAGATGTTAATTCCTGTCTCCATTGGGCAAGACTCGCTTGCCATAATAGATTTTGACATGTTTGCTCCTTTCTAATGCGTAGCAGCTTTCCAAAGTGATACTTGGTATCAAAAAAGTGCCTACTTGTTGCGATTTTGGCTTTATGTTACCCTTTTAGTATAACAAAAGTTAACTATTTTACAACTTTAATAGCTAGAAAGGAAGTCAAATATGATTATCGACAGTCATCAACATGTTATGCTGCCTCCTGAAAAGCAGGTTAAGCTAATGGAGCAGGCTGGCTTAGACAAGGTTATTTTGTTTTTCACGACTCCTCATCCAGAAAAAGCGAGGAATTATGCAGAATTTGAAGAAGAAATGACACGACTCTATCAAATTCTTGGCGGAAAAAATAGTAACAAGGATAACATTTTACGGATGAAAAAAGGAAATGAAGAATTGTTACGGTCAATCAAAGCCTATCCTGATAAATTTTATGGTTTTGGCGGTCTTCCTCTGGGCTTGACCCTTGAGGAAAACAAATCTTGGATTCAAAACGATATCCTAGGAAATGGCCTAAAAGGTGTGGGCGAATTTACTCTTGCTCAAGAGGAGCAAATGAGAGGTTTGGAGCAGATTTTTCAAGCCTTAGAGGACTTTCCTTCCTTACCAATTTGGATTCACACTTTTTATCCTGTTACGGAAAATGGCCTAAAAATCTTAATGGAGCTAACAAGAAAATACCCCACAGTTCCTGTTATATTTGGGCATAGTGGTGGTTATCACTGGCAGATGCTCTTGGAATTTGCCAAAACATGTCCTAATGCCTACATTGATTTATCGGCAACTTTTTCAACTTTAGCTGCTAAAATGCTGATAGCGGAATTGCCGGAACGCTGTTTTTATAGTTCGGATGCGCCGTATGGCGACCCAGAGCTCAGTAGAATGATGATTGAGCACATGAGCCCGTCGCAGGAGATTGCTAATCAAGTTTTGGGACTAAATATTGCTAGATTGTTGCAATTAACAGACAAATAAAAAAGCTCCTACTCGTCTGAACCGCACCCCAAAAGTTAGACAGAAAAAATCTAACTTTTGGGGTGTTTTATAATGAAATTAACTTATGAAGATAAAGTTCAAATATAT
>SKER01000742.1_pt1 | contig 33862 bp, 27 predicted proteins | sample 4826961 | NCBI WGS metagenome assembly SKER01 (sample SAMN11008804, study PRJNA524170) | human gut metagenome | biome: Human fecal sample; material: Feces; isolation source: fecal sample from pouch patient p47 | host: Homo sapiens | place: Israel: Tel-Aviv | collected 2016-11-16 | reverse complement strand
AGCATAGCTTGGCTGATATTGTGCTGCTCATCTTCTTTGCCCGCCTTTCAGGTGCAGAATTCTGGGAAGAAATAGAGGATTTTGGAACTATTTATGAAACTTCCTTACGTAGTGTACTTACCTTGGAAAACGGTATTCCATCACACGACACCCTGCAAGGTGTTTTTGCGACCTTAGATGCGCAAGTTTTGGCGGAAGTAACCTTGATGTGGAACGACATTCTCCGTGAGGCTGACCTGTCTGCTAAGACCTTTCCCAGCTTTACCAAACGCCTCCTAGCGATTGACGCAAAGACCATTAAAGGCAACTCCAGTCAAACTCAAAAAGCCTTGCCCATTGTGTCTGCCTATGCGACAGATTTAGGTATCTGTTATGGTCAAGTGGCAACCGATGACAAGAGTAATGAAATCACAGCTATCCCCGATTTGTTGGATAAGATTTCTGTAAAAGGGTGCTTGATTAGTATTGACGCTATGGGTACTCAGACTGCTATTGCCAACAAGATTATCAAGAAGCAAGCAGATAAGGATGCCAAACCCCACTTTGTGCCGGATACCAAGCACGCGACAGAAGCGGTTAAGAAGACAGCAACCTACCAATTGGCTGGTGTCAAAGAAGCCCAAGTCAAGACCACAACTAAACGCTATGTTTGGAAATCAAAAACAGCCAAATTGCTCTACGGCTTTGGCGGTGAATCTGGCGAGTTAGTCTCACAAAAGTCAGTCGTACAAGTGCCTAAGGACACCTGGTTGGTTCTCTCCAAGGAACAATCCGAAAAATTACCAGACATCGCCAAGAAAATGCAAGCCCAGTTGGCTACAGACCCAGCCAAGGCTCAAGCAACTCAAGAACTGGCCAAGTCAAATCCACAAGCCTACGCTGAGATGCAGGTCAAAGCACTCAAGCAAGCCCTCAATATTAAAGAATAATAGAGAGGTTGAGTTCACTTTGAGCTCAGCCTTTTGTCTACACTCCATTAGAATTTTCCTCCTATTCATGCTAGAATAGGGTAACTAAAGGGGAGGTGGTTTCAGGTGTTTGAGGCACGTGTGGAAAAATTAGTGGCAGCCCTGAAGCAGACGGTTTGCGACGGCTTTTTGGTGACCAATCTGACCAATATCTATTATTTAACAGGCTTTCATGGGACGGCTGGAACCGTCTTTATTTCCGAGAACCACAGGCTCTTTCTGACGGATGCTCGTTACAGCCTGCTGGCTCGAGAACAAGTCAAGGGCTTTGAGATTATTGAAACCCATCAACCTCTAGTTGAGATTGCTAAGTTGATTAGGACGGAAAAGCTGTCCACCATCGGCTTTGAGGGAGAAGTGGTCTCCTTTAATTTCTATCAGCAGTTGCAGACCATTTTTTCAGACTATCAGCTACAATCGCAAACCAATCTCATTGAGAATTTGCGGATGATTAAGGATGAGGGTGAAATTGCAACCATTCGTCAGGCCTGTAAAATCTCTGATCAGGCCTTCTTGGAAGCCTTAGATTTTATTAAGCCCAATCAAACCAGCGAGCTTGAGCTAGCTAATTTTCTTGATTTTCGTATGCGAGAACTTGGAGCCAGCGGGCCATCTTTTGACTTTATCGTGGCCTCAGGCCAGCGTTCTGCTATGCCCCATGGCCGAGCTAGCCAGAAGATTATCCGCCCAGGCGAAACCCTGACTATGGACTTTGGTTGTATTTTCAATCACTATGTCAGCGACATCACTCGGACCATTCATATCGGCCAACCTTCTGATGAGGAGCGAACTGTTTACGAACTTGTTCTCAAGAGTAATCAGGCTGTCATCGATGCGGTTAAGGCTGGTATGAAACGCTGTGATTATGATGGCGTGGCTCGTCAAGTCATCGCCCAGGCTGGCTATGGTGAATTCTTCACTCATGGCATTGGTCATGGCATCGGCCTAGACATTCATGAGATTCCTTACTTTGGCCAGTCCAGCGACTCGATTGAGGCTGGCATGACCATTACCGATGAGCCTGGGATTTACTTAGATGGAAAATTCGGGGTAAGGATTGAAGATGATATCTTGGTGACCGAGACAGGCTGTCAGGTTCTGACTCAGGCCCCCAAGGAATTGATTATCATATAGGAGGTTTCTATGACGAAAGAAAGATTATCCTGGCAGGATTATTTCATGGCCAATGCCGAGCTCATTTCTAAGCGCTCGACCTGCGACCGAGCCTATGTCGGGGCGGTTCTGGTTAAGGATAAGCGAATTATTGCCACGGGTTATAACGGTGGCGTTTCTGAGACCGATAACTGTAATGAGGTCGGCCATTATATGGAAGATGGCCACTGTATTCGAACGGTCCACGCCGAGATGAATGCCCTGATTCAATGCGCTAAAGAAGGCATTTCCACTAAAAATACGGAAATCTATGTTACCCATTTTCCCTGTATCAACTGTACCAAGGCGCTCTTGCAGGCGGGTATTAAGAAAATCACCTACAAGGCTGACTATCGCCCCAATGCCCTAGCTATTGAGCTGATGGAGCAAAAGGGCGTGGACTATATCCAGCACGATGTCCCCCATATTATCTTGGGAGAGGACTAGGGGAAGTGGAGTCTTGGACCTAGGTCTAGTTCCAGCATAAAAAGAGGTCCGACTTAGAGATGCCCAATCATTTCCGATAGCTTCACAAAGAATTTGAGTAGGACCGCAAATTATGATAAAATAAACTGATAATTAAATTAATAAAGAGGTAGATAAAAATGATTGAAGCAAGTAAGCTTAGAGCTGGTATGACTTTCGTGACAGGCGATGGTAAGTTGATTCGTGTCTTGGAAGCTAGCCACCACAAACCAGGTAAGGGTAATACGGTAATGCGGATGAAACTGCGTGATGTTCGCTCAGGTTCAACCTTTGATACAACCTACCGTCCAGAAGAAAAATTTGAACAGGCCATCATTGAAACGGTGCCGGCTCAATACCTTTACAAGATGGATGATACAGCCTACTTCATGAATAACGAAACTTACGACCAATATGAAATTCCTGTTGCCAATGTGGAAAATGAATTGCGCTACATTTTGGAAAATGGCGAAGTTAAGATTCAATTCTACGGAACAGAAGTGATTGGGGTACAAGTTCCAACAACGGTTGAATTGACCGTTACCGACACCCAACCGTCTATCAAGGGAGCTACAGTAACTGGATCTGGTAAACCAGCTACCCTGGAAACAGGTCTGGTGGTTAACGTTCCAGACTTTATCGAAGTCGGTCAAAAATTGGTAATTAATACCCAAGAAGGTACCTACGTCTCCCGTGCCTAATTAAGATATTCGGGCCTTAAAAGGTCCTATAAAAATAGGCGAGACCCCGATGCACCAAAGCCTCTAGGAGGCTCCCTATTTTTACTAGGCTTTTTGCCCGTGTTCGATTTGTAAGCTACAAAGGTTGGAGAGCCCTCTCCTGCTGACGGAATGCTTGTTTCTAGCAAGATGAATTTCAATAAGAATTAGAAAGGACGGACCTATGACAGAAACAATCGGAGATATTGTCATTTCTCCTCGTGTCTTGGAAGTAATCACAGGGATTGCGGCCACGAAGGTTGAAGGCGTTTATTCCCTCAACAACAAGGCTGTGACCGATAATATCAGCAAAACTACCTTGAGTCGTGGGGTCTATCTCACGACCAGTGATGATGATAAAGTCACAGCGGATATTTACCTGCAGTTGCAGTATGGTGTCAATGTTCCTGCTGTCTCCATTGAAGTCCAAAGAGCTGTTAAATCGGCCGTTTATGATATGGCTGAAGTTGAACTATCTGATGTCAATGTCCATGTCGTGGGAATTGTCCCTGAAAAGACACCAAAACCAGACATGACAGCCCTATTTGACGAGGACTTCCTGGATGACTGAATCAAGACATAATTTACGTGAACGGGCCTTTCAAGCTATCTTTAGCTTGGAATTTGGTCAGGCTGACTTTCTGCAAGCAGCTAACTTTGCCTATAGTTATGACAAGCAAGGGCAAGAAGGGGAAGAGCTGGAAGTCCCAGCCTTTCTATTGAATTTGGTTAAGGGAACCGTGGATGATCTCACGGAAATTGATGGCCTCATCAGTGAAAATCTCAAAGAAAAATGGTCCTTGGAGCGCCTTACCCTGACTGACCGTAGTCTCTTGCGCCTGGGGCTTTACGAAATTAAGTATTATGAGGAGACACCTGCCAAGGTAGCTCTCAACGAGGTTATCGAGTTGGCCAAGGCCTACTCAGACCAAACCTCTGCCAAATTTATCAACGGTATCTTGACCAAGTTTGTCGAAGACTAAAAAAATGACCCCAGTTGGTCATTTTTTCTTTGGTCAAAATACTGATAAGTTAGGCTCGCTATGGCGCCTTATCTAGCTAGCTCACTCCTTCATTTTCGAAATAATACTCTTCAAAAATCAAAACTATCCTATCCATCGTTAACTCACTTTGCCTTACCTGCTGAGGAAAGCGAAGCTTTCCCTATTTCCAACCTCCAAAGGTCTCCCAGACCTTTGGAGCTACCTGCAGTTCGTGCGACGCAGAGCAAAGTTGGTCGATTTCACCAACTTTGTGAGGTTAGTAAGGGGGCTAGGCAATCGCTATGAAGATTGCCGTTTGACATCAGTCACTTTAGTGACTTGACGTCATTGCTCCTTGCCTTGGCTATTTTTGATTTTTATTGAGTATAAGATCAATTTTGAAAATTTCATGTCGTTTTGCTTGATATTGCCTTTTAGGTTTTGATTTTTAATCAGTATCAATCTTCGGTTTGTTAAGTCGCAAGAAAATCCCTTGACTTTTATAACAGTCAAGGGAGTGGTTTTTATAGGGATCTTCCTGTGAGGAGGCTGACGGGGAGGGTATAGCCCTCTTGGACTTCCTTGCCTTCAATCTTGGCTAGGAGGACATCAACCAGGAGTTCGGCGATTTCCTTGATGGGCTGTTTGATGGTGGTCAACTGAGGGAAATAATTTTCCACAAACTGGGTGCCATCATAGCCGATAATATTTAAGTCTTGAGGAACTCGAATCCCCAGATCATCAGCAATCTTCATGGTCAGAATGGCCGTCATATCATCAGACGTGAAGATTCCCTGAGGCCTTTCTTGTTCCAGAATGGTCTTGATTTCCATCTCCTTACGGATGGCGGAATAGTCGCTGGGAATATTGAAAACCTTGGCCTTGGGAAGGACAGAACTAAAGCCCTGACGGCGCAAGCCTGTTGTTGAATTGGAATTATCATTACCTGTAAACATGACAATTTTTTGACAACCGACCTTCTGGAGGTTGTCGGCGGCTAGTTTGCCCCCTTCAAAGTTATCGGAAGAAATAACAGGAATGTGGGGGGCTAGATTACGGTCAAAGGCCACAATAGGAGCCTCAACACGCTCATAGTCCTCAATATCTAGATTATGGCTGGAAGAGATGATGCCATCGACCTGATTGGCGGCCAGCATTTCCAGATAGTCTCGCTCCTTATCGGACTCATTCTGGCTGTTGCAAATAATGACCTTGTAGCCGTGATAAAAAAGGATATTTTCCAAGTGCTCAATAATTTCAGCGTAGAAAATATTAGAAATTTTTGGGAAAATCAGTCCGATTAGTTTAGAGGACTTTCCCTGAAGTCCTCGGGCTAGATTGTTGGGTTTATAGCCCAGTTCGCGCATAGCCGCATGGACTTTGTCCTTGGTCTTTTCAGAGAGGTAGCCCTTGTTATTGATAACACGAGAGACGGTTGTGGGGCTAACCCCTGCCAATTTAGCAACATCCGTTAGTTTTGCGACCATAGTTTATCCCTTTAGTTGATAATAGGTTCCACTGGCATGACCCGAAACCAGCTTAATGCCGCTTTGTCCTGCCTCTGGGAAGACTCGGCTGGTAAAGACCTTTTCTCCTTGATTGATGAAAATTTCAACAATGGATTTATCCACAAAGATGCGAGCATCTTGCGCTAGGTCCAGTTGACATTCTCGGCTTGTGCCAAATTCGGTGGCATATTGGACACCGGCTTGAGAGCGGTCGAGGGTAATCTTGCCTTCCCTATTGTCAATGGTTAGCTTTAGCCCGTGGTCATTTTGGTCAGCAAAGAGGAGGAGTTCCGTCTTCTGGTCTGCAGCAAAAGTCAAATCTAATTCATAGCAATTATCGGTTCGAGCCTTGTCAGCAAAGGATTCTTGGCTAGTTCTCAGACTGGTCGTGGCTGGAACGGGATATTGGTAGAGCTTACCGTCCTTGATAGACAGTTCCTTAACCAAGCTCATCGCTCCTTGATAATCATATTGGTCGGTCGGATAGTCGATATCTGGCAGTCCAATCCAGCTGACACAGTAAGCCTTGCCATCAGGCATATTGAAGCCCTGGGTGGCATAGGCTTCAAAGCCATAATCCAGATTGAAAATTTGCGAAGCACCAACGAGGGCCGGTCGATTTGTGTCAAACGTTTGACAGACCTTATAGGTGTTTGGATAAATATTATCATAGGCCAACTCAGACTTGTCCAGACCTTGAGGACTATAAAGAAGGACTGGCTGCTCATTGACAAAGACTAGATTTGGACACTCGATCATGTATTCAGAGCCTGTACCGCCAAAGTCCAGATTACCGACTTCTTGCCAGTTATGGACATCATTATTGAGGGCTTTGTAAAGCTTGATAAAGCCTTTTTTATCAAGACTTTGAGCTCCAATGATGGCGTAGTATTGTCCCTTGTAATCAAAAATCTGTGGGTCGCGGAAGTGCTCAGTGGCGTCAGTTGGCTGTTTGATTAGGATATTGTCGAATTTTTCAATATGGCCTTGCTTATCCATCCAGGCTCCGATTTGGCGAGGATCCCGTACCCAGTTTTGGTCACGGACATTGCCGGTATAGAAGATGAAGAGTTTATCATCAATCGGATAGGCAGATCCAGAATAAGCTCCGTGGCTATCGTTTTCATGGTCAGGCTGGAGGGTAATACCTGTTTCTTTGAAGTGAACTAGGTCCTGGGACTCGGTGTGGACCCATTGTTTAAGGCCATGAGCTGCACCGAAGGGCCAGTTTTGATAGAAAAGCTGGAATTTTCCGTTGAAGTAAGAAAATCCATTAGGGTCATTTAAAAGGCCAGTCTTTGGCTCAATATGATAGTTGGTCCGCCAAGGAGAAGCAGCGACATGAGCTTCAATCTCAGCTTTCTCCTTATCGGTCCAGTCAGCATAGGGGCGGTAACGCACCTCTGTTGGTAGATTCATAAGTATTCCTCCATAGATTATATGTCAACTGTGGGCAAGAAATGTCACGTCCATAACATAGTAAAGGTTTTCATAGGAAAAATCAAGGGATAAAGTTAAGTCAGTATTATCGACTGACTTAACTTTATGTCGCAAGTGAAAGGTGGTTCTATTTTTATAAAACTTAGACCCACTACGGTGGCCACTATGGTGGTCCACCTATTCCCCTTACTAGTCGTGCTCCTAAGTTATTATCGAACTTAGAAACATGACGTCGCAAAGGAAAAATTCTAAGTCTAGTTGGGACTATATTTCGAATTTCAACCTACATTAGGGCTTTCGAGATAAGCTTGCAAGGCTAGTTCCTATAGTGACTAGCAAGGGTCACAAGTTTTTCTTTTCCCTACACTCAACTCTACAAGACTGATTTAATCACTGGTCATTAAAACGTGCCAATCCATTTTAAAGTGAGACTAGGTTTTCAAAATATCTTTAATTAGTGATTTACAACAACAAGAGTCTTTTCCATCTTTATAGCTCTAGGACCTAGAGCCTGGTGACTGTGTGATGATAGGGAGTTGGACTGAAAATTTGGTTAAAGAGAAAAAAATCTGCAAAGCGGTTGACATACTGACCTTAGTGTGATAGATTATAAAATGAAAAAAGCGTTTTCAAAAACGGAAGGCTTTAACCATATTATATTTTTAAAGGAGTTATGCCATGGATTATTCTAAGGTAGCTTCCGATGTCATCAAGGCAGTCGGAAAAGATAATCTCGTTGCGGGTGCCCACTGTGCGACTCGTCTTCGTTTGGTTTTAAAGGATGACGATAAGGTTGACCAGGCGGCGCTTGACAACAACCCTGATGTTAAGGGAACCTTCAAGATGGACGGTCAGTACCAAGTCATTATTGGTGCTGGGGATGTTAACCATGTTTATGCTGAATTGATTAATCAGACTGGTTTGAAGGAAGTTTCTACAGACGAGGTCAAGCAGATTGCTGCACAAGGTCACAAGCAAAACCCAGTGATGGCCTTCATCAAGATTTTGTCTGAAATCTTCGTCCCAATCATTCCTGCCCTTGTCGCAGGTGGTCTCTTGATGGCCGTTAATAATATCTTCAAATCAGAAGGTCTCTTTGGGTCACAATCTTTGATTGCCCAATACCCACAGATTTCTGGTATTTCAGATATGCTAACGGTCCTGGCTGATGCTCCATTCATCTATATGCCAGTTCTTCTTGGTATTTCGACAGCCAAGCGCTTTGGTGGTAACCAGTATTTGGGTGCTGCTCTGGGACTGATGATGTCTTCTCAAGAGTTGCATGTAGCGGTTGCTAAAGCGGCCAATTTCTCACTAGACTGGAACTTCTTTGGATGGCACTTGCATGCTGCCCAGTACACCAGCCAGGTTATCCCAGCTATTATTGCGGTTTGGGTGATGTGCCATATCGAAAAATGGTTCCACAAACACCTGCACTCGGCGGTTGACTTTACTTTTACTCCGCTTTTGACCATGATTATCTCAGGTTTCTTAACCTTTGCCATCATCGGTCCTGTCTTTGGTCAAGTCTCTGACTGGGTAGCTAATGGTTTGGTTTGGCTCTATGACACCTTGAACTTTGTTGGTATGGGTATCTTCGGTGCCATCTATACGCCAATCGTGGTTACTGGTCTCCACCAATCCTTCCCAGCCTTCGAAACAATCTTGCTTAATTCTTACAAGGCTGGTCATGGTTCAGGTGACTTCATCTTTGTTGTTGCTTCAATGGCCAATATGGCCCAAGCCGCTGCGGCCTTCGCTATCTTCTTCTTAACTAAGAATTCTAAGACCAAAGGTCTCTCAAGTTCTGCTGGTGTTTCAGCCCTGCTTGGGATTACGGAACCTGCCGTCTTCGGGGTCAACCTCAAATATCGTTTCCCATTCTTTACAGCCCTGATTGGTTCTGCTATCGCTGCAGCCATCGCAGGTGCTCTTAGAGTTATTGCCGTATCACTCGGTTCTGCCGGTGTCCTCGGTTTGATTTCTATCAAGCCCCAATCAATTCCTTTCTACTTAATTTGTGAAGTTATTTCCTTCGCTATTGCTTTTGCCATTACTTATTACTATGGTAAAACCAAGGAGGCTAAGGTCTTTGAAGCAGAAGCTGCTGTAGCGGCGGCTGAGGCTGAAGCTGAAAACCAAGCGCAAGAAGCACCTGCTGACCAAGCTCAAGAAGAAGAGAAGAAAGTTGTTGCTGAAACGATTGTTGCTCCTTTGGACGGTCAAACTGTTGACTTGGAAAAAGTTAATGACCCTGTCTTCTCATCTGGAGCAATGGGTAAGGGAATCGCTGTTAAACCTAGCGGTAACACAGTTCTCTCACCTGTTGATGGTGTGGTACAAATTGCCTTTGAAACCGGCCATGCCTACGGTTTGAAATCAAAGGAGGGTGTTGAAGTTCTTATCCATATCGGTATTGATACCGTTTCTTTGGATGGTAAAGGCTTCGAACAAAAGGTCGCTGCTAACCAAGAAGTCAAGAAGGGCGATGTCCTTGGAACCTTTGATTCTGCAACCATTAAGGAAGCTGGTCTGGACGACACTACCATGGTTATCGTCACCAATACCGCTGACTATGCAGAAGTCTCTCCAGTCGCATCTGGAGCTGTCAAGGCTGGCGATGATTTGATTGAAGTCAAATAAATCAACGCTGAGTCTATAAAGAGGGGGTGAGACCTTGTTCTCGCCTCTTTTTTATTGAATATAAGGCCAGCTAAAATTCATTGATTTCTCCCCTTGAATTCTTTATAATGAAGGGGAGATAAAGCAAGGATTGAGAGGAAATTTTATGACGAAATTATACGGAAGTGTGGAAGCTGGGGGAACCAAGTTTGTCTGTGCTGTTGGCGATGAAAATTTTCAGGTGATCGAAAAGGTGCAATTTCCAACAACGACTCCCTATGAAACTATTGATAAGACGGTAGCATTCTTCAAAAAATTTGAGGATGATCTCCAAGGGGTTGCTATCGGCTCTTTTGGTCCTGTTGATATTGATGAAAATTCCAAGACCTATGGCTATATCACCAAGACGCCTAAGCCCAACTGGTCCAATGTTAATTTGGTTGGCCTGATTTCAAAGGAGTTCAAGGTTCCTTTCTACTTTACTACCGACGTGAATTCTTCTGCCTATGGGGAAGCTATGGTTCGTCAGGGTGTTGAGAATCTGGTTTACTACACTATCGGTACAGGGATTGGTGCAGGCGCTATCCAAAGGGGAGAATTTGTTGGTGGAACCGGTCATACTGAGGCCGGTCACGTTTATGTTGCCCTTCATCCTAGTGATGTTGCTAATGATTTTCATGGGACTTGTCCTTTCCACAACGGTTGTCTGGAAGGCCTGGCAGCTGGTCCTTCTCTGGAGGCCCGCACAGGTATTCGGGGAGAATTGATTGAGCAACATTCAGATGTTTGGGATGTTCAAGCCTACTATATTGCCCAGGCTGCTGTCCAGACCACCCTCCTCTATCGGCCAGAGGTTATCGTCTTTGGAGGTGGTGTCATGGCTCAGGAGCATATGCTTCGCCGAGTTCGGGAAAAATTCACTCACCTGCTCAATGACTACCTCCCAGTCCCACCAGTTGAAGAGTATATTGTGACCCCAGCTGTTGCTGGTAATGGTTCGGCCACCCTAGGGAATTTTGCCCTAGCCAAGAAGGTGGCAGAACGCTTTGACTGAGAACTGGATGGTTTTTATCAAATGACTTATTCATCAGAAAGTTCCGTAGACGTCCCAAGTTAATCTGTGGAACTTTTTGCTTAACGGTAGGATTAAATTGTGAATTGTTACATCATCTGTATATTTTTTAATCTGAGTCACTAGAAAATGATAGAATGAAGTTAAGAAATACTCTTAAAAGGAGGAACGATTCATGGCAGAACCATTATTTTTAAAGGCCAGTATGCACGATAAAATTTGGGGAGGTACGAGGCTACGCAATGTTTATGGCTACGATATTCCCACGGAAACGACTGGGGAGTACTGGGCCATTTCGGGGCACCCCCATGGCGTTTCCATTATTGAAAACGGTGATTTTGCCGGTCAGGGTCTAGACAGGCTTTACCGAGAACAGCCCCAACTTTTTGGTCATCCCACTAGTCCAGTCTTTCCATTATTAACCAAAATTTTGGACGCTAATGACTGGCTCAGCGTTCAGGTTCACCCAGATGATGCGTATGCCCAGGAATACGAGGGGGAACTTGGTAAGACCGAGTGCTGGTACATTCTAGCAGCGGATGAGGAGGCCGAAATTATTTATGGCCATACCGCTAAGAGTCGTGAGAAATTGGCTGAGATGATTGAAGCTGGTGACTGGGATAAATTGTTGACCCACATTCCTGTTAAGGCCGGTGATTTCTACTATGTTCCCAGCGGAACCATGCATGCCATCGGCAAGGGCATTATGGTTCTTGAGACCCAACAATCCAGCGACACCACCTATCGGGTCTATGACTTTGACCGCCCCGATGCTAGTGGAAAGTTGCGTCCTCTGCATATCCAGCAGTCCATTGATGTTATGACCATCGGCCAGCCTCAAAATTCTCATCCTGATAAGCAAATTGTGGATGATTTAGCGACCACCCTGCTGGTGGCCAATGAGTTTTTCAGCGTTTATAAGTGGGAAATTAAAGGGCAAGTATCTTTCAAGCAGGTCGCTCCCTATTATCTCCTTAGTGTGATTGAGGGGCAAGGAAGCTTGGAAATTGACCAGCAAACCTATGACCTCAAAAAAGGCCAACACCTAATCCTGCCTAATACAGTCAAATCTTGGACCCTGTCAGGTCAGCTGGACCTGATTGTCAGCCATGTAGCTGAGGATTAGACTGATTAAAAGAGAGGAAAAGTGAGAGAGTGACTTTGGCTTGGCTAAAGTGCCTGCTCTCGCTTTTTAAATGGATTCAAAGTCGCCATCCCTATCCTTGATAATAGGAAAGGCAGGAATGAGTTGACCTTCATCTGAATATCTGGAGAAGTTCATCTGAATTCTTGTCTAGGGTTGGCAATTGTGATAAAATATAATACTGACTATAATAATCGGACTAACCCTGGTCATTGGGACAAATTGTTGGGTTAGGTCCTGAAAAAAGGAAAAGAGATGGCAAATATTTTACGCAAGGTCATTGAAAATGACAGAGGCGAAATTAGAAAATTAGAAAAGATGGCTAAGAAGGTGGAAGCCTACGCTGACGAGATGGAAGCCTTGTCGGATTCCGAACTTCAAGCCAAAACGGAAGAATTTAAGAAGCGTTATCAAGAGGGAGAGACGCTGGATCAATTGTTATACGAAGCTTTTGCGGTTGTACGTGAAGGAGCTAAGCGGGTGCTGGGACTCTTTCCCTACCGTGTCCAAATCATGGGGGGGATTGTCCTCCACAATGGGGATGTTCCTGAGATGCGGACTGGTGAAGGGAAAACCCTGACAGCAACCATGCCTGTTTACCTCAATGCACTTGCTGGAGAAGGTGTTCACGTTATCACCGTTAATGAATACCTATCAGCTCGTGATGCGACCGAAATGGGTGAACTTTACAGTTGGCTAGGTCTGTCTGTAGGGATTAACTTGGCTTCCAAGTCACCAGTGGAAAAGCGGGAAGCTTATAATTGTGACATTACCTATTCGACCAACTCCGAAGTTGGTTTCGACTACCTGCGGGATAACATGGTTGTCCGCAAGGAAGATATGGTTCAACGTCCACTTAATTATGCCCTAGTCGATGAGGTGGACTCTGTTTTGATTGACGAAGCTAGAACCCCCTTGATTGTTTCAGGTCCTGTTAGTTCTGAAACCAGCGCTCTCTATACTCGAGCTGATAAGTTCGTTAAGACCCTGGAATCGGTTGACTACGCTATTGATGTTCCCTCTAAGACTATCGGTCTGATGGACTCAGGGATTGATAAGGCAGAGGAATTCTTTAATTTAGAAAACCTCTATGACATTGATAATGTTGCCCTGACCCACTACATTGATAATGCGCTAAGGGCCAACTACATCATGTCCCTTAACATGGACTATGTGGTTTCTGAAGGGGAAGTCCTCATCGTTGACCAATTCACAGGTCGGACCATGGAAGGACGCCGTTTCTCTGACGGCCTCCACCAGGCCATTGAAGCTAAAGAAGGTGTGCCGATTCAGGATGAATCTAAGACCTCGGCTTCAATCACCTATCAAAATATGTTCCGGATGTATCGCAAATTGTCAGGGATGACAGGTACCGGTAAGACCGAAGAAGAAGAATTCCGCGAAATCTATAATATGCGGGTTATTCCTATTCCAACCAACCGTCCTGTTCAACGGATTGACCATCCAGATTTGCTTTATGCGACAACTGAGGCTAAATTCAGGGCTGTTATTGAAGACATCAAGGAACGCCATGAAAAGGGGCAACCAATCCTTGTTGGTACTGTTGCCGTTGAAACTTCTGATATGATTTCTAAGAAATTGCAGAAGGCTGGTATTCCTCACGAAGTCCTCAATGCCAAGAACCACGAAAAAGAAGCCCAAATCATTATGAATGCTGGGCAACGGGGGGCTGTCACCATTGCGACCAATATGGCCGGGCGTGGTACCGACATCAAACTGGGCAAGGGCGTGCTTGAATTGGGTGGTCTTTGCGTCATCGGAACCGAGCGCCATGAATCTCGGCGGATTGATAATCAGTTGCGGGGACGCTCTGGTCGTCAAGGGGATAAGGGAGAATCACAATTCTACCTGTCCTTTGAAGATGACTTGATGAAACGCTTTGCTTCTGATCGGGTTAAGGTCTTCTTGGAAAGACTCCTGCCTGAGGATGAAGATGTGGTCATTAAGTCCCGTATGTTGACTAGCCAAGTGGAATCTGCCCAAAAGCGGGTTGAAGGGAACAACTACGATATTCGTAAGCAGGTCCTTCAATACGATGATGTCATGCGTGAGCAAAGAGAAATCATCTATGCCGAACGCTATGATGTCATCACAGCTGAACGGGATCTAGGCCCAGAAATCAAGGCTATGATCGGCCGAACTATCGATCGGACCATTGATGGTCATAGCCGTAATAGCGATGTGGATGAAGCCTTGGAGGCAATCCTTAACTTTGCTCATAATAATCTCCTTCCTGAAGATTCCATTAGCATGGATGACCTAGATGAGTGGACCTATGAGGAAATGAAGGATGAGCTCTACGAGCGAGCTATGGAGGTTTACGATTCTCAAATCGCTAAATTGCCTGATAAAGAGTCTGTCATTGAGTTCCAAAAGGTCTTGATTCTACGGGTTGTTGACAGCAAGTGGACTGACCACATTGATGCTCTGGATCAGTTGCGTAACTCTGTAGGTCTGCGGGGCTACGCCCAAAATAATCCAATCGTTGAGTACCAATCGGAAAGTTTCCGTATGTTCAATGATATGATTGGGGCTATCGAATTTGATGTCACCCGTCTGATGATGAAGGCACAAATTCACCAGCAAGAGCGTGAAAAGACAACGGCTCAGGCTCGGACAACTGCAGCAGGGAATATTTCTGCTCAAAGGCCTGGACAGGCAACTGACGGCCAGCTTGATTTTACCAATGTTAAGCGCAATGACCCTTGTCCTTGTGGCTCTGGTAAGAAGTTTAAAAATTGTCACGGTCGTCATCGGGCTAGCTAATACTCAATAAAAATCAAAAATAGCCGAGGCAACGAACTGCAGGCAGTACTTGGGTACGGCAAAGTGAGTTAACGATGGCTAGTTTGGATTTTTGAAGTGTATAAGTTTCTTGATGGGATGCAAGGCTCACTAGGCGAGTTTCCCTGGGGATTTAAGAGTTGCATCAATATTCTGAAAACTAATTGAAATAAGACTAGAAAGTGGTATAATATCTTTTATATCACTTTTATTTTTGTACTGATAGTCAATAAAAATTAAAAGTAGCAACCTAGATAAGATTCATCACTAATTTGGAAATATGGGAGAATAAGTGAGCTGCCGCTGATAATTCCGCCCTAGTGGTAGACTGCGTCAATGTGTCTGATGTTGAAAAAGTAACGAGGCTAGGACTTTTTGTCCCAACCACGCATAAGGGAATTTTGATGAGTTTTATTTTTGAGTTCAGTTAAAAGGAGGCCATTATGGTATTTGTTGCAGAGAGTGACAAGATTGATGTGGAAAAGGTTCGACAATTATCAAAATTAAGTGGCGATGCTCTGGCGAAAAAAGAAGCCCGTGATAAAGAGCTGGAAGCCATTATCAGGGGCGATGATGATCGCCTACTCTTGGTGATTGGTCCTTGTTCGTCGGATAATGAAGAAGCTGTTTTGGATTATGCGCATCGTTTAGCGAACTTGCAAGAAGAAGTGAAGGACCGTATTTTTATGGTGATGCGGGTCTATACAGCTAAGCCAAGGACTAATGGCGATGGCTACAAAGGTCTGGTTCACCAACCAGACGCTCAAGGTCAGCCTAATCTCATCAACGGTATCAAGGCTGTCCGCAACCTCCATTATCGGGTCATAACTGAAACTGGTTTGACAACGGCAGACGAGATGCTCTACCCAGAAAATCTCTCCCTGGTTGATGATTTGGTTTCTTATATTGCCATTGGGGCTCGTTCGGTCGAAGACCAACAACACCGTTTTGTGGCTTCAGGTATTGATGTCCCAACAGGTATGAAAAATCCGACTTCTGGCAACCTTAATGTCATGTTTAATGCCATGCATGCTGCCCAGTCTCAACAAAACTTCCTCTACAATGGTCAAGAGGTTAAGACTTCAGGTAATGCCTATGCTCATGCCATCCTACGTGGTGCGCTCAATGAGTATGGCAAGAATATTCCTAACTACTATTATGATGATCTTCTGGAAACCATTGATCAGTATGAAAAAATGGGCTTAGAAAATCCGTATATCATCATTGATACTAACCATGATAACTCTGGTAAAAACTATCTGGAGCAGATTCGGATTGTCCGCCAGACTTTAATCAACTGCGATTGGAATGAAAAAATTAACAAGTATGTGCGTGGCTTTATGATTGAGTCTTACTTGGAAGATGGCCGGCAGGACCAGCCAGATGTCTATGGGAAGTCTATCACAGACCCATGTCTGGGTTGGGATAAGACGCAAGACCTAGTCCACGAAATTTATGAAACATTAGGAAAATAATATGGGAATTCATCAAAAGAGCCAAAAGATTGATGTGGCTCAGGTTAAACAACTGTCAAGGCTTGAAGGAGAAGCTTTAGCCAAAAAGGAAGCTCGCGATAAGGAGCTGGACGCTATCATTAAGGGAGAAGACCAACGCCTGCTTTTGGTTATTGGGCCTTGTTCTTCAGATAATGAAGAAGCTGTTCTGGAATACGCTCGCCGGCTTTCTGCCCTCCAGGAAAAGGTCAAAGACCGTGTCTTTATGGTCATGCGCGTTTACACAGCCAAACCAAGGACTAATGGGGATGGTTATAAGGGTCTGATTCATCAGCCCGACACCTCTAAGTTGCCTGATTTAATTAATGGGATTGCGGCTGTTCGTAATCTCCACTATCGGGTCATTACCGAGACTGGCTTGACTACCGCTGATGAGATGCTCTATCCATCAAATCTGCCCCTAGTTGATGATCTGGTGTCCTACCATGCCATCGGGGCACGTTCGGTGGAAGATCAGGAGCACCGTTTTGTAGCTTCAGGGATTGATGTGCCAACAGGGATGAAGAATCCAACTTCTGGCAACCTCAACATCATGTTCAATGCCATCTACGCTGCCCAAAATCAGCAGAACTTCATCTATCATGATGCAGAAGTGGACACCGATGGTAATCCACTAGCCCATGCGATTTTGCGAGGGGCAACCAATGAGCATGGCGAAAACGAGCCTAATTTCTATTACGATATTTTGATTAAGGCCATTAAGAAATACCGGGACATGGGTCTAGAAAATCCTTTTATCCTGATTGATACCAATCATGATAATTCTGGGAAAAACTATCTGGACCAGATTCGGATTGTCCGTCAGACCTTGATTAACCGTGACTGGAATGAGCAAATCAACCAGTACGTGCGTGGCTTTATGATTGAGTCCTACTTGGAAGATGGCCGTCAGGACAAGCCAGAGGTCTTTGGTAAATCTATCACAGACCCTTGCCTAGGCTGGGATAAGACCGAAAAATTGATTGAGGAAATCTACCAGACCTTAGGGAAAGATTCCTTTGAAGATTTTTTAAATAACTAAGGAAGGGGAGTTAGGGACAAAAGTCCTTAACTTCTTAGTTTTTCAAGATTAACCATTTTGACCCAGTAGCTTATTGATTCAAGGGGCTGAGGTTCAGATAGTCTTAGGGGCACCTCTAAAAACCCCAAACTTTTAAATTAAAGTGTTGATTTAGCAACAATTGTAACGACAAAATCGAAATTTTATTGAGTATTTAGAGGTGCCCTTAGGGATTAGGTGTCTTTCCTAAATTTTGAGACCTTGGCTGGAAAAAAATTGTAGGTTAAAAGAGACAAGTGGCTTGAAAAATACTAGAATAGGGAAGAGCTTGCTAGTTTTTTATTAGCTGGAGCTGAATGCTTAAATAAGGGATTAAAAATGATTATTGGGCACGGAATTGATTTGCAGGAGATTTCGAGAGTTGAGAAGACTTATAAGCGCAATCCTGCTTTTGCCAAAAAGGTTTTGACCGATTTGGAATTTGAGCGTTTTGTGACCCTCGAGGGGCAGCGGCAGATGGAATATTTGGCCGGACGATGGTCGGCCAAGGAAGCCTTTGCCAAGGCCTGGGGGACTGGGATAGGTAAGCTCCGCTTTCATGACATTGAGGTGGCCACCAATGAAAAAGGGGCTCCTATTATCACCAGCAAGGTCTTTTCGGGTAATACCTTTGTCTCTATTTCCCACAGTGGTGGATTTGTTCAGGCCAGTGTGATTTTGGAAGAGAATTAGGGACTTTGTCTAGTACTGTTAAAAAAAAGAGGTTTTGAGATGATTTCAAGTTTACATCGACCAACCTTAGCCAAGGTTGATTTGTCGGCTATTTCGAGTAATATTAAACAGGTCCAAGATTACGTGCCTCAATCGGTTAAGACTTTTGCGGTCGTCAAGGCGAATGCTTATGGGCATGGGGCGGTAGCTGTCGCTAGCCATACTCAAAGATTGGTGGATGGCTTTTGTGTTTCTAATATTGATGAGGGGATTGAATTGCGCCAGGCTGGCATTAGAAAGCCTATTCTCGTTCTAGGTGTGGTTCTGCCGGGGGAAGTCCCTCTGGCTCGTGACTATCGCCTGGCCCTGACTATTGCTAGCCTAGAGTGGTTGGAGCTTGCACAAGCAAAGTCGCTGGATTTGTCCAATCTTCTAGTCCACATTGCTGTTGACTCGGGCATGGGGCGTATTGGCGTGCGGAGCTTGGCTGAGGCCAATGACTTAATCGCTGGTCTTAGGCAGGCAGGCTGCCAGGTTAAGGGGATTTTTACCCATTTTGCTACGGCTGATGAGGCCGACGACAGGAAGTTTCAAGAGCAATTGGCCTTCTTTAAGGAGCTGGTAGCTGGTCTGGATTATTGTCCAGAACTCGTACATGCCAGCAATTCGGCCACTAGTCTTTGGCATAGTGAGGGAATCTTTAATGCCCTTCGGTTAGGCCTAGTCATCTATGGCCTTAATCCTAGTGGTCAAGAATTGTCCCTCCCCTACAAGATAAAACCAGCCTTAAGCTTGGAAACGGCCCTTGTCCATGTCAAGAAAGTTCCTGCGGGAGCTGACGTTGGCTATGGTGCCACCTATACCAGCAGTCAAGAAGAATGGATTGGTACCCTGCCTCTTGGTTATGCGGATGGTTGGACTAGGGATATGCAAGGCTTTGATGTCCTAGTTGCTGGCCAGCGCTGTCCTATCGTGGGGAGGGTTTCTATGGACCAGATTACGATTAGACTACCCCAGAGCTATCCTTTGGGGACTAAGGTGACCCTGATTGGAAAAAATGGGGACCAGCTTATCTCGGCTACTGATGTAGCCCAACAGAGAGGGACCATTAATTATGAAGTTCTCTGCCTGCTTAGTGATCGTGTCCCAAGAGAATATAAATAACGTTTAGACCCCAGACGAGAAATTTGTCTTGGGGTTTTTGATTGGGAAAATACGAAGGAAATTGAGGCACGAAGGCTGTGGCATTGAAAATACGCCTCTGCCCAAGCTAGTAAGGGAGGAAGACAAGTCACAGCTAGTGGTTAGCGATAGGAGCCAAGGCTTTAGCTTTTAGGCAACTGACCGAAGACTCGAAATTGCTCCACTCGAAAGTCGGGAAGGGCATGTGTTATAATAAAGTCATGTTACTAGACCAAGAAATTGCGGTACTTAAGGGGTTTGGCCCCAAGTCTGCTGAGAAATTTACAAAATTGGGCCTCTATACGGTGGAAGATCTCTTGCTTTATTATCCTTTTCGCTATGAAGACTTCAAGGCACGGTCGGTTGCTGACCTGGTAGATGGAGAGAAGGCTGTCCTAACAGGGACTGTGGTGACCCCTGCCAATGTACAATACTATGGCTTTAAACGCAATCGCTTATCCTTCAAAATTAAGCAAGGTGAGGCTGTCATTGCCGTCAGCTTTTTCAATCAGCCCTATCTAGCTGACAAAATTGAGCTGGGACAGGAAGTGGCCCTTTTTGGTAAGTGGGACGCCCTCAAATCGGCTCTGACAGGCATGAAGCTTTTAGCTCAGGTCCAAGATGATATGCAGCCCGTTTACCATGTGGCCCAAGGTATTTCGCAAAATGCTCTGATTAAGGCCATTAAGGCGGCTTTTGACAGCGGTGCCCTGAGTGAACTGGAGGAAAATCTTCCTCAAGCTTTGTTGGCGAAATACCGTCTTCTGGATCGGCAGACAGCGGTCAGAGCCATGCATTTTCCTAAGGATTTAGCCCAATATAAGCAGGCTCTCAGGCGGATAAAATTTGAAGAGCTCTTTTATTTCCAACTCAACTTGCAGGTTCTTAAGTCTCAAAATAAGTCTGAGACAAATGGACTGGCTATTCCATACAAGGAGCAGGCAGTAAAACAGGCCATCCAGCAGCTCCCCTTTATCCTAACCTCTGCTCAGGAGCGAAGTCTGGGAGAAGTTCTAGCGGATATGAAGTCTGGTGCTCACATGAATCGACTCCTGCAGGGGGATGTCGGTTCTGGAAAGACAATCATCGCTAGTCTGGCCATGTATGCTAGTTATACGGCGGAATTCCAATCAGCCCTGATGGTACCGACTGAAATCCTGGCTCAACAACATTTTGAGAGCCTCAGTCAGCTCTTTCCAGACCTCAATGTCGCTCTCTTGACAGCTGGCATGAAACCAGCCGTTAAGCAGGCTGCCCTGTCTGGTATTGCTGATGGCTCTGTGGATATGATTATCGGGACTCATGCCCTGATTCAAGAAGGGGTGACCTACCACAAGCTGGGCCTAGTCATTACCGACGAACAGCACCGTTTCGGCGTTAATCAACGGCGGGTATTTCGTGAAAAGGGGGACAATCCAGACGTCCTCATGATGACGGCTACACCCATTCCCAGAACCTTAGCCATCACGGCCTTTGGTGAGATGGATGTTTCTATCATTGACCAGTTGCCAGCTGGTCGTAAGCCTATCATTACGCGTTGGGTCAAGCATGAGCAATTGGAAACGGTTCTGACATGGTTGCAGGAGCAAATTTCCCAGGGGGCTCAAGCCTATGTGATTTCCCCCTTGATTGAAGAGTCAGAGAGTCTGGATTTAAAAAATGCCCAAGATTTGCATCAAGAGCTGGTGGAATTTTTCGGCAATCAGGCTGAGGTTGCCTTTATGCATGGTCGCATGAAAAATGAAGAAAAGGACCAGATTATGCAGGACTTCAAGGATGGCCAGTCTCAGGTCTTGGTGTCAACAACCGTCATTGAAGTTGGCGTCAATGTTCCCAATAGTACGGTCATAATTATTATGGATGCCGACCGCTTTGGTCTCAGCCAGCTCCATCAGCTACGCGGACGAGTTGGTCGGGGCGATAAGCAGTCCTACTGTGTTCTGGTGGCCAATCCTAAAAACGAGGTTGGCAAAAGGCGGATGCAGGCTATGTGCCAGACGACCGATGGCTTTGTCCTAGCTGAGGAAGATTTAAAAATGCGAGGTTCTGGTGAAATCTTTGGCACCCGTCAGTCAGGGATTCCAGAGTTTCAGGTGGCCGATATCGTTGAGGATTACAATATCTTAGAAGAGGCGAGAAAGGTTGCCAGTCAAATCGTTGCTCAGAAAGATTGGCAGAGTGACCCCCGTTGGGCCATGCTCACAGTCAACCTAAAAGAGCAGGGGAATTTTGATTAGAAAGCAAAAGTCTGGGAAAGAGGATTCTTTTCCAGCTTTTTGCAGTTTATACGCTTCGAAACTCAAAATTTTCCGAAAGACAAAGCCAATCTAATACTGAGTTAAAATCAGAACTTTCAATTTTGATACTTTCTAACCTAGCCAGTTTATTAGTAATTAAAAGTCACTGATAAATTAGGGTAATCACTAGATCGAGTTCCCTAGCCACCTTACTCTTCCATTTTCAAAATAGCATTGATTTTGAAAATGAAATGTCGTTAAAAAGAGCGGACGCAAGAACAAACAGTTTGGGGAAGGGTTTGTTAAAACCAAAGGAGTTTCATGGAGACACGAAGTTAAGACAGTCAATTTTACTGGCCTAACTGAGTTAGTGAGGGAGCTAGGCCATTACTATAGCGATGGTCGTCAGGGAGCCAGACAGAAAAAATGGCTTTGACAGTCGTCAAAACCTTCGTGCTCCCTCACTTTCCAATTTCAAGGTGTCGGGCTAAAATAGTCCACCGGACTATTTTACTACCCCTGATTTTATTGAGTATTAATCTAAAACCTCCTTAATAACCTTGGCTGCATTTAAAACTCTAGCGATTCCGCAGTAATTGATGTCTTGAATCAGAATTTCAACCAGTTCTTCTTTAGTAACGCCAGCAGATAAGGCAGCATGCGTATGCATCCTAAGCTGTTCTTCACAGCCTCCCATAGCCAGCAAGGTAGAGACAGCTATAAGTTCTCGTATTCTTAGGGATAAACCATCTCTGTTGTAAACATCCCCAAACATTTCGATAACCATTTTTGAAAGGTCAGGAGAAATTTGGTCCAAGTTTTCTTTGGTAGCCTGCCCTAGTTCTCCGTTAATTTCGTTGAATTTTTCTAGGCCAATGTCAAAGCGTGATTGTGTCATAAGCTTTCTCTTTTCATTTTTTATTTCACAAATTCATGTGATATACTGATTGTAAAACTTGAAGTGAGGTTTAAGTCAAGAGAAAAATGAAAATAAGTGAATTTGCTCGGAAAACGGGGATTAAAGAAAGTACATTAAGGTATTATGAAAAGCAAGGCTTCTTGCAGATTCAACGTCGTAATGGTATTCGGGAGTTTTCAGATAAGGATTTGGAATTTGCTGCCTTCATCAAGCGTCTAAAAGCTATGGGGATGCCCTTAATACAAATTAAGCGATACGCTGATTTGCGTTATCAGGGGCCAGAAACGGTTCAAGAACGCTTTGAAATTTTACAAGAACATCAGCTCTTTCTTCAGTCAAAAATTGCTGACTATCAGACTTATCTGGAAAATTTAGAAGATAAAATGGCTATTTATCGTAGTATGATGAAATAAAAGAATGAGGCAGGCCAAGATGACTGAATAGAAATCATGTTGGTCTGTCTCACTCTTTTGTACTATCCTTCAATATATGCTTTCAATTGCGTTCCCCTCAATCCGGCACTGAGGGCGATGAGGAGCTTGAGCCTGGCTTTTTGACTGTTGAGTTCTTTAACAAACATAACCCCAGCTTCCTCTAGCTTAACACCGCCACCAGGATAGGCGTAGACGGGTTCGGCAATGCCATTGAAACAGCGGGAAACCAGAACTACTGGGACCCCTTGTCCCATCAACCATTCCAATTCCCCAGCCGCTTCGGGCGGCAAGTTTCCAGCCCCTAGGGCTTCAATGACCACACCATCAATCTTTTGTGGATTTAAGAGACTGATGATCCCATCGCCGACTCCCATACCGGCATAGGCCTTGATGATAGGCACTGTTCCAGTGATGGTTTCCAGATCAAAACGAACCCGAGGTTCAGCTGTTTTAAAAAAAAGAATATCATGTTTCATAATAATACCGAGGGGGCCGTGTGTCGGTGTATTAAAGGTGGCCACATTAGTGGTGTGGGTCTTGGTCACATACTTGGCTGCGTGGATTTCATCATTCATGACCACTAGAACCCCTTTGTCAGCGGCCTTAGTGTTACTGGCTACCCGAATGGCAGACAGGTAGTTGTAGATGCCATCGCTTCCCAGTTCATTTGAAGAGCGCATGGCCCCTGTCAGGACAATAGGAATCTCAGGGACAGCCATGGTATCTAGAAAATAGGCTGTCTCCTCCAAGGTATCCGTCCCATGAGTAATAACCACGCCGTCAAATTGGTCAGCACAGTCTCTAATTTTATGGTAGAGGGCTAACATATGATAGGGAGTCATGTGGGGACTGGGGAGGTTGAGAAAATCAACAACGGTTAAATCAATATTGGACAAATCCAGGCCAACATGGTTCATGGGGTTGTCCTCACTAGGATTGACGTGACCAGAAGCATCGGCCTGCATGGAAATCGTGCCTCCGGTGTGGAGAACTAGGATTTTTTTCATCGTACTTTCTTCTTTCTGAAATTGTGCTATAATTTATTCTAACATAAAAAGACTAGGAAGGAGCCTTGGATTTGGCGGTTAAAGCTGTATTTTTTGACATTGATGGGACGCTTTTAAATGACCGGAAAAAAGTGTCACGGACAACCCAAAAAGCGATTGCCGAGCTGAAGAATCAAGGCATTTTTGTCGGCCTGGCGACAGGAAGAGGCCCGGCCTTTGTGGCTCCTTTTATGGAAAATTTGGGTCTGGATTTTGCGGTCACCTATAATGGTCAGTACATCCTGAGTCGTGATAAGGTCATTTATCAAAACCAGCTACCCAAGTCGACGGTTTATCGCCTGATTAAGTATGCCCAAGAGCGCAGGCGAGAGGTCTCTTTAGGAACCTCCATGGGTCTTTTGGGTTCCAACATCATCAATATGGGGACCTCTCGCTTTGGCCAGGTCGCTAGTCGCTTGGTTCCCAAACGCTTGACCAAGTTGGTTGAGCGCTCCTTTAAAAATATCATCCGCCGTATTAAGCCCCAGAATCTGGAAACCCTCAAGACCATCATGCGCGAGCCCGTCTATCAGGTCGTTATGGTAGCGACCGAAGGGGAGACCAGCAAGATTCAGGACAAGTTTCCCCACATCAAGATTACCCGCTCGAGCCCCTATTCTGCTGATTTAATTTCCCAAGGGCAGTCTAAAATCAAAGGAATTGAGCGCCTAGGGCAGGCCTTTGATTTTGACCTTTCTGAGGTCATGACCTTTGGTGATTCGGAAAATGATATTGAGATGTTGCTCAGCTCAGGCATCGGTGTAGCTATGGGCAATGCGACCGAGGCAGCCAAGCAGACAGCCCACTATATCACCGACACCAACAATCAAAATGGAATTGCCAAGGCCCTGTCCCACTACGGCCTTATCCATCTGGAAAGTGAAAATGACTTCTTGTCGGACGACGAGAATTTCAACAAGGTCCGAGATTTTCATCACCTGATGGATGGGGAGACCAACAATACCCCTCGGGTTTTCGGCCTAGAGGAGGCTGGCCACCGAGCAGACTTCAAGTTGGAGGAAATTGTCGAATTCATCTACGCGACAGCCCATTCTCCAGAGGAATTTGAAGGGGCTCTGGCCAACTTACATGCAGCGCTTGATAAGGCGGCCAAAAAGGTGCAAGCCAAGGAACATCCAGAAAGCCCCTTGGTGGGTCAGGTTGATGCCTTAGTAGATTTGCTCTATCTGACCTATGGCTCCTTTGTGCTGATGGGGGTTGACCCCAATGGTATTTTCAATAGTGTTCATGCCGCTAATATGGGGAAAATTTTCCCCGATGGCCGGGCCCACTTTGATCCCGTCACCCATAAGGTTCTTAAACCAGACGACTGGGAGGAACGCTTTGCTCCAGAGCCTGCCATAAAACGAGAAGTTGACCGCCAATTACGCAAGGCTCTAAGACGCCAAAGTGATGAAGCCAATTCCTTGAGAGAAGACTAGCTCCCTGAAAATTTTAGGAGGCAAAAGGGCCCTCCGCAGTAGGCCACTGAAAAAGTGTGGGGCTCAAAATTTTTGACGACTGATTCCTAATCTTGCCATTAAAATCAAATATAAAACGAATGAAAGACAGTTAAAGCTTTATTAACTACTTTTCATTCGTTTTTTTCTTGTTCAATTTTTAATCAGTTAACTTTTTCAGGCAACTCGCTTGGGAGAGCTTTTTAGACTATTCAAGGTAGGCTGACCTTATCACAAGGTCTTTTGGTCGTCACGAACAACCAAGATGTCTACCTTAGCATGGCGCATGATGTACTCAGAAGAAGAACCAATTAAGAGGCGTTCAAAATTATTGAGACCTGTTGCCCCCAAGAGAATCAAGTCTGTCTTTTCCTTTTGCGGAATATCAACGGCTAGGAGTCGTTTAGGATTACCAAATTCGATAACCTTGCGGACTTCCTTGACCCCAGCATCTTTAGCCGTCTTGGTGTAGCCGTCCAAGAGTGTATCGGCCTCTTTTTCCAAGTTTTCATAAGTGAAAGTATCAACGGCCGCAATATTTTGGATGGCCCGAGTATCAATGACGTGGGCTAAAACCAACTCGGCATCATTACGTTTGGCGACGGCAATCCCTTTCTTGAAAGCTAACTCAGCTTGGTCAGATCCATCGACAGCGACTAGAATATGTTTATAGGCTTGCATAATAGTTCCTCCTCTTGTCTCTAGCATAGGCAAATGGGGCAGCCCGACTAAGGCTATTGGCTGTTCTACTTACCCATTCACCATCTTTGTAAGCTTATTATAACTCTTTTTCAGAATTTGTGAAAGCGATTACTGGAATTTTCCAAGGTCTTTTTGAAAATTTAAAAACGAACCTTTTGTCGGGACCTCCGATAATTTATTTCAATTTTTCGACAATTCAGCTATAATAGAGCAACAGAGGTTAGAAGTATGAAGCAATTAGACAAATCAACCAAACTGGAACACGTAGCCTACGATATTCGTGGCCCAGTCCTAGACGAAGCCAATCGCATGCTGGCTAAGGGGGAGAAAATTCTCCGCCTCAATACGGGTAATCCAGCAGCTTTTGGCTTTACCGCACCTGACGAAGTCATTCGCGACTTAATTTTGAATGTCAGAGACAGCGAAGGTTATTCAGACTCAAAGGGAATTTTCTCAGCTCGCAAGGCTATTATGCAGTACTGTCAGGCCAAGGACTTTCCGCCAGTTGATATTGATGATATTTATATTGGTAATGGGGTTTCTGAACTGATTTCCATGTCTCTGCAGGCTCTGCTCAATGATGGGGACGAGGTCCTGGTTCCCATGCCTGATTATCCCTTATGGACAGCCTGTGTCAGTCTAGCAGGAGGCAAGGCAGTCCATTACGTCTGCGATGAGCAGGCCCAGTGGTATCCAGACCTTGATGACATCAAGTCAAAAATTTCTTCTAATACCAAGGCTATAGTCGTTATCAATCCCAACAATCCAACAGGTGCCCTCTATCCCAAGGATATTCTGGAAGGCATCGTTGAGATTGCTAGGCAGAATGATTTGATTATTTTCGCTGATGAAATTTACGACCGTCTGGTTATGGATGGTGCCAAACACACGGCTATTGCCAGCCTAGCACCCGATGTTTTTTGTGTCTCCATGAATGGCCTCTCTAAGTCCCACCGCATCTGTGGATTCCGAGTGGGCTGGATGGTCCTTTCGGGTCCTAAAAAGGATGTTCAGGGCTATATTGAAGGCCTCAATATGCTCTCCAATATGCGACTCTGCTCCAATGTGCTAGCCCAGCATGTCGTTCAAACATCCTTGGGCGGTTATCAATCAGGAGATGAGCTCTTGGTACCTGGTGGACGCATCTATGAACAAAGGGAATTTATTACCAAGGCTATCAATGACATTCCAGGCCTTTCGGCAGTCAAACCCAAGGCAGGTCTCTATATTTTTCCTAAGATTGACCAGAATATGTATAAGGTTGACGACGATGAAGAATTTGTCCTGCGTCTACTCAAGCAGGAGAAGGTCATGCTGGTACCTGGCAAGGGCTTCAACTGGAATAAGCCCGACCACTTCCGCATTGTCTATCTCCCGCGTATAGAGGAACTGGCTCAAGTCCAAGAAAAAATTACCCGCGTTCTAGCCCAGTATAAGCGGTAAGAGAGTAAGGCCTCACTTAGACGAGGTCTTTTAGTGTACTAGATTAGGAGGCGAAGTCCATAGTAAATCCCGAACATTCCAAATTAAATTGTAGGCTTTTGACCACAATTTTGGAACTATAATAAATATTCTGATAATTATTTGCAATTTCAGAATACCCCTGTTACAATGGGAGCAAATAAGAATAAAGCTACTAAACCCTTAAGCACTACGAAGAAAGCTAGGAATCCTGACGAAGGTGACTAGCACCTAGGAAGGGTTCTCTATTTTCAAAGGAGTGTAGGCGTGTTCAGTTGAACAGTCTCACTAAGGAAGAGAGACGCCTGCTTAATGATGAGATTTTTTATTGAAAATCTCTGGTTTAGTTGCTGGTCTATGCTGGTTGACAAAGGGGCCAACTAGTATCAATAACATTTATAAGGGAAAAGAGAGAAATGACAAGCTTATTAGAAAAAACTAGAAAAATCACCTCTATCTTGCAACGCTCTGTTGATAGTTTGCAGGAGGATTTGCCCTACAACATTATGGCTATGCAGTTGGCTGATATTATTGATTGTAACGCCTGTATCGTTGATGGTGGGGGGACTCTCCTTGGCTATGCCATGAAGTACAAGACCAACACCGATCGGGTTGAGGAGATTTTCGATGCCCAGCAATTCCCTGATGACTATATGCGGGGAATCAGTCGAGTCTACGATACCGAAGCTAATATTCCTGTTTCCAGTGAGTTGACTGTTTTTCCTGTTGAGTCGCGGGATATTTATCCCAATGGTTTGACCACCCTAGCGCCGATTTACGGTGGTGGTATGCGTCTAGGCTCTTTGATTATCTGGCGCAATGACGATGAGTTCACCGATGAGGATTTGATTTTAGTGGAGATTGCAGCAACTGTTGTTGGGATTCAATTGCTCAATCTGCAAACGGAAAATCTAGAGGAAACTATCCGTAAGCAAACGGCTGTTAATATGGCTATCAATACCCTGTCATATTCAGAAATGAAGGCCGTTGCAGCTATTCTAAATGAGCTCGGCGGTGTTGAAGGCCGCCTGACAGCATCTGTGATTGCAGACCGGATTGGGATTACTCGTTCAGTCATTGTCAATGCTCTCAGGAAACTGGAAAGTGCTGGAATTATCGAAAGTCGCTCTTTGGGGATGAAAGGAACCTATCTCAAGGTTATTAATGAAGGGATCTTTGATAAGATTAAAGATTTTGACTAATAGCAAAAATCCTGCTCAAACGGCAGGATTTTCTAGTATCATACTGACAATAAGTATTTTATAAAATGGAGGATAAAAATGACAAAAGCATTAATTTCTATTGATTATACCTATGATTTTGTGGCTGACGGCGGTAAATTGACAGCTGGTAAGCCAGCTCAGGCTATCGAAGCAGCTCTTGTTGCTAAGACAAAGGCTGCTTACGAAGCTGGTGATTATATTTTCTTTGCTATTGACGGCCATGAGGAAGGAGATAATTTCCACCCGGAAACCAAACTATTCCCGCCGCATAATATTAAGGAAACAAGCGGGCGTGACCTCTATGGTCAGTTGGGAGATCTTTATGAGGCTATCAAGGATGACAGTCGGGTTTTCTGGATGGACAAACGCCATTACTCAGCCTTTGCAGGGACTGACCTTGATATTCGCCTGCGGGAAAGACGGGTAACAACTTTAGTCTTGACGGGAGTTTTGACGGATATCTGTGTTCTTCACACAGCTATTGATGCCTATAATCTGGGCTATGCTATTGAGATTCCAGTCTCTTGTGTGGCCAGCCTAACCCAAGAAAACCACGACTGGGCTCTTAATCATTTTAAGAATGTGCTGGGAGCTGAGATTGTGGACTAATTCTAGATCTTATTTGGAAGCGGTGAATGACTATTTATTATGATTGATTTTGCTTGTTATAATGACGTGGAGAGGCAAAAATGGCAGTATGTTAATGACTGTTTAAAAGTTTTGCGGTTAATTGGAGCTTAGCTGTCATTTTATATTTACTCTACTCTCTGTTTAGTCATCATTTTTTTGATAAAATCGGCGTACTGTCAGTATCATGTTGGCGACTTCTTCAGGAGATGCCTGATTATCCGTGGAGACCCAGTGGGTATAGATGCTTTCGATACTAGCCGCATAGGTTGTCAGCATGTAGTCTTTGGGCAAAGGCAAGTCGGGATTAAGGATATCGTAAAAGAGAGCAGGAGTAGTTTCAATCAATTTGCTGATGAAATGTCTGGTCTTTTGTGAAAAATTAACCGGTGCAATGCCTATAATCAGTTTGATGAATTCTTGTTGACTCTGAAGATAAGTTAAACTGTGAATCAGACCTTCTTTAACTGTCGCCGAATTTGTATTGAGTTCTTTTCTGAGATTATCGGTTATTTCGTGCATCAGTTTATCAATCAAATCATATTTATCTTGATAATGAAGGTAAAAAGTACTACGATTGATGTTGGCTTTTTCGGTAATCTGTCGAATAGTAATACTAGAAAAATCATTATTTTCCAGCAGCAGCTCTGTAATAGCTGCTTTTATTTTGGCCTTACTTTGGGTGTGGCGTTTTTGGGTCATCGCATGTCTCCTTTGTTAAATAGACACTTGTCTATATAATGATGCTTGTTTTTATTTTAAAGCTATTATATACTAAGGAAAATATTAAATCAACATATGTCTAAATAAGGAGGTGCTTACATGGCTTATATTGAAATGAAACATTCCTATAAACGTTATCAAATGGGAGAAACAGAGATTATCGCTAATAATGATATCAGCTTTGAGATTAATAAGGGTGAACTAGTCATCATACTAGGAGCTTCGGGTGCGGGGAAATCAACGGTTCTCAATATTCTTGGCGGCATGGACAGCAATGACGAGGGACAAGTTTTGATTGATGGCAGAAATATCGCGGCCTTCAATCAAAAACAGCTGACTGCTTACCGCCGCAGTGATGTTGGCTTTGTCTTTCAGTTCTATAACCTAGTCCCTAATCTAACCGCCAAAGAAAATGTTGAGTTAGCATCAGAAATTGTTGACGATGCTAAGGATGCCGCTCTGACTTTGCATGAAGTCGGGCTAGGCAGTAGACTGAATAACTTTCCCGCACAGTTATCTGGTGGCGAGCAGCAGCGGGTGGCCATTGCCCGAGCCTTAGCTAAAAATCCTAAATTGCTTTTATGTGATGAACCGACAGGAGCCCTTGATTATCAGACAGGCAAGCAAATTTTGAAATTGCTGCAAAACATGTCTCACCAAAAAGGTACCACTGTCATTATTGTAACCCACAATGCATCTTTGGCACCAATTGCTGATAGGGTTATCTATCTACATGATGCTAAGGTTAACGCTATTAACACTAATGATTGGCCTCAAGATATAGATACTTTAGAATACTAGCAAGATATCAAGCCGATAAGCAAGTCATAGAATTAAAAAGGTCTAGTAGGTTTGTTTAACCCGAGCTTAGAAATCAAGAGGCAAGGTATAAAATCTGTGACAGTAGCAGAAGTTTGGGTACCAAAAAGATTTTACACTTAAAGGCAGTCTCAGCTGTAAATTAACTAAAATCAAAACGGCTAGCTCTTATTTTCAAAGACTTGCAGGTGTGTTCAATTACGAGGTGATATTATGAAAAAAAGGATTTATTGGAAGACAGTTTGGAATACCATGTTGCATTCAAAGGGCCGCTTTCTTTCCATTATGCTGTTGATGTTTCTAGGTTCTTTTACCTTTGTTGGCTTGAAGGTAACAAAGCCTAATATGCAAAAACTGGCCACTGACTATCTGCAGGCTCACCAGACGGCTGATTTATTTGTGACGGCCCATTATGGTTTTAGTCAGGCCGATCAAACTGAGTTAAAAAATATAAAGGGAGCTGACGTAGAATTTGGGAAAGTGTCAGATATGACGATTGAAGGGACTGACGATGCTATGAGGGTTTTCTCCAATAGTCAGTCCATTTCAACTTATCAGTTGGAAAGGGGACGTTTTCCTAAAGAAACTGATGAAATTGCTCTAACCTCTTCTTTGAGAAAAAAATATAAAATTGGCGATACATTAATTTTTGAGTCTTCGAAAAAATCTAATTTAAAAATGAAGGAGTTTAAAATTGTTGGTTTTATTAATTCATCTGAAATCTGGTCTACCTTAAATTTAGGATCGTCCACGGCAGGAGATGGGACCCTAGCGAGTTATGGCATTGTCAGCTCCTCAGCCTTTGCAGATAACAGCAATACGCTAGCTCGAATTCGTTATGATCGTTTAAAAAAGATTAGTCCTTTTTCTGATGTTTATAGTTCAAAAATTAATCACTATCAAGATGAACTGGACAAGTTGCTGGAAGATAATGGTCAGGAGCGCCTGAGAGAATTGAAAAAGAAGCCGCAAGAAAAAGTCAATCAAAGCAAGCAGGCTTTGATAGCGGCAAAAGAACAGTTGCAAGAGCAGACAAGGGCACTCACCTCGGCTTCCCCTGATCAACAACAGCTGGTTCAGCGGTCTCTGGCTCAGGCACGCCAAACCATTGCTCAAAAAGAGCAACAAATCCAAGAGGCTCAAGCCAAAATTGATGCTATGCCTAAACCAACTTACACTACTTCTACGCGCTCCACAATGTTGGGCGGAGAAGGCTATACGGTTTATTCAGCCAATGCTGACAGTATGGGAAATCTGGGCAATATCTTCCCTATCGTGCTCTACGCTGTTGCCGCCTTGGTTACTTTTACAACAATGACGCGTTTTGTTGATGAAGAAAGAACCAATTCGGGATTATTTCGTGCCTTGGGCTATAGCAAGCAGGATGTTATCCGCAAATTCCTGATTTATGGTCTTGTTGCCAGTATGCTTGGTACAGTTTTGGGAATTATCGGGGGTCATTATTTGCTCTCCAGAATCGTATCACAAATTTTTACAGGGAAAATGACCTTGGGCAGTCCTGCTTTGTCTTTTTACTGGTCCTATACGCTTATCGCAGTTCTCTTAGCCTTGGTCAGTGCGGTTTTGCCGGTTTATCTTATTGCCAGTCGGGAACTAAGTGAACAAACGGCTCAATTATTGCTGCCTAAACCGCCTATGAGAGGGGCCAAGATTTTCTTAGAACGGATAGGTTTTATCTGGAATCGTCTGAGTTTTACCCATAAAGTGACGGTTCGCAATATTTTTCGCTACAAACAGCGCATGCTCATGACTATCTTCGGCGTGGCTGGTTCGGTTGCCCTCCTTTTTGCAGGACTGGGGATTCAGTCTTCCTTGGGAAAGGTCATTAGAGAACAGTTTACACAGCTGACCCCCTATCACTTGGTGATTATGAAAAAGGAGACAGATGAAAAGGACAAGCCTTTAAGTGACTTTTTAAAGTCAAAAGAAGTAGACAGTTATCAAAGTCTTTATTACACACATTTGACCGAAGAAATCCCTCAGTTGAAAGACAGGCAGTCGATCGCTCTCATGGTAACAAACAGGACTGACTTTGATGGTTTTGTGCAGCTAAAGGATGCCAACTCTAACCGTACTCTGACACTGCCCAAGACAGGTGTCCTTATTTCTGAAAAACTGGCTCGCTTTTATAAGGTTCAGGCCGGCGAAACTTTTCGTCTCAAAGACAGCGACGGCAAGGAGCGCCGTGTCAAGGTTGCGGCAGTCGTAAAAATGAATGCCGGCCATTATTTGTTTATGAGCCAATCGGCTTACCAGGATATTTTTGGTGAAAAACCGGATAATAATGCTTATTTTATCAATTTGAAGGATGATTCGGCTTCTCAGATCAAGGATGTGTCAACCGAATTGCTGGCTATGAACAGTGTGGTATCTGTCACTCAAAACACTTCGCGGATGAAGATGATTAAAACCATTGTCACATCCTTAAATACTGCTATGACAGTTTTGGTCATTATCACGGTTCTTTTGGCCATTGTCATTCTTTATAATCTGACTAATATCAATATTGCCGAACGTCTCAGGGAACTCTCAACCATTAAGGTTTTAGGCTTTTTCAACAGGGAAGTAACTCTCTATATTTACCGAGAAACCATTGTTCTGTCTTTGATAGGCATTGTTCTTGGTCTGGGAGCCGGCCGTTATCTCCATCAGAGCATTATGGAAATGATTGGCTCAGATAATGTCTCATTCGGCACGGTGGTTGATGAGACGGTTTATGTGATACCAATCATCTTTATCGGGCTTATTCTTGTCGGATTGGGACTGATTGTTCACCGCCGCCTTAAAAATCTTGATATGCTGGAAGCTCTGCAGTCGGTAGAGTGATGATTTTCTAATAGAATGGTTGTTGGAAATTGCCCAAAAGAGTGATATAGCTTGAAAGGTCCAGTAGACTGTCTAGAGT
>SKER01000739.1_pt1 | contig 33895 bp, 36 predicted proteins | sample 4826961 | NCBI WGS metagenome assembly SKER01 (sample SAMN11008804, study PRJNA524170) | human gut metagenome | biome: Human fecal sample; material: Feces; isolation source: fecal sample from pouch patient p47 | host: Homo sapiens | place: Israel: Tel-Aviv | collected 2016-11-16 | reverse complement strand
TTCGCCTGGCGATGCGCCAGCCAGAGCGGGTGCTGGGCATCGTCAGCCAAAACGGCAACATTTACCAAGAAGGGCTGGGGCCGAAGTGGGCAGAACGGGCTAAGTACTGGGCCAATCCAACCCCGGAACCGCGGGCGCAATACGAAAGCGCCTTTGCCCCGGAGACGATTAAGGGCCAGTATTTGACCGGCGAAAAGCCCGGTACGGTCGGCCCGGATGGCTATTCCTTAGACATCGCCCACACCACGGAGCCGGGTTACGCCGAGCGCCAAGACGACCTGATCTTCGATTACCAGACCAACGTCGCCTTGTACCCGCAGTTTCAAGACTATGTCCGCCAGTACCAGCCGGAAAACCTGGCGGCTTGGGGCAAAAACGACCCCTCTTTTATCTACCCGGGGGCACCAAGGTCTTAATTGCGACCGGCCTGGCCGCCATGGCGCGTTTAAAGGCCGCCCATCAGCAGCTGAAGGAGGTCGCCACGGCGTTGAGCACGACCCGGAAGAGGTGGTCGCCGCCGCTAGCGACCTGCTGGCCAAAAACAAGGCCCTCAAAAAGCAACTTAAGGCCGCTACCAAAGCGCTAATGGCCCAGCAGGCGGCGCAGGTGCTGGCCAGTGGCCAACAAGTCAACGAGGTCCATATTGAAAGCGCCGGCGACATTTCGGTGTTGGCGCCGTTAGTCCTAAAGGGGGCTGGCGAAGAAACGCTCCTGTGGGCCAAGCTCCAGGCGGTGGTGGATGAAATCAAGGCCGCCGGGGGCAAAGCTAGCTACCGGACTGTTGACGTCACCGACTTGCAAAGCGTCAAGGACTTGGTGGCGGCCGCCCAAGCAGAATTTGGTGGCCTCGACGTCATCTACAATAACGCCGGGATCATGCCGAACTCGCCGATGAGCGAGGTCTGGGTTGACGAGTGGAACGCCATGATTGAGATCGATTTAAAGGGGGTCTTAAACGGGATTGCGGCGGTCTTGCCGGTCTTTAAGGCCCAAAAGCACGGCCACATCATCGCCACCTCCTCCGTGGCCGGGGTGAAGAATTACGTCGGTTCCGGGGTCTACGGGGCCGCCAAGTGGGGCGTGCGCAACGCCATGGAGGTCACCCGGATGGAGAGCGCCAACGAAGGCACCAACATCCGCTGCACGACCCTGTGCCCGGCCGCCATTGATACCGAGCTGCTTGATCACATCGGCTTTGAAACGACGGCCGCAAATATGAAGGCCTTTTACAAGCAGCACGCCCTGAGCCCGGAAGCGATCGCCCGGGTGGTTAACATCGCCGTCGATCAGCCCGCCGAAGTCGACATCAGCGAAGTGATGATTTACCCGACCAACCAGGCTTAATTAACCGGCCGGCGCCCCCCATGATGTTGCTTGACCTCAAGTTAGGTTCAGGTGCTATCATAAGGCCAACAAAGGGGGCGTTTAAAATGGAAAACGTAAGGTTAAATAACGGGATAACGTCGCCGATCTTGGGCTTTGGGACCTACCAGATTAGCCCTAGCCAAACCAAGGCCGCCGTGGCTGAGGCCCTTAAGCTGGGCTACCGTAGCATCGACACCGCCCAGTACTACCGCAACGAAGCCGGGGTCGGGGCGGCGGTTAAAGAAAGTGGCCTTCCCCGCGAAGGGTTATTCATCACCACTAAGGCGATGACGACCGGCTACCGGGCCACCAAGCTAGGGATCGACAATTCCCTCACTGAGGCCGGGCTGGACTACTTTGACTTGATGCTGATCCACTGGCCGATGCAAGACGACCTGGGGACTTACCGGGCGCTGGAGGAAGCCTACTAGGCCGGTAAGCTCCGTTCGATCGGCGTTAGCAATTTTAACCGTGCGCAACTGGGTGAAATCATGGCCAACTTCCAAACGGTACCGGTGGTTGACCAGATCGAAACCTGTGTCTTGCGCCAGCAAACCAAGCTCCACCAGTACTTAGCCGATCACCAGATTGTCCACGAAGCCTGGTCCCCACTGGGTGAGGGCGCCGGACGGTTATTCAACCACCCGGTGCTAAAGGACCTGGCCGCCAAGTACGATCACACCACCGCCCAGGTGATGCTACGTTATTTGACTCAGCGCCAGATCATGGTGATCCCGCGCTCAACCAATCCGACCCACATGGCCGCTAACCTCAATATCTTTGACTTTGCCCTAACCGCAGCCAACCTCGCCCGGGTGTAAGCCCTCGACGAGAAGTTCTCGCTTTCCGGCTGGCCGTCCAGCATGACCTTGGACGAAGATTACTAATGTGTTATAATTGGATAAATGATGTAAGAAGTAGCGGATCACAACTGAGGAGGAATTTTATCATGTCAGATAATGGAAAAGTAGATAAAATCAAGGGCACAGTAAAAGAGACCGCAGGCGATGTTACTGACGACAAGAAGCTGAAGGACGAGGGGATCTTAGATAAAACCGTCGGCAAGGTAAAAGAAGCCGCAGAAGACGTGAAGGACACTGCGGAAGGTGTCGCTAAGGATATCAAGGAAAAATTTGATAAGTAATCTTAAAAATCAGGGGTAACCAAGGACGCTGAATGTAGTACACTGAAGGCATTATCAAGATGCAAAAGTGTGTCATAGGGGGTTACCTCCAGATACAGCAAAAGTCTGGTGCGTTGGTGCTTTCTAGCCAGCAAGCCGGCTTGGGCGCCCCCATCGGCGCCTTTTTTATTTTCGAATTTACTTGACCTCAAGTTAACTTCAGGTGCTAGGATGATGATAACGGATGGTTGAAGTAGACCTTGGAGGCCAAAACAACTTGGTCGCGGGCGACGTCTTTAAGCGCCCGGCCCAGGTATTCTTCGCTGGTCCCGTAGGAGTAGACGTTGGCGGTGTCAAAGAAGTTAATTCCGACGTCGAGGGCGTGGTGGATGATGCGATCGCTCGCTTGTTCATCCAAGGCCCAGGAGTGGGTGGAGCCGTCGCCAAAGATCATGCAGCCCAGGCAGAGTTTAGAGACCTGAATGTCGGTGTTGCCAATTGTTGCGTATTCCATGGTTATTCCCCCTATCAATTTAATTATTATTATACCCTTGTCATTTGCCGGTTGGTCAGGAATAATGAAGGGGAATGAGAGGAGCGAAGGAATTGAATATTTGGCTGTTGACGGTCACCTTTTTAGCGGTGAACCTCGACTTTTTTGTCTTACTGTTGTTTTTGTTGAAGAAGTTTTCGGTCCGCCAGGTGGTGGTCGGCTACTTGAGCGGGGTGGTCTTACTCTTGGTGGCCAGTTTCTTAGCCGGTAAGGTCTTAGCCCAGTTTTTACCGGAGTGGTTGCTCGGGGTACTGGGGGTCTTGCCGATCTACATGGCCCTTCACGACGAGGATGATGACGACGAGGCCGAACTAACGACCGCCCACGGCACCTGGCAGGTCTTGGCCACCTACCTGGCCGTTTGTGCGGGCTGTAACCTATCGATTTTCTTGCCGGTCGTGGCTGGCGAATCAGTGGCGGTTTTTGGTCGGGCTTTGTTATATCTGGGCGGCCTGACGATCTTGGTGGTCTTTTTAGTTAAGGCCGTTGAACGTCAGGCCACGGTGACCAAGCTAATTGACCGTTACGGCGAATGGCTGATGAAGCTGTGCTACATTGGGGTCGGGCTCTACGTCTTTTACGACTCGGGGCTGGTGACCCATTTGCTTAAATTAATTTAAAACAACGCCCCGTGGAAAAGAAGGCTATAATGCCCTCTAAGTATACAGATGAAATAGAAAATTCATCTTATATGCTTGGAGGGTATTTTTTATGAGCCGTAATTCTAAATTTTCAGCTGAAGATAAGCTAAGAATAATTAATGAGATGAAAAACATCGACGTAGACATGGTAGCTAAAAAATATGAAATTAGCAGATTTGCTCTGCACACCTGGCAACTTAAATACAAATATCAGGGCATTGAAGGATTACGTTCTGCTCATCAGAATCAACACTATTCCAAGAAGTTCAAAGCCAATTTGGTCCAACAATATCAAGCATCGAATCATTCGTTAGAGGAATTTGCCATAAAAAATGGACTTAAGTCCAAACAGCAACTTTTAAACTGGATTCACCAGTATAATGGATCTAACTTAAGGGCCTATACGCCCAGAAAGCGAGATTCCAAAATGACTGGTAGAAAGACCACTTTTGAAGAACGACTAACAATTATTGAAGAACTGATTAAGCATGATTTGAACTATAACTGGGCCGTTGAACACTACAACGTCAGTTACCAACAAGTTTACGGTTGGTATCGGAAATATAAGCAAAGTGGCAATAACCCGGAATCACTTCGTGATCGCCGGGGCAAAGCCAAGCCCAAATCAGAATGGACGGAAGCTGATCGATTAAAGACAGAAAATCGACTGCTTAAAGCTAAGCTGAAACAACAAGAAATAGAGATTGCCTTCGCAAAAAAATTGATCGAAATACGCAATCGGGAGGCGAAAAAGAGAAAAAATACCAAGCAATCCAAGAACTGAATGAGCAGTATGGATGGACGATTGTTCAGTTGACTAGCGCTGCCGGCATTACACGCGATGCCTATTATAAGTGGCTAAAACGGCAACCGAGTCGTTATCATCAAGAACAGACCCAGTTAGTAACGGCTATTCTGGAGTTAGAAGAGGAACACAATTGGACGCTAGGTTATTTGGGTATGACGACTCAGCTCAAAGCAGAAGGTAAATTATCATTCGCCGCTGGTCTAAAAAGAGTTACGCATTGTATGCGTAATAATCATATTCAAACCAACATCCGCAAAAAGAAACGTAATCGAATTAAACGTCATGAAGAATACGTAAACGATAACTTACTCAATGAACAATTTGATCGTCAGGGCAAGAACGAAGTTTGGGTTACCGACACAACGGAAGTTGTGTATGGTAACCAAACAGTTCACAAAGCACGTCTCCATGTAGTTTTAGATTTGTATGGCCGTTATGCACTTAGTTACAATATTTCGGCAACTGAAACAACACCAGCAGTTATCGAAGCCTTTGAACGAGCTTTTAAGAGTGAACCAAATGTGCATCCTATGATTCATACAGATCGTGGAGCAGCATACTGTTCAGGTTCATTCAATAATTATTTAGCATCAAAGAATTGTGTTCATAGCATGTCACATCCCGGTCATCCATGGGAGAATTCGCCGATGGAACGCTGGTGGAATGACTTTAAATTAATCTGGTTAGCCAGACATCCACGGCCAAAAACGATGGTCGAACTTGAACGGCTAGTCCAAGACGGAATCGAATATTTCAACACAAAGCGCGCGTACGCAACAAGAAACGGCTTGACCGCGGAACAATTCCGCAGTCAAGCCGCATAAACCAAATTTATTCTATTTCAACTGTAGACTTGACGGGACATAGTGCCCTCAGGCTATGAGTTCTTTTTTATTTTCTTCTTACTTGTTGCACTTCAATTGTAAATTCGTCATGCAAAAAGCCCCGTCACCAAGAAGGCAGCGGGGAAAGTAAGGTTTATTCATTTACCTGGGCTTGTTTGACGGTCACGATCGTGGTGGCCAAAATCAAGAGCAGCGCTCCGCAGATAACCTGGGCGTTGATGGTGATGGGGAAGAAGAAGTAGGAATACACAATCACGATCAGCGGCCCCAGGGCCCGGACAATGTTCGCCTTACCGGCTGTGATGTACTTAAGGCTAGTGTAAAAGAGTAACAGCGACAAGAAACCGTTGAAAAAGGCGCCCCCAAAGTTAAAGGCAACCCCGGTTAGTGGGACGCTAGTGTAGGTGTGGGGGATCAAAAAGCCCGCCACCAACAAGAGCAGGGCCGAGACCAAGTGGTTGAAAAAGAGGACGTCGGCTGGGTGGTCATCTTGAACCAGGTACTTAGCAATCACGTTGTTGGCCGCGTACATGAACGGGTAGATAAAGGCGCAGAGGATACCGAGCCAGGAATCAAATTGCGCCCGCCCAGAGGAAACCAAGATTGAGCCGGCAATGCAGGCGGCGATGGCGACGTAATCCCAGCCCCGGATCCGTTCCTTTAAGAAGACCCCGCCTAATAAGAAGATGTAAACTAGGTAAATGCGGGCGATCAGGGTGACCGTCACCGGACTGAGCATTGACAGGGCAATATATTGCAAGAGGACCCCGATCGCGTTAGTGGCCCCTAAAATGATAACCATTTTGTCCTTTACGATCGAGACCTTTTTGTAGGTCACCATGATCAAAATCAGGTTGAAGGTGGCCGCAAAGGTGGAGGTCAAGACCCCACCCACCACGGCGTTGAGGCTGACCAGTGAAAACTTATTGAGGATCGGTGAAATCGAAGAAAAAAGGAGTGAAATCAGGTTCAACTCCACTCCCAAGTAGGTTCGCCGGCGGCTAGTGACAGAATTAATAGTAAATCCCTCCCAATGGTAATTAATTACAGGCGCCGTTCCCCGGTTAAGGAACGAACGTGGTTGAGGTCTTGGCTGACCTCTAGGCAACCGAGGTATTGTCCTTGATCATCGTGTAAGGCGTAATATTCGATGTGGATGAAACGCTCGCCGTGCAGGTTGATCCAAAACTCGGCGTGGTCCTCCTTACCGGAGTGAAAATCGGCGAGGATCTTTTCTACCTTATCAACGCTCTTTGGCGGGTGACAGTTGACCACCGCCCGGCCGAGGACGGAATTGGTCCGCGGGAAGATCCGGTTGGCGTTGTCGGAAAACCAGCGGACGTGATCGGTGTGGTCAACGAAGGTGAGGTCGACCGGCAAGGTTTTAAAGATCGCCACCAACTGCTTTAAGTTGAGGCTACCGCTACCAAGGTCAAAAAAGTGGTCATCGTCGCTGCTAGCTGGTTGGGACAACTTTTCGTGTTGAGTAGGGGCGTCCTTAACGGCGGCAACCTGGTCGTCTTGGTCGGCCAGGTTCAGGGCCATTTTGTTCAATTCGGCAGCAATCGTCGAATTAACCGGCTTGTTGGCCGCTTCTTCTAGTTCCGCTTCGGTCGGTTTCCACGGTAGCGGTGGGGAGATCAGGGTGTAGCCAATCTCTTCTTCGTCGTCTCTGACCATCTTCCAGTCGGTCGGGGTGGCGACCTCGTCTAGCATCGGCAACATGATGTCTTCTTCCTTGAAGATCATCTCCATGACCTCTTTAGCGACCTTTTCAATCGCCGCTTCGATTTCGTACTTATCCGGTAGCGGCTCGGTGGTCACCAACTGGTAGGCGTGGTCGATCCAACCGCGGATGTTATCATCGACTCCCCACATGACCTTTGGCGGGGCGGTGATGCCATACTTATCCATCAGGGGAAAGATCGTATTTTCCTTGCGGGCGTAGTGCTTATCAATTGTTTTAAGGTCGGCGAGCGCTTGTTGCATCCGCTTTAAATAGGCCGGGTTGTCACCGTCTTGTTGCCACTTCTTTTCGACCGGCAGTAACTCGTCGTTGATTAAAGAGGTCAAGATCTTGTTTTCCAGCTTGAGGGTGTTAACGGGGTGACCAGGCTTTTGGAAGGCCGGGGTCTCGGCGTTATTGGTGATCGAACCTTTGAAAACGGCGGCGTGGACGTTACAAAGGTTTTGGATCTCCATTGGGTTAAGGCCGTTAGCAATTAGTTGGCGTTCGGCCGAAGTAATTTCGGAGACGTCGACGCTCCCAAACTGGGCGTCAAACATTTCCTTTGCTTGATCAAAGTCACCACCCTCATGGAGGAAGGTGAGAATTTCAACGATCGCTTTTTGGCGTTCGACGGAACTAGTTGTCATGATTGATCACCTCAAAACCGTGGTCACGAAAGGTCGCCACTACCTTGTCCTTGTCGATCCCCATCGCTCGGCAGCCCTTATTTAAGTTCACCAGGCGACCAACCGATTCGAGCATTCCGGGGATTTTGATCTTGGTAAAGCCCAGTTCGACCATCAACGGGACAAAATCATCGTACTGATCGGCCAGCTGTTTGATGGGCAGGTTAAAATCGATTACTTTCATCCTTAGATCCCTCCGATCCCCAGGGCAATCTTGGCGTAGCGAGACATCTTATCCATCGTCCAAACTGGGTACCAGACCAGGTTAACCGTGACCTGGTTAACCCCTTCGACGGCACCGGCGTGTTCTTTAATGTCGCGGTCCAAGACGTCGGAAAGGGGACAGCCGGGGGTGGTCAGGGTCATGTTGATCTGGCAGTTGCCCGCGTCATCAACGTCGACGTCATAGATCAGGCCAAGGTTGACGATGTCGATCCCCAGTTCCGGGTCAATGACGTCCTCTAAGGCGTCGAGAACCTGACTGGTTAATGCTTCTTTTTCCATGAATCCATCCTCCACAAGTTAGTTAACTATATTCTAGCACTAATATTCCATTTTTATATATTAGGGAAAATCCCTAATCTGGGAGCCAAAGGGAGTGGTAAATAAGCGCCCCAGCAGCCCGCCTGACTAGATAGGGCGGCGGTCACTAACCGTAGTTGGATACTGGTGCTTTAGTTAGAGCTAATGGTCATAAATAAAAGGGGTTAGGAGAAAACACGGTTTTCTCCTAACCCCTTGGTTAATTAAAAAGTTGTTTCTAGTGGTACAGGTCAAAACGCCCGTTACGAAGGACTTGACCAACGCCCCCTACCCGGTAAAGGGATTCGTTGGCAATCATCTTCTTGAGGGCAGAAGCTACGTAACCACGGTATTCGTGACCCATTGCTTCCCCAAAGGCCCGGGTGTTCCCAACGGAAGCAACCGTCCCTAAGGACTTGTATACGAATGGTTTGGCCAGTTGGCTGCCGTTCTTGATCCGGTTAGCGAGGTCTTCAGCCACGTACTTACCCATTCCCAGCGCAATTTGGGCCGTGGTTGGGTATGGGCGTCCGCCTTCTGGTGGCATCACGGCGGCGACGTCACCGATGATGTAAGCATCGTCGTGTCCTTCAACGGTTAAGTGGTCAGTTGGAATGGAACGACCACGCCGCGCCCTCAAGGCTTCATCGGCTTGGACGATTGGGCTACCGGAAACCCCAGTCGTCCAGATGATCGTCTTCCCGGTCGTGGTACCAGTGGTTTCTTCTTCGTCCTTACCCATCGTGTAGGTAATCTTGTCCGGTTCTACCTTTTGGATCCGGGCGCCAGTGACCAGTTCCACCCCGAGTCCCTTAACAACGTTAACCCCGTAGTTAGCCAACTTCTCGGAGAACATTGGTAACAAGCGGGTGGAAGCTTCCACCACTTCGATCTTAATTTGGGATGGGTTAACCCCAGCACGGTCGGCATATTCCTTACGCCCGTCGGCGAGGACACCGGCCAATTCAATCCCGGTAAAGCCGGCCCCACAAACAATCAGCTTGAGGTAGTCTGGATCCTGGGTCTTCTTGTATTCATCCATCATCTTTAAGATGTGGGTGTGGATGGCTTCGGCTTGTTCGAGGTTGGCCATCGGCAGGGCGTATTCTTCGGCCCCTTCCACCCCAAAGGTTTCAGAAACAAAGCCCAGGGCAATTACCAAGTAGTCGTAGCTTAAAGCGTCGTGGTTCTTTAAGCTAACCGTCTTATCGTCCAAGTCAAAACCGGTTACTTCATCTTGGATGAAGGTGGTCACGGCTGGCTTGATGATGTCGGCTACCGGGTAGCTGATCTTGCTTGGTGGCAAGGTCCCAGCTGCAACTTCGTGAAGTGCAGTTGCTTCGTAGTGGTAGTTGTTCTTATCAACGAGGGTGATTTCTACCTGTCCGTTGGCGCGCTTTTGTAATTCGTGAACGACCTTCAGACCTGCGTAGCCGGCCCCTAAAACAACAACTTTCTTCATTATGATTCCTCCCGTCTCTGTGCGTTAAGGGTGTCCTTTGCAGCACCCCTCAAAGAGTTGGTTTAGTCTACGATCGTGGTTGACCCAAATCGGAAGGCAAGCGATCACTGGCCTAGCCATCGTTGGCGACTAACGGTGGTCGGTGGGTGAAGTCCCGTTTTACATAGGGGGATTTTCACATGATCACCAATTCTTCCAAATGGAAAACCGCTTTCTAGTACCAATTATATCAGGAAAAGTCGGTCTTTTTAAGCAAAACTGACTTATTAGCACATTTCACAAATTGATCGTCCTAATTCTGGGACATAAACCACCTTAACTGGGCAATGATAGAGTTTTTCTAGACGATCGCTGCTAATTATCTCCTGACAATGTCCAGCAAGGAATTCCCCCCCTGGGAAGAGGAGGCCGACCTGGTCATTTAAGAGTAGTGCTTGGTTGGGAATGTGAGTTGTTAAAATTATTGCAACGCCCCTTTTTGCGAGTTGTTGAACAATCTTTAAAACTTGGCGTTGGCGTCCTAAGTCCAACGCCGCCATTGGTTCATCGAGGATCAAAAGTTCCGGTTCCTGAACCAGGGCCCGGGCAATCGCCACTAGTTGCATCTGCCCCCCGGACAGGGTGGGTAAGCGGCGGTGGAGCAGCTGTTTAATACCCAGGTCTTCTAAGACGTCAATGGCGAGTTGTTCGTCCTTACCGTTAGGAACCTGACCGAGCCCGAGGTAAGGGGCCCGGGCGGTGGTTAAGTAATCAATCACGGTTAGGTGGGCCCCTGATCGGTAGTCCTGGGGAACTAGGGCCATGTGTTGAGCCAGGTCCTTGGGGGTCCAAGAGTCGAGCGGCCGGTCATTAATGTTGATTTGCCCGTTTGCTTCCTTGAGTTGGTTGGTTAGGCAGGAGAGCAAAGTTGACTTACCGACCCCATTTGGACCGAGAATGGTCATAATTTGCCCCGGTTCTAAGTCAAAGCTGACCTGATCGAAAATCGTTCGGTCCCCGTAGGCAAAGTGGAGCTGGTTGACGTTTAAGAGGGTCATTGAATTAGGTCCTTTCTGTGAGCGAGGATGTAGATGAAGACGGGGGTGCCAATGAAACCGGTCAGGATCGAAAGCGGAATTTCCCCGGCCGACATGGTCCGGGCTAGGGTATCAATGACTAGCAGGAAGGCGGCACCGAAGATCGCGGCAAGCGGCAGGGCGAAACGAGCGTTATCCCCAATCAGGCGCCGGGCAATGTGGGGAACCACTAGGCCAATCCAACCAATGGTTCCGGCTAAACAGACCGCCCCGGCCGTCAGCAAGGTGGCCGCCAAGATGATTACTAACCGTTCGCGTTCAATGTTAATTCCCTGCGAGGCGGCCGTTTGACCACCCAAAGACATGATGGTGAGGTGCCAACGGAAGAAAATTAGGATGATAAAACCAATGATCATCATTGGTAAAGCGGCCAGCAGACTTGGAATGTCTAATTTAGCGATGCTCCCCAACTGCCAGTAAACAATGCTTTGCAATTGGAAGTCTGGATCGGCTAAGTACTTTAACAGACCAAGGGCGGCTTGCATAAACCCGGAGATAATGATCCCGGAGAGGACCAAAATGAGGGTGCCTCCTTGGCCAACTAAGCGGGGAATTAAGACGGTGATTGAAACGGCCAGAATTCCACCAATTAGGGCAAACCCTTGCACCACCCAGAGGTTGCTGTTTAAGAGGATTGCTAGGGCGGCACCAACCGCTGCCCCGTTGGAAACTCCTAATAAGTCGGGGGAAACCAAGGGGTTATTGAAGAGGTTTTGAAAGGCGATCCCAGAGCTGGCTAGGGCCGCCCCGATCACCATCGCCCCGAGAACTCGGGGAAGCCGGATATCATACAAAATATTGGCGTATAAGGCGTTATGTTTGGGGTCGATTAAACCCGCCCAAGTTTGGCCAAGGCTTAGTTGCATTCGCCCGATTGACAGGGCGATTAAGGCGAGTGGCACGAGTAGCAACAGGGCCACAATTAAGGTTAAATAGGTTGACTTACGGTTTATCAAGAAGGGGCTCCTTTATTTGTGCGAGGGGCTTTTTAAGCGTGTCCTTGGCAAGGTCATCGAGTTCATAATCAATGATCATGGGGGCAGCCAGTTGGTTACCTCCGGCCGCCCTTAGAACCTGGTCGGCGTGAAGGATGGCGGCGCCAAAGTCATCGCCGTAACATTGATCACCAATTCCCACGACCCAAAATGGTTGACCGTTTAAAGGGCTACTAGTGAGGTCGGTTAAAAAGAGGTCACCGTCGTCCGTTAGTTCACCCGCACCATACGTAGCGGGGCAAAAAAAGAGTGGACCGGTGGGGAGCTCAGCAACGGCAGCTTCGGCGGTCATGACTGCAAGCGGCCACGAAGCTACCTGTTCTTGCAGGTAGTCGGCTAGTTCCAAGTTATGACCGGAAATGGTGGCGTAGATGATTGATAACGTGGGCGATTCCCCCTTCTGGTTTGATTTAAATTAAGTATAGCATTGAGCAAAAAAAACAATTATTAGGGAATAACCTTAAAGACAAAATCGGAATATTGAATTTATCATGTAAGTAACAGGTGGGGCAGCCCAATGACCGCTGACACGGTCAACAAGGGTCACCCAATCTCTAACTAAAATTGGAATAATTATTAAACAGGACCGAAAACAGTAACGGGGGAACCGTCTGCAAGACCGGTTTATTAGGGATTTGACTAATTCTAAACCCTTAAACAAATTGTAATAATAAAAACTGATAAGGTAAGGTGATAGCGAATGTATTATCTCAGGATTTCAGACGAACCCCTTAACGTTGCGGAACTCTATGCTAAATTGGTTGACCCTAAATACGGGGGCATCGACATGTTTGTCGGGACCATTCGCCAATGGACCGGAGAGATCGAAACGGAACGGATCGTTTACTCAGCCTACCACCCAATGGCTGAGCGACAGTTAGAAAAACTTGCTGAACCAATTGAACAACAGGGCGCCCGGGTGGTGATTGCCCACCGAACCGGCGAACTTCAGTTAACCGAAGAAGCCGTCTTTGTCGGTGTGGCAGCCGCTCACCGGGGCGACGCCTTTAAGTGGTGCCAATACCTAATTGATACCCTTAAGCAGGAAGTCCCAATTTGGAAGCAAGAATTCGACACTGATAAAGTGAGGTGGGGAGAATAATGAAGGTAACTGTCAAACTGTTCGCCTTTTTGGGGGAGCGTCTTGGTCCTGCGGTAGAGATTGATGTACCTAAATCAGTCACGCAAGCCGCATTAAAAGATGCCGTACTAGAGCTAGATCCAGCCTTAGAAGCCACTTTGGCTAATAGCCGGGTGGCCGTTGATCAAGAATTCATCAACGAGGATGTTTTACAACTTAGTGAAGCAAGTGAAGTTGCATTGATTCCGCCGGTCAGTGGCGGTTAGGAGGAGACCATGAAAAAGTTATATGACCAATATGAACGTTTACACGACTACGTGCGGATTTCCATTACCGACCGTTGCAACCTGCGTTGTGTCTACTGCATGCCAAAAGAGGGGCTCCCCTTTTTTCCCACCGACCGGGTTTTATCCCAGGATGAAATCGTTCAGTTAATTACTAATTTTGCCCAGTTGGGTGTTCATAAGGTGCGGATTACCGGGGGCGAACCCCTCTTACGGACGGACGTGGTTGACATCGTACGGCGCATTAAGGAAATTGACGGGATCGAAGACGTTTCCATCACCACGAACGGCCTATTCTTAGCAAAGAAGGCCAAGGCCTTAAAGGAAGCGGGGCTTGACCGGTTAAACATTTCCTTGGATACCTTCAAACCGGAGGTCTATAAGGAAATTACCCGGGGAGGAAACATTAACCAGGTTTTAGACGGGATTGCGACCGCTTCGGCACTACACTTTAAAAAGATTAAGCTTAACATTGTCTTAATTCGCGGCCAAAACGATGATGAGCTGCTTGACTTCATTAACTACACTAAGGACCACGATGTCAACGTCCGCTTTATCGAATTTATGCCAATTGGTAATTCCTTAGAGGAATGGAAGCAAGAATACGTTGCCCTGGATAGTGTTTTTGACCTGTGTAAGCAAGCGGGGTTGGATTACCACCCGATTGACTTAGCGGGCAACGGACCATCGGACAACTACCAAGTTGAGGGTTATACGGGAAGCTTTGGCTTAATTCACCCTATTTCTTCCAAATTTTGCGAGAATTGTAACCGCTTGCGGATCACCGCCGATGGCTACATTAAGGCATGCCTCTACTGGAATGAAGAGATCAACGTTCGTAAACTGATCTACGATTTTGATGCCTTCAAGGCCGGCGTGCAGCGGGCACTTGATAACAAGCCGCTCAACCACGAGATGGCCATGAAGACCACCGATCGGATCATTGATAAGGCGCCAACTTGGCGTCACATGAGTCAAATTGGAGGATAATGATAATGGCAACTACACAACAAGACGTGGCTCACGGGAGCCGCCTGAACGCTTATACTGCGTTAATTTTAGCCACCCTGGCCATGATCGTCTGCTTTATGTCCTGGTCAAACTTTGCCCCCTTAGCCGCCCAGGTTGGGACCATGTTCCACCTGAGTGTGGCTTCCAGAACCTTGCTGTTGGCAACGCCGGTGCTGTTAGGGTCGATCGCCCGGATTCCGGTGGGGATCTTATCGGATAAGTATGGTGGTAAGAAGGTTTACATCATCTTGATGATCTTCATCTTAATCCCGCTGTTCATGATTCCGCGGGTGCACTCCTTTGGGATGCTCCTTTTTGCGGCCCTCTTAGTCGGGATGGCCGGAACTTCCTTTGCCGTGGGGGTTTCCTACGCCTCAGTTTGGTTTCCCAAGGAACAACAGGGGCTAGCACTGGGGATCGTTTCGATGGGGAACATGGGGAACGCCGTGGCGGCCCTAACCCTGCCGTACATTTCCAAGTCCCACGGTTTTACCGCCGTTTACAATTTTTTGATGATCCTGACCGTTGTGATCGGGGTGATCTTCGCCATCTTCTGTAAGGAAATGCCAACTAACCCGAACAAGACGATGGGTGAGGCCCTGTCAGTGGCCAAGGAGAGTTCCACTTGGTACCTATCCTTGTTCTACTTCCTCACCTTCGGGCTCTTCGTGGCCTTTACTAACCTGACGCCGCTCTTTTTAACCGGGATGTTTAATTACTCTCAGGTGACGGCCGGCCTGTACGCCGCCCTCTTTGCCGGGGTCTGCACCATTATTCGTCCGGTCGGTGGTTTCATGGCCGACAAGATGCGGCCGATGATGCTTTTGCAATGGGTCTTTGTGGCCATTATTGCCTTTGCAATCCTAATTATGGTAAGCTTTAAGTCGCAACCACTCTTTATCGCCGGGATTGTCCTAGTTGGGCTCGCCGCTGGGGTTGGTAACGGGGTTGTCTTTAAGATGGTTCCGTACGTTTCCCAGGGTAACACCGGGGCCGTAACGGGCTTCGTTGGTGCAATGGGGGGCCTTGGTGGTTTCTTCCCACCACTGGTCATCGGTTGGATCAAGGAATGGACGGGCTCTTACGAACTCGGGATCGGCTTGTTAGTCTTGACCGGTGTAATTTGTCTGTTCGCATTATGGCACCACTTCATTCGCGGTGATGCACGTATCGTTAAGTAATCTGGAGGGATCATATGTCTGCTGATCAAAATGAGGGCGCCCCATTTTCACCGATCGAAAACAAGGTGATGGCCGCCTTAGAAAACGTAATTGACCCGGAACTCGGGATTGATCTGGTCAACCTAGGGTTAATTTATGACGTTCAAGTCTACGAAGAGGGTAAGTGTCTGATTACGATGACCCTGACGACGATGGGCTGCCCGCTCGGCGACCTGTTAAACAGCGAAATTAACAAGGCCGTTAAGTCAGTGGACGGGATTACTGAATGTGACATTAACCTGGTTTGGGAGCCGGCTTGGGACATGTCCAAGATGAGTCGGTTTGCTAAGATTGCTTTGGGGATTCACGGCTAGAAAGGAGGGCCACCATGGACGTAGAATTATTTATCAAACGGCGTAAACAGCTTGGTTATTCCCAGGTGGCCCTTAGTAAGGGGATCTGTACCCAGTCGACTTTGAGTAAGTTCGAAAAGGACAGCCAGGTACCGTCGCTAGCGATCTTAACCCGGTTATGTAACCGGCTGGGGCTAACGATCGATGACCTGACCAGAAAAGACGCCTCTTCTGCCCGCTACATCCGCGACACTTTGGACCAAGTGGAGGAGGGGTTAATGATCGAGAACTTCCCTCAGGTGTCAGCGGGGCTTAACAAGCTTAAGATTGATCAGATCATGGCTAACAAAGAAAAGATGCGTTACTTCTACTTGGAGGGCTTTAACTACGTTTTAACTAACCAGGAGAGTAGCGAGATCCTATTCTCCTTCACCCAGATTCTCGATGAACTGGACGAACGACACCAAACGATTTATTCGTACTTGGCTTACCTCGGGTTGGGGATTTACTACACCCGTCACGACTCAATGGAACGGGCCAGCTTCTTCTTCACTAAGGTCACCAACTACTTGAAGACCCTAGTGAACCAAATGGAAGATACTGGCCCCCACGAAGATGACTTACGGGTACTGGCGATTACCTACTACCTAGCTGAATATCAAGCCCTGATTGGTAAGCTCAAGGAAAGTAACCACTTGATTCACCAAGGGGTTAGCATCTGCGCACGTAAGCACGTTACGTACTTCTTGCCACGGCTAAAGGTGTTAGAGACTCAAAACGCCCTAGACCAAGGGGGCGACCCCCAAGAGATAGCGAACCTCTTGAATGATGCACTGGCCTTTGCCCGCCTGAACCGGAATAACGTGGTTCAGGTTCAAGTGGCTGCCCTAAAGAAAAACTACCGTAAGTTGTTAGCCAACTAACCAAACAAAGATAGTAAGAGGCTGGGAAAAACAAGATTTTTCCCAGCCTCATTAGCGTATGATGTGATTTACACGGAAAGGATTTACTATGCCACTCACTAATCAGCACCCTGAAGAAGAGGTCAATCAATTATTCTCCCGGGTGGCCGGGAAGTATGATTTAATGAATAACGTTATCAGCTTGGGAACCCAGCGGGCCTGGCGCAAGGTCTTTTTCACCCAGCTTGACGTTGCTGGTGGGGCCGATTGTCTTGACCTGTGCTGTGGAACCGGAGATCTGACGATCGAATTAGCTAAGCGGGCCGGTCGGACGGGGCGCGTAATCGGCCTAGATTTTAATCAAGCGATGTTGGACCTGGCGGAAAAGAAGGTGCGCGACCTGGACCTCCAAAAAGACATTGAACTGGTTCAGGCCGACGCCATGCACCTCCCCTTTGCCGATAATTCCTTTGATGTGGTCACGATCGGCTTTGGCCTTCGCAACGTTCCAGACGCCAATCAGGTATTAGCCGAGGTTACTCGGGTGCTCAAACCGGGTGGCGTCTTTGGCTGTTTGGAAATGTCACAACCCAATAACCCGCTCGTCCGGGTCGGTTGGAAGGGCTACTTCAAGCTGTTCCCACTGATGGCCAAGGCCTTTGGGGGCAACTACCGAGACTACCGTTACCTTCAGCAGACTTCCCGGGCCTTTGTTTCGGCTGAGAAGCTCAAACAAATGATGGAAGAAGCAGGAATGAGTTCTGTCACGGTCACTAAACTCAACTTCGGGGCCGGTGCTATTCACATTGGTCAAAAGAAGCGTTAACTGAGCGGGGAAGAACCTTCTTGACGGGTCGTACGACTAAGCTAGGACGAACGGTTGGTGCGATCCGCACCGTTCTTCGGCCTGCTTAGCCACTAGACTTGCGGTGATTCCCGCGTTTTTGCTCTAACATTTGGAAATATAGGAAGAGCCTGGGAGAAAACACGGTTTTCTCTCAGGCTCTTTGTCGTTTAAAATGATTGCCCGTTAAAAGGGTACTTTTAGTGGGCGTAAACCGGGTGGTAATAAACCGGGACTCCGTCACCATTGACTTGGTGGAGGATCAAAAATTCTTCGAGGGTGTGCTCTTTCATCCAGGAGCGGATGTCTTTTTCGGAAGCGGCGAAGGCCTGCTGGGCACAGTAATCACAAAGGCACCCTAGCTTAATGAGGAAGCCAAAGCGAAACTTTGAGTGGGGGCAGCGGTGGTGACAAAGTGCGCAACAGTGATTCATGGTTAAGACCTCCCGTCAAAAAGTTAGCATTATCACTAAGTTTATTATAACGAGTTTTTACTGCAAAATCAGCATATTTTTATTCCAAATCCCCAATTATCTAATATTCCGATTTTATATCATTGGTCACTTGGGTAATGAACTGACTGAGCCCATCCTTAGCCGGACCCACTGGTAAGACTTGGACGTCGAGCTGGGTTTGGCTGAGTAATTCGCCGGCCATCTCCAGGGCGGGACCACGTCCGTTGTCAATCGTTAGCTGAGCGGCCCGGGCGAAGTCTGCTTCGCTGGGCCGGTGGGGTTGGGCGAAGAACTGATCGAGCCACGTGGCTTCCCTTTCCCGGGTGAACAAGAGGGCTAGCGGGTAGGTCCCGGTCACGATCCGCTCTGTGAAGTAAGTAGGGGTAGTCAACTGATCACACTCATCAATGATGTGGGCGGCCACCGCTAAGGACTGACCAATTTGCCCCGCTAAGCCGATGACCTCTGCCGATTTAGTAACGCTGGTCATGGCGTGGCGGGCAGTTAAGGAAGCTAGTAGCCCAGTCCGCGCCTTCAGATCGGCTAGGTAGTTGGCAACCTTGAAGTGGGCGTTGTAGTTGTACTGTAACCGTTGAAGTTGGGCGATTGCTAGGTCCCCGGCGTCGACTTCAAACTCACTTAGCAGGGCGGCGGGGGTATTAATCAAACGCAATCCCGCTAGGTAGCGATTCATCAGGTAGGGAAAGAGGTAGGTCCGCGCCTTTTGCTGGGCCAAGTCACCGGGGGTGTTTTGGCTTGGGTTAAAGGAGGCGGGATTCATACTCATCCCGAGGGCCAAAAATTCGGGTAAGCAAGCGGCTTGGACCTGGTCCATTGTCAGCTCCCGACCGGTTGTTAAAAGGGCGAAGAGGTGCAGGCGCAAGTCGCGGTCGGTGGCGTCGACACTTGGGTCGAGCAACTCTTTAATCAGCGGCGGTAGTTGGCCAACTAGGGTTCCCAACCCCTCGGTTAGCTCTTCGTGGTGCGGAAATTTCATTTGGTGCCCCCGTTAAACTTGTCCACCTCGGCGGCCAGTTGTTCGGCGACCGGGATGTAAACGTCGGTGAAGTACTTTTCAAAATCGGTGGTTGCATCAACGGCACTGAGCTCTTTTTGGGCCCGTTCGAAGGCGTCGTTGCGCATGTTGGAAATGAGGGTCGCCTTTTGGTGGCGTAGGTGCTTAGCCAACTTGGCGTTTTCCTGGCCGTAGTGAGTCAAGAAGTAGTAAAGGACCTCGTAAAAGGTGTTATCGAGAACCCAAAAGAAGGTGGAACGGCGGATATTGTCGTTCATGACTTCTTGGAAGGTATTTTCGCCAACTAACTCCTTTTTAACGAAACCGGCCGCCGAGAAGATCACTGCTTGGACCTCGTGCATGTCGGCCATATAGCGGGCAAAGTGATCGAGTTCTTCGTCCTTGAGTTCAAAACCAAGCGCCTTTTGTCGTTCACTGGCACTCATCTGGGTAAAGTTAGCTTGGTACTCCCGGTAAACGTCGGCAAAGTCGGCGACCAGGTCCGCTTCAATGGCGTTTAGCAGGGCTTGGTTATCCCGCAAGTAATCGTTAACGGCCGCCCAGACCTTTGGGAAGGCGGTGTTAAAGTCGGCGAAGAGCTCTTGGGTAGTGGTGACGACCGTTTGCTTAACCTCTTCGTCTTTAACGTGGGGGATGTATTTGACCACCAGGGGGATTTCGTCACCGGCCTGAAAGAGCCCCTTGGCCCGGCGTTGTTCTTGTTCGTAATTCTTGAGTTCTTCTAGGTCCAACAACCCCAGGGGCATGACGTTGATTTCGCTGTTGGTCGACATCACTTGCAAGCAAAAGGGCGAGTCCTCGTGTTGGTTCATGGTAAAGGACTTGAGCCCCTCAAAGAGTTTGGCGCGGTTGTCTAAGGCGTCATCGGGGTCGGCGTAAAAGGCCGAGGTGTAAATCGATGAGTTGGTGTATTTACGGTTGAGCTGTTCTTGGGCGTCCATGGGTTCCTCCTATTGGTCCAGTTGGTTGAGTTCCGCCAGCTTATCGACCCCGGCGGCCGTTAAGGTGGCCTCGGTTAGGTCGAGGGTGGCTAGGGATTGGCTTTCACTTTCGTCTAAAGTGGCGTGGGTGACGTAGCCCTCCTCAACGGCGTACTTAGCGGTTAAAAAGAGGTTGGACTGGGGGTTGAGTTGGCGCCGTGATGGGAAACGGTGACGGGTAATGTCACTTAAGATTCCCCGCAGTTCATCATCTCTTGATAAATTAGTGGCCATAATAAATTCCTCCCGAATAAGGTTCTTTATGCTAATTTTAGGCAGTAGTTAGTCCAAAAACCATTGGGGGCTTGCCTAAAAAACGGAAAATTAAAAGGGACGGGGAGAAAACCTACTTTCTCCTAGCCCCTTGACTAGCCTAGATATCAATTAGGTGGTGGTGAATGGCGTAGCGAACCAGGTCAGCTCGGGTTTCGAGCTTAAGCTTACGGACGATATTGGCCTTGTGGGCCTCAACGGTCTTGGTGGAAATGAAGAGCTTAGCGGCAATCTCTTTATTGGTGTAGCCCAGCGCCACTAACGGGAAGACCTCTCGTTCACGTTTGGAAAGGGAATTATAACCGGTCAAATTGACGTCAACACCATCGGAATTAATTTGGGAAAGGTCCTTTTTGGTCAGGGTGATGTTTTCATCAATGTAGTTTTCCCCGTTAGAGACCTGGGTTAGGGCGCGCAAGATTTCGGAATCCGGCGAGCTCTTTAAAACGTATGACATGGCGCCGTTATGAATGGCCTTGTTAATGTACTCTTGTTCCTCGTGCATCGAGAGGATGATCATCCGGACCAGGGGGTAGTGTTTGTGAATCCGTTGGGCGGTGATCAGGCCGCTTTCACCCGGCGGCATGGAGAGGTCCATGATCAAGATGTCGATGTCGCCTTGTTCAACCCGCATGTAGGTGTCAGTCCCGTTAGCGGTTTGGCCAACCACTTGGAAAGTTGGTTGCTTATCGATTAGGTAGGCGATACCAGAGCGCACGATGGCGTGGTCATCAGCGATTAATACATTGTACATACTAGGATTCACCGTTTACTTGGTGATTGATTTCAATGACCGGGAACTTGACGGTCACCGTTGTCCCCTGGCCGGGTGCCGAGTCAATCATAAAGGACCCGTTTAAAGCCTTGACCCGTTCGCTCATGTTCATTAGGCCCAGGGAGTGACCGTTAAAGCCACGGTGGGCTTGAAAATCAAAGCCACAGCCGTTATCAATCACTTCCAAGCTGATATAGTGGGCGTGGGCGACGAGCATGACCGTAATTTCGGTTGGGTTAGCGTGCTTGAGGGCGTTATTGATCGCCTCTTGAGTGATCCGGTAGAGGACGCTTTGGACGTCGGTAGTCAGGCCACTGGTGTCAGCCTTGCCGATTACGTCGATGATGACCCCCGAGTTCTCGGTCAAGCGCTTGGCTAAGGCGCGGATAGCCGCTACCAAGCCAAAGGAGTCCAGAACGGACGGCCGGATGTCTAGGGCCATTTCTTTAACTTCACGTAGGGTGTCGTCAAGTTGGGTCTCGATCATGGTGCTAACCTGTTGGCGTTCGGGTTCATCAAGTTGCTCGCTTTTTAAACGACGCACCCCCATAATCGCCGAATAGACCCCCTGGGCAATGCTGTCGTGGAGGTCCTGGGAAATTCGTTTACGCTCATCTTCATAGGCCCGGTTGACGTATTGGTTTAACATCCGCTGTTGAGCGACTTGGGTCGCCCGGTCGAGGGTTGCCCGGCTCTTTAATTCCAGAGCGTAGACCTGGTCCGTGGGGGAGAGAACCCGGTAAACCATGGTGTAGCGCAACGGATTAGTGTGATCCGGTGGTAGGTCAACGGGCACGGTCAATTCGGGGAGCTGGTTCATAATTTCACAATCATAGCACCCGTCCGCCTTTGACTGTTGCTGAGCAATAGCGGTGTGGGCGAGTTCTTGTAAGTAGTCGAGGTCCAGGTCAAAGGCGTCGATCAAGTCTTGGCCGGCCTGGTTAGCGACTACCAGTTGATCGGCCTGGAAAATGAAGGTTGCGTCCGATGATAAGTCAAAAAAGGTTTGGATCCAGTTTGCTGTTTCTAACAAAAAAGTCGCCTCCATCCTTGGGTTAGGCCAGGGATTGAGACAACTTGTCGGCATCGGCCTCACAAACCCGGTGGTGGCCGCTACGGTACCCCGCGAGTAGGACCCCACTAACCGTGTGCAACGGCCCGTCATTAATCGGGACCGCCACGACGGCTTGAAGGTTTTCAGCTCGGGCAATGGGGGAATAGAGGCGGTCGCTCAGATCAAGGGCTAAAATATCGTTGTGCCAAAAGGGGGCGCCAGTTCGTAATACGAGGCCGGCAATCCCAATCCCGCGTCGCAAAACAATTCGCCGGAACCGTTCGTTTTGGTTGCCCGCCACAAATAGCCACCGGGTGAGGTGGGGACTAACGGGAGCTTGTAGCGCCACGCCAACAAAGTCATAGTTACTTTGTTGGTACAAGCGGTTAACTAACTCCTGGTATGTTTGCAGTGGTTGCGGTTGTCCTGCGGTCATAATCTTTCCTCCATATTATACCCCGAGGTTTAGAATATGCAAATATTCCAAAAAAGAATAATGTTATTTATTTCATTCCCCGGTAGTATTGATCTAGGTCAATTTTAAAGTTGGGATCAACGAAGTCCCGGTAGTGGTGATAGTCGGCCTGGATGGCTTGAATTTGGTTATCCAGGTCCTCTAGTTCGGCGTCCTTTTCTAGGGACCGCATTTCCTGGTTCACTTCTTGTTCCCGGTTTTCTAACAAGGTCCGCCGAATGGTTAAGTCGGCTAAGACTAGGGCAATCAGCTTTTGGAAATCGGCAGGCGCCATTTCTTGCATAGTTTTCATTATACGGAACTCCTTTGGTTATAGTTAGTAAATTCTTTGGGATCGGCATTAATTACCAGTGGTTGACAGTGTAACGCCCCTTTTAAGAAGTCTTGCAAGCGCCGCTGACCGCCAGATAACCAAGCTTGTACCGTTTCTTGATCGGTTTGAAAGTGGGCCAAGGTGTAGTGGTTCTTGCCGGCTACTTGTAAATAGCGCATTGGTTGCCCAGCTAACACCCGCATTGATTGGGTGGTCAGGTTTGGGTAGTCGCAGGGGGAGAGCAAAAGCTCCTTGGCCCCGCTTTGGCAGGCGGCCAGGATCCCGGCCACTGGTCCTTCACCAAGAAACGGTTCCGGGTCCAAAATTACGGTGGCCCGGTCACCCACCAAGACTTGGATCTGCCTCTGGTTGGCGGGGTTGGCCACCACGATTACTTGTTCACACAGGGGCAAAAGTCGTTTGACGGCGCTCACCACGTTGGCGGGGTGACCGGGCAAGGCGTAGGTCGCCTTGTCAACCCCGAAGCGACGCGATTGACCACCGGCTAAGACCAGGCCGATCATGCTTGGCTCTCCGGGGCTTCCCCAAATTGGAAGTGTCCCGACTTACCGCCGTCTTTTTCGACCAGGTGAACGTTGTCGATGACCATCCCGCGGTCGATCGCCTTACACATGTCGTAGATCGTCAAGAGGGTGGTCTGAACGGCCAAGAGGGCCTCAATTTCGACTCCGGTAACATGCTTGGTTTTGACGGTAGCCGTGGCCGTAATCGTGTCTTGGTTGTTGTCTGTAAAGTGGATATCGATTCCGGTTAAGGGGATCAGGTGACACATCGGGATTAGATTGCTGGTTTGCTTAGCGGCCATGATCCCGGCCACTTGGGCCACGGCGAGTACGTCCCCTTTTTTCATCGTCCCGGCGTGAATCCGGTCGAGGGTGGCGGGTTGCATCCGAATCGTGCCGGTGGCCGTGGCGGTGCGGGCGGTCACTTGTTTAGCGGTGACGTCGACCATCTTGGCCCGGTTTTGGTCGTTGAAGTGGGTTAATGGATCAGACATCTGAGTTTCCTCTTTTTTTTGGTAGTGGGTAATGACGTAGTTAAAGAGCCAGTCGGTGATGGCTGGCGCCCCAATCAAGTCGGCGCCGGCTTGTTGTGCTAAGGCGCCAAAGGCTAAGGCGTTAAACCCTGCCCAATCGCTTCGGCTTTCTCCCGGCGCCAGTAAAATCAACTTGGGGTAATGCGCCGCTTTATGGCCTTCAATTACCACCACGTCGACCGTTTGCTCGAATTGGTTCACGAGGTCGGCGAGTGGCTGGGGAGTGCGGGAGCGTTGAAAACTCCCTTGGTGTGACTGGAAGACCACCTGGTTGGCCCCGGCTTGGTAGAGGCGGTCGCTGTCGGTACCGGGGTGGTCGATGTTACCGTCGTGGGCGTCGTGCTTGATGGCCGCAACGGATAAACCGGCCCTGGTCAGGCGTTCAATTAAGCCGGCGGTGACCAAGGTCTTACCGGTCTTTTTGTGGCCGACTACTTGAATGGTAAGAGCCATGTTTCAACCTCACTGTGTAAAGCGATTGGTTCCGTTGAGTGCGGGATCGTGCAGAAGCAAGTGGTGGTTTGCAGGTTGGCCAAGGATCCGGAGCGGTCAGTTCCGTTCGGGTAGACGTAGTAGGTGCCGTCTTTTTGTTCGTAGGTCGAACGCAGGATCCGGTCAAAGCCGTTTGTCTTGGTGTAAGGGGCGTTTAAGATCCCAGTAACCTTTTTGACCCGGCTGTCCATTCCTTGGTAGCGGCGAATCAGCGGTTCCATGTAGAGGTAAAAGCCGGTGAAGCAAGCGCCCGGGTTGCCGGAGAGGGCCATCACCAGGGTGCCATCTTGAACGAAGGCGGTCGTGACGCTACCGGGGCGTTGCTTGACCTTGTTAAAGAGCATTTTATCGGCATTGCGAGCGGCGTCGCCAATGAAGTCGTAGTCACCGACCGAGACCCCGCCGTCGGTGATCACGATTTCGTGGCTAGCGATCGCTTCTTCAAGGGCCACTTGAATTTGGTCATCGTCGTCGGGTAATTGAACCTCTTCGTCAACGACCCCACCGGTTTCTTCGACCAGGCGCTTGAGCATTGGCCCGTTGGAGTTGTAAATCTTTCCCTTTTCAATCGGGGCGTTGGGGGCCAGCAGTTCAGTCCCGGTGGCGATGATGGCGATCCGTGGCTGCTTGTAGACGGTCACCGTTTGGATACCAAAGGCGGTGAGGACGGCAATTCCACCCGGGTTAATTTCTTGGGGAGCCGCCATTACTTCTTGGCCCTTCGCAAAGTCGGTCCCCACTTCGGTGATGTTGCTGTGCTTTTCGGTCGCCATCATGGTAACTTGGTCGTCACCCTTATCACGGGTCTTTTCGATCATAATCACCTTGCTGGCTTCGTCGGGAACGCAGGCCCCGGTCATGATCCGGACAGTTTGGCCCGGTTGAAGTTGCTTGTCAAAGACGGCCCCAGCGGGCACTTCGGCCACCACCTCAAAGTCGCGCGGAAAGTCGTGGTCGTCTTCCGCTAAGATGGCGTACCCATCGACCCCCGAGCGACGGAAGTGGGGGTAGTCATAGGCCGCTTGGGCCGGCTTAGCCAGGATCCGGTGGTTAGCCTCGGTGACCGGAATTTCTTCGGTGGTTAATTTCAGGGGGACGGCGGCCATCTTGGCTTGGGCTTGGGCAATGGAAATGGGGGTTCGTCTAGTGAGCATGGTGGTGAAGATCCTTTCTTTGGTTGCTGCGTTCAAAAATTAAGTGCTGGAGTTCGGGCAAAATCAGCTGATCGAGGGCCGTTTGGCAGGCATTTTTGGAGCCCGGTAGGCAGTAAGTCAACTGGTTGTACAGGTTGAAACCGGCGATGGCGTGGGAGGCCAGGGCCCGGGTGCCAATCTCTTTGAAGGAAAGCGCCCGGAAGGCCTCGCCAAAGCCCGGAATTTGCTGGGTTAAGAGCGGGGTGATGGCGGGGATGGTAACGTCGCGTTGGGCAACCCCGGTTCCGCCGTTGATGATTAACAGGTCGGCGCCCATCAATTCTTGGCTTAAGTAGGCTGCTTGGATTTGAACTTGGTCATCGACAACGATCCGGTGGTCAATAACCGTAACGTCATTTTCTAGCAAGCGGGCCTTGATTAAGGCGCCGCTCCCGTCTTCTGCCAGGTGCCGGCTGTCAGAGACGGTTAAAATGGTGGCTGTTAACATGGTACTACTATCTGCTCCTTTCTACTGGGTCATTAAGTGGTTGGTGACGGCTAAAAAGCGGTCGAATTGATTTTCGGCGTCCGCCAGGTCGGGGGCCCCGTAGAGGATCAAACGGCCGTTTTTAAAGGCGGATAGTTCGTTTTGGTTAAAGGTAAAGTGGATGAACTTGGGGCTTTGTTCGACTTCGATTTGGCGATCCGTTAACCAGTCGGCGAGGTCATTTAAATCAAGACGTTCGGTTAGGTCCATTAGGTAGGTTTGGCTACCGCACAGGACGCGGACTTGCGGGCTGACGTCTGGTTCAACCGTTAGCTTGTGATTGGCGCAAACTGGGCAATCCGGTCGCTTTTGGACGCGGAAGTAGTTGAAGTCGCCGTTCCAAGCGTCAATTGTTAACAGGCGGTCATAGTTAACCGTTGCCGGGTCGACTAGGTAGTGGAGGGCCAGGCTGACCTGGTTGGCCGCCACCAGCGGTACCAACGGGGTGGTGACCCCGATTAAGTCGCAATCGGTGGCCTTGAGCGCCTCTAAATCCGGGAAAACGTCGTTTAAACAAGGCCCCTTGCTCGGGTCAATTAACATAACGTTACCGAAGTTGCCGGCGCAGGAGCCAAAGACATAAGAAAACTGATGGACCCAGGCCGCTTGGTTGATCAGGTCGCGGGCCTGGTAGTTATCCAAACAGTCAATGACGAGGTCAAAATCTAACTCGTTGAGTAAGTCAATCGAGAGTGGGGCCGGCAGCGGCGTAATTTCGACCTCGTGGTTAATTTGGTTAAGGTGGTTTTTAGCGGCCATCACTTTGAGACGGTGTTGCTTAACGTCGTCTTCATCAAAGAGGGCCTGGCGTTGTAAGTTGGTTAATGACACCTGATCGGGATCAACTAAAATCAGGTGGGCGACGCCGGCCCGGGTGAGTTGCTCGGCAACGTAAGAACCCAAGGCGCCGCAACCAGCCACTAAGACGGTGGCTTGGCTAATTTTTTCTTGACCGGCTGCTCCGATGGAAGTCACCCGGCGTTGGCGGTCGTATCGGTCGATGGTTTCCGCCTCCTTTATTAAAAATATAGGACTTTCCCTAGTCGTAGTATAGCAATTTGGGTGCTAGTGTTGGTATTAGGGAAATGGCTTACTTTATTAAGCACTAGTGGGCCAAGTACATTTTTAGGAGGGATAACAGTGATTAAGTCACGTTTTTTTCACAAGGTTGAAAAGTTCAACGGTACCTTCACCCAGCTAGAAGAAAACTCACGGCGCTGGGAAAAGCTTTACCGGCAGCGCTGGGCCCACGACAAGGTTGTTCGGACGACCCACGGGGTTAACTGTACCGGTTCTTGTAGCTGGAACGTTTACGTCAAGCAAGGGGTTATTACCTGGGAACACCAGGCCACCGACTACCCATCGTGTGGGCCAAACATCCCGGGTTACGAGCCGCGGGGTTGTCCGCGGGGGGCCAGCTTCTCATGGTATGAGTACAGCCCGGTGCGGATCAAATACCCATACATTCGGGGCCGGCTGTGGAAGATGTGGCAAGACGCCAAGCAAAACCACGAAAGCCCGATTGACGCGTGGGCCTCAATTGTCGAAGATCCACAAAAGGCCAAGGAATACAAGTCGGCCCGGGGGCACGGGGGAATGGTCCGTGTTCACCGTGCCGAGGCCCTCGAATTGATTTCGGCTTCCTTGATCTACACGATTAAAAATTACGGACCCGACCGGATCGCCGGCTTTACCCCGATCCCGGCCATGTCAATGATCTCGTTTGGGGCCGGGGTGCGCTTCTTATCCCTGCTGGGGGGCGAAGTGATGTCCTTTTACGATTGGTATGCCGACCTACCGCCTGCTTCCCCACAGGTTTGGGGGGAACAAACCGACGTGCCGGAATCAGCCGACTGGTACAACTCTTCTTACATCATTATGTGGGGTTCCAACATTCCGTTAACCCGGACCCCGGATGCCCACTTTATGACCGAAGTTCGCTACAAGGGGACCAAGATCGTCGCCGTCAGCCCGGATTACGCCGAAAACGTTAAGTTTGCCGACGACTGGTTGGCACCGGAACCGGGGAGCGACTCGGCCGTCGCTCAGGGGATGACCTACGTGATCCTAAACGAATTCTACCAAAAGCGCCACGAGCAGGCCTTCATTAACTACTCCAAGCAGTACTCCGACCTGCCGTTTATGGTTGAATTAATTCCTTCGGCGGCCGGCAATGACCACCTAACTTCGGGACGCTACGTGCGAATCAACGATTTGACAAACGACGCCGTGACCAACGCCGATTGGAAGACGGTGGTTTACGACACCAAATCCAACCGCTACGTTGTGCCGAACGGGACCCTGGGACAGGATTACGATCAAGGCACCCAGTGGAACCTAGAATTAAAGGACGCCGCTGGCAACGCCATTGATCCGGCGTTGTCTGTTGAAGACCAGGTAACGCCAACTAAAGAAGTTGTAATTGACTTCCCGTCCTTTTCTAACGAAGGTAATTCGGTCGTGGCACGTCACATTCCGGTCCAAGAGGTAACCTTTGCCGATGGTTCGACCCACTACCTGACCACGGTTTACGACCTGATGCTCGCCCAATACGGGGTTAAGCGTCGGGCGGGCGACGAACTGGCCGCCCAAGACGAAAACGACGCCAACTCCTTCTTCACGCCGGCCTGGCAAGAACAATATACCGGCGTCAAGCCGGAACTAGTTACCCAGATCGCCCGTGAATTTGCCCAAAATGCCCTCGATACCGGCGGAAAGTCAATGGTTATCATGGGTGGTGGGGTTAACCACTGGTTTAACGCCGACATGAACTACCGGGCGATCATCAACATGCTGATGTTGTGTGGTTGCATCGGGGTGCAAGGTGGCGGCTGGGCGCACTACGTCGGCCAAGAAAAGCTCCGGCCCCAAGAAGGGTGGGCCAACATCACCTTTGCCAACGACTGGCACAAGGGTGGTGCCCGCCAACAACAGGGGACGACTTGGTACTACTTTGCCACCGACCAATGGCGTTACGAGGAAATGGAAAACCGGCAACAGTACTCGCCGGTTTATCAGGGTGACCACCGTTACCTAAACAACGCCGATTACGTTCAAATGGCAATCCGCCTCGGTTGGCTGCCGTCTTACCCGCAATTTGACCGCAACTCCCTGTCCTTTGTCGATGATTACCAAACCAAAGACATTAAGGAAATTCAAAAGCGGGTGGTGGAAGAGCTCAAGGCCGGCACCCTGCACTTCGCCGCCGAGGACCCAGACGCCAAGCAAAACCAGCCGAAGAACTTCTTCTTGTGGCGTTCCAACCTGTTTGCCTCCTCTGGGAAGGGGGCCGAGTACTTCATGAAGCACCTCCTAGGTGCCGAAAATGGGCTCTTGGCCAAGGCCAACACCCGCTTGAAGCCCGAGTCAATGGTCTGGCACGACGAGGACACGACTGGGAAGCTTGACCTGGTTGTCGACATGGACTTCCGGATGGTTTCGACGGCTATGTACTCCGACGTGGTCTTACCGGCGGCAACCTGGTACGAAAAAGAGGACCTGTCGTCAACCGACATGCACCCTTACATTCACCCGTTCAACAAGGCGATCAGTCCGATGTGGGAATCACGCTCCGATTGGCAACAGTTTAAGCTCTTGGCTAAGACCTTTACCCAAATGGCCAAGAAGTACCTACCGGAAACTGGTTACGACTTAAAGACCCAGCCACTGGGCCACGGGACGCCGGGTGAAATCAGCCAGCCACTGGGCCAAATCAAGGACTGGAAGAAGGGCGAATGCGAGCCAATTCCGGGTAAGACAATGCCGTCAATGTCTTTAGTGGAACGTAACTACCACCACATCTACGACCAGTACGTTTCCCTGGGCCCAAGCATGGCCGCTAACTACGGCTATGACGTCACCCCAGAAATTGAAGAGCTTAAGGATGAGCTAGGGACCTACACCGATGGCTACAACGCTGGCTTACCAATGCTAGACGAAGACACCAAGGTCTGTGACGCCGTCTTGCGGATGTCGACGGCCTCCAACGGGCGCTTAGCTGACCTGGGGTGGAAAAAGCGGGAACAGGCCTCTGGTGAAAAGTTAACCGACATTGGCCGTGGCCGCGCCGAAGCCAAGATGACCTTTAAAAACATCACCGCCCAGCCGCAAGAGGCTTACCCAACCCCAATCGGGACCTCTGCTAAGCACAACGGTGACCGTTACTCGGCCTTCTCCTTGAACGTCGAACGCCTCCAACCGTGGGAAACCCTGACTGGGCGTCAACAATTCTACTTGGATCACGAAATCTTCCTCGACTTCGGGGAAGGGTTGGCGACCTTTAAGCCGTCCTTGCCACCACAAGTGATGGGACCTGGTGACGTTGAGGTCACCCCTGCCGACAAGGAAGTCACCCTTCGTTACATGACCCCGCACGGGAAGTGGAACATCCACACCATGTACTACGATAACCTGGAAATGCTGACCCTCTTCCGGGGTGGCCCAACCGTTTGGATGAGCCCGCAAGACGCCGAGGTAATTGACGTCAAGGACAACGACTGGATTGAACTTTATAACCGGAACGGGGTCGTTACCGCCCGGGCGGTGGTTTCCCACCGGATGCCTAAGGGTTCCTTGTACATGTACCACGCCCAGGACAATGAAATCTACGAACCGCTGTCAACGATCACCGGGAACCGGGGGGGCTCGCACAACGCCCCAACCCAGATCCACGTTAAGCCTACCCACATGGTCGGCGGCTACGGTCAGTTGTCATACGGTTGGAACTACTACGGCCCAACCGGGAACCAGCGGGACCTATACGCGAACGTAAGAAAGTTAAAGAAGGTGAACTGGAATGAAGATTAAAGCACAAATCGGGATGGTCTTAAACCTTGATAAGTGTATTGGTTGTCATACCTGTTCGGTAACCTGCAAAAACACCTGGACCAACCGGCCCGGGGCCGAATACATGTGGTTTAACAACGTCGAAACCAAGCCCGGGGTCGGGTACCCTAAGCGCTGGGAAGACGAAGAACAATACCACGGGGGCTGGACCTTAAATTCCAAGGGAAAATTGGAGTTAAAGGCCGGAAACAAGTTGAACAAGATCGCCCTGGGGAAGATCTTTTACAACAACGACATGCCCGAATTAGACAACTACTACGAGCCATGGACCTACGATTACAAGACCCTGTTTGGCCCGGAGAAAAAGCACCAACCAGTGGCCCGGCCAAAGTCGCAAATCACTGGTTTGGATATGGAATTAACCACCGGACCGAACTGGGATGATGACCTGGCTGGTTCAACGGAATACGTTAACCAGGACCCGAACATGCAAAAGATCGAATCGGACATCAAGAAGAACTTCGAGCAGGCCTTCATGGTTTACTTACCGCGGCTGTGTGAACACTGCTTAAACGCACCGTGTGTGGCTTCTTGTCCGTCCGGGGCGATGTACAAGCGTGACGAAGACGGGATCGTCTTGGTCGACCAGGAACGGTGCCGGGGCTGGCGTTTTTGCATGACCGGTTGCCCATACAAGAAGGTGTACTTTAACTGGAAGACCCACAAGGCTGAGAAGTGTACCTTCTGTTACCCACGGATTGAAGAGGGGTTGCCAACCGTTTGTGCCGAAACTTGTGTCGGTCGGATCCGCTACATCGGGGCGATGCTCTACGACGCCGACCGGGTGGAAGAAGCCGCTTCCACGCCGGACCAAACGAAGCTTTACGAAGCCCAATTGGACCTCTTCTTGGACCCCAACGACCCGGAAATTGTCGACCAAGCTTTAAAGGAAGGGATCTCTGAGGAAATGATCGAAGCGGCCCAAAAGTCACCGATCTACCGGATGGCGGTCGAAGAAAAGATTGCCTTCCCGCTGCACCCGGAATACCGGACGATGCCGATGGTTTGGTACATTCCGCCTCTGTCACCAGTGATGTCCTACTTTGAAGGACGGGATTCAATGAAGAACCCGGAAATGATCTTCCCGGGTATTGACCAGATGCGGGTGCCGGTTGAATACCTGGCTAACCTTTTGACCGGGGGTAACGTACCGGTCATCAAGCAGGCCCTTTACAAGCTGGCTATGATGCGGCTTTACATGCGGGCGAAGACGGCCGGTCAAGACTTCGATACCACTAAGCTGGCTAAGGTTGACTTGACCGAAAACTCGGCCACTTCACTGTACCGCCTACTGGCGATCGCTAAGTACGAAGACCGCTTTGTGATTCCGCAATCCAACAAGTCCCAGTTCGAAGACGCACAATCCGAACAGGGGACCCTGGGTTACGATGAATGTGAAGGCTGTGCCTTGGCACCACAACACTCCAGCATGTTTAAGAAGGCCGAAGCTGGTGAATCAACCAACCAAATTTACGCAGAAAGCTTCTACGGGGGGATTTGGCGTGATTAACTTTGCAAAAATTAACCAGCTCCAGGATGTCTTCGTGGCCCTGTCGCGCTTGATTGATTATCCCGACCAGGAGACCTTTAGTCCGGAAATGAGGGCGGCCCTGGTCGAAAACCCGGCGCTATCTAAGGAGCAACAAGTGACCTTTGGTGAGCTCTTCGATGAGTTAAACCAAGGAACCTTGCTGGACCAGGAGAGCCACTTTGCCAGCCTGTTTGAAATGAACCGGCGCTACACCCTTTACATGTCTTATTACAAGATGACTGACTCCCGCGAGCGGGGGACGATCCTTGCTAAACTCAAAATGATGTACGAAATGTTCGGCGTGGCGGAGACGACCAGTGAGCTGGCTGATTACTTGCCGATGCTCTTAGAGTTCTTTGCCTATGGCGACTTCATGGACGACAGCCGCCAAGACGACCTCCAACTCGCCTTAGGAGTGATTGAAGACGGGACCTACTCCCTCTTGCAAAACGCCCTAGCCGACGCCGACGACCCGTACATGAAACTAATCAAAGCGGTGCGGGGCCTAATCCGGTCCTGCGTTGAAACGGAGGCGAACGCACATGCATAACGCTTGGGCCCACCTGCTGTGGGTATATTATCCCTACCTGATGTTGGCGTCCTTTTTCTTCGGGACCTTCATTCGGTTTAAGTACTTTCACGGGTCGATCACGGCCAAGTCGAGTGAAATTTTTGAAAAGAAGAAACTGATGATTGGGAGCATCCTCTTTCACATTGGGATCATCCTGGCCTTCTTTGGTCACATCTTGGGGATGCTCGTTCCCCAAGCCTGGACCGATTACTTCGGCATCACGGAACACATGTACCACATATTTGGTTCTCTGATGATGGGGATTCCGGCCGGTAGCCTGGCTTGGATCGGGATGGCGATCTTAACCTGGCGGCGGATGACCGTGGCCCGGGTTTACAAGACCTCGAGCATCAACGACATTTTAGTTGACTGGGTCCTGTTGATCACGATCACGCTCGGGATGTCGTGCACGATTTACGGTGCCTTCATTGACTTTAACTACCGTCAATCGATCGGGCCGTGGGTGCGGAGCCTCTTCACCCTGAACCCGCAGTGGCAGTTAATGTTAAACGTTCCGTTGATTTACCGGATCCACGTCTTAGTTGGTTTCTTTGTCTTCGGTTACTTCCCGTACACTCGGCTGGTGCACGCCTTAACCTTGCCGTGGCAATACATCTTCCGCCGCTTTATCGTTTACCGCCGGCGGACCAAGTTGGTTTAATTAATATTAGCCGGAAATCCCGTGACTTTAGTCATGGGATGGATAGGCCACTATTGAGCCCCTTTATGGGGCTTTTTGTTTGTTTCTGTATATTTTTGGTCATTGATATATTTCTCGACAACTTCTTTGCTCATATTGCCCAATGTACTCATATAGTAACTCGGCGACCAAAGATGACCGCCCCAATATTGGCTACATCGTATTTCTGGATGATTCTGTAAAAAAATATAGGCACTACGTCCTTTGAGCGCCTTAAT
>SKER01000738.1_pt1 | contig 33904 bp, 31 predicted proteins | sample 4826961 | NCBI WGS metagenome assembly SKER01 (sample SAMN11008804, study PRJNA524170) | human gut metagenome | biome: Human fecal sample; material: Feces; isolation source: fecal sample from pouch patient p47 | host: Homo sapiens | place: Israel: Tel-Aviv | collected 2016-11-16 | reverse complement strand
TTTCATTGTATCAGAGGGCATGCCTCTTTTTTAGTTTAAAAACAAAAAATCTGGTATTGGTATAGAAAGTGATATTTCTATATCAACACCAGATATTGTAGAGCCATTTTTTTATACAAAAAAGAGGACATTTGCTGTCCCCTCGTTATACAATCAATTCACCACAAAAATCATGAAAGAAGGTTAAACAAATGTCCCATAATGATTCTATCCTAAATATTCTTAGAATTAAAGATAAAAATATTAAAATTATTTCTGTTGAAGAAGCTGAACACAACAACGATTCTGTTAAAGAGTATATAACGCTAATAACAGCTACTCTTTCTTATCCGATTAATCGTTGTCGTAACTGTGGCTTTCCCACAGTTAATAAGGATGGCTTTCGCAAAACTCATGTACGACTGGCAAGTTTAAATGGGAGAAGATATGAACTAGAGCTTCGTAAACAACGCTATAAATGTAAATCATGCCATACTACTTTTGGTGCTATTACTAATTTAACCAAAGAAAATCAAACCTTATCCAGTGATCTCAAAAATCAAATCATGCTTTTAGCTCGTAAAGGCCTATCTGGTCAGCTTATTGCTGAAATGTGTCACTGCTCTCCTAGCAGTGTTCGTCGAACAATCTTAGAGCGCATGGAACCACACTATCGTGTGGCTAAGTTGCCTAAGCATCTATGTTTTGACGAGTTTCGTTCAATTAAGTCTGTGATGTCCTTTATCTGTTGTGACGCTGAAACCCACCAAATTGTCACAAAGTTACAGGATCGTCTATCACCTACCATTGTTGATTATTTTGAAAGTCGTTATTCAAAAGCCGAACGCGAATGCGTTCAATCAGTTGTAATTGATTTAAATGCTCAATATCAAAGTTTTATCTATCGCCTTTTCCCTAATGCCAATATCATTATTGATCGCTTCCACCTTGTACAATTAGCTGGTCGCGCTTTGGACAATTGTCGTATCTCTATCCTAAAGCAACTTGATAAACAGAGCCGAGAATATAAAATTATGAAGTCACATTGGAAGCTATTCCATAAAAAAGCTGAAGATCTTCACCCTGAAGAAGTAGTTTTTCTTCGCAGCGTTAAACAATATATGACTCGCCAAAATGCTGTTGATCTCATTACTAGTAAATTTTCCAAGTTCGCTGAAGTATACCAAACTTATCAAGATATCACGAAAGCCCTAAACGAGCGCAATAGTGAATTACTAGAGTCAACCATCTTAGACTACCAAAAACCAATACAGAAATGGATACTGCTATTCAAACCCTTCGTCAAAACAGAAAATATGTCTTAAATAGCGCTAAATTTGAATACTCTAATGGTCCTTTAGAAGGCATCAATCGCAAAATCAAAACCCTAAAACGAACTTGTTATGGTTTTGCCAATCAAAAATTTTTCTTTTTAAGAATCGATTGTATTTTTTCGTAAAAAAATACCCCCTACATTTTCGTAGGAAGTATTTTTAGTCAACCATACCAGTTGACAGATATCCAAAAAAAACAGCTAAGAAGATTATCTCTTAGCTGTTTAGCCAGATCGGGAAAACAGGATTCGAACCTGCGACCCCCTGGTCCCAAACCAGGTGCTCTACCAAGCTGAGCTATTTCCCGAAATAGTGCCGAGGACCGGGATCGAACCGGTACGGTTATCACTAACCGCAGGATTTTAAGTCCTGTGCGTCTGCCAATTCCGCCACCCCGGCATAATAGAACTGGCTAAGCGGAAGACGGGATTCGAACCCGCGACCCCCACCATGGCAAGGTGATGTTCTACCACTGAACTACTTCCGCAAAAGTGACCCGTGCGGGATTTGAACCCACGATACCAGCGTGAAAGGCTGGTGTCTTAACCACTTGACTAACGGGCCATTTTTAAATATATTAAACAATTTTTCTCAAAATTATTAACTCGTCTTTCACAACGTTATTAATAATACCAACTGAGCTATAAAATAGCAAGAACTTTTTTTAATTTTTTCTAAAAAGTTCTTGCTATTATTATGCTTTCCTTCTAAAAGACAGCAAAAAGACTGAAAAAATCTCATTTCTCAGTCTTTAAAATTTATATTCTTAAATCAAATGTACCCCCTTATCAACATAAATAGTATCACCAGTGATTCCGGTTGATAAATCGCTCATTAAGAATGCACACACATTCCCAATTTCGCTAATAGTCACATCTTCTCCGTCAACAGTTCTTGCTTGGGACATCTTTAAAAGTTCATCATGACCTTTAATACCTGTAACTGCTAATGTCTTAACCGCGCCAGCAGAGATTGCGTTAACACGGATTCGTTTTTGTCCTAAATCCCGTGCTAAATAGCGAACACCAGCTTCAAGGGCAGCTTTAGCAATTCCCATTACATTATAGTTAGGGATAGCACGTTCTGAGCCAAAATAAGTTAAGGTAACAATACTTGCAGGATTATTTAATAGATTTAACTCATTAGCAACCTTAGCGACAGCAATAAGGGAATAAGACGAAATATCTTGCGCAATTGCATAACCTTTGCGACTAGCACCAAGGATTGAACCAGCTAATTCTTCTCTTTTTGCAAAAGCAATTGCGTGTACAATTCCATCTACTTTTGTAAAACGTTCCTTGATAATTGTAAAGGCTTGGTCAATACTTTCATCATCTGCTACATCACATTCAATTAATTGATCTTCATCATCTACTAACCGTTGTAAGCTTTTTTTCATTCTGGAATTCTGATAAGTATAGATAACTTGGGCACCTTGTTCAGCCATCATTTGTGCACATCCCCATGCAATAGAACGCTTATTAGCTACTCCCATAACAACGATCTTTTTTCCTGTTAATATATTTCCCATATTATCCTCCTTAAAACTTTCGATAACGTTTTTTTCTGTTTGCTAGAAGTTGGTTTGGCGGTAATTCTTGCAGTTTGTTTAATCGCTTTAGTAAAACCTGCTCGATATTTTTGCAAGTTTTACGATGCTCTTCGCTTTCTGGAATAATTCCTTCGATAATCCCTTGTTTTAATAAAGCTTGCGGCACCATTTGCATTAATTCTGCCGCTTTATCTGCTTTCGTACTATCTTTCCACATGATGGAGGCAAACCCTTCAGGAGATAAAATAGAATAAGTACTGTTTTCTAACATCCATACTTCATCTCCACATGCCAATGCTAAGGCTCCCCCACTACCTCCTTCACCATAAATAATCGTGATAATTGGAATGGCAAGCTGACTTATTTGTAAAATGTTTTGGGCAATCGCACTTCCTTGCCCATTTTCTTCGGCTTCCTTGCTAGGAAATGCTCCTGCGGTATTAACAAAACAGAATACAGGTCGCTTAAATTTAGCTGCTTGCTTAATTAAGCGGAGTGCCTTGCGATAACCACTAGGCATTGGTGAGCCAAAATGCTTTATAATTTTATCGTCTGTTGTTTTTCCTCGATCGGTGGTAATGACGGTGACTGCTTGCTGATAGAAAGTAGCAATTCCACCAACGATTGCAGGATCATCCCCGCCTGCCCGGTCGCCGTGCAACTCAACAAAATCTGGGAAAACGTTTTGAATAATCTCCATCCCCGTAATTTTATTGTCGCTGCGAGCACGTTTAACAATCTCACTTGCTGATAATTGTTCATTCATTAGCAACGCTCCCTGTTTTTAATAGCCATTCAAGCAGCTTTTTTTCATCTTGACGTTTTACAATTCGATCAATAAACCCATGATGCAGGATGTTTTCAGCTGATTGGAGGTCGACAGGAATTTGCTGGTGAATCGTCTGCTCAATAACGCGACGGCCAGCAAAGCCAACAAGTGCATGGGGCTCAGCGAGAATAATATCTCCGTCCATCGCGAAACTAGCAGTTACTCCACCAGTTGTTGGATCGGTTAATACCACGATGTATAAAAGGCCGGCAGCAGCGTGCTCATTTATTGCTTGTGAAACCTTCGCCATCTGCATTAACGACATAATTCCTTCTTGCATCCGTGCCCCGCCTGAAGCAGTGAATAATACTACTGCTTGGCGATGGGTAGTTGCATATTCAAATAAGCGCGTTATCTTTTCACCGGTAACAGTTCCGAGGGATCCCATAATAAATGTTGGATCCATAATGCCTAGTGAAAATAGCTGATCATTAATCGAAGCTTCACCAGTTAGGACTGAATCGTTCAGCTTAGTTTGTCTTTGGAGTTTACTAATTTTTTCTTGGTATCCAGGAAAATGTAACGGATTCTTTGTCTGGAGATCCTTATCGAATTCTTTAAATGAATCTACTAACCACGAGAGTCGATGGCGGGCAGGTATTCGTAATCCATAGTCACAATTGGGACAAACAGCATATTGTGTTAACTGCTTGGCGAATAGTAATTGATGACAATGTGGACATCTTAGCCACATTTGATCTGGGACCCTTTCATCAGCATTTTTATCTGCTTTGATGTGCCGTTCACTTAAAGTATTATTTTGATCATATAATTTCACGCTGTCAGCTCCTTTTTCCATTGTGGCAAGAAGGAGTCTTCAAGAAACGTTGTTGAAGCTGTTCCTGCCAAAAATTTAGGATTGTTTAGGATTGCTAAATGGAAATTTTGATTGGTCGTTACGCCCGTAATTACCATTTCATTTAAAAGTCGTTTGATTTTTTCAATAGCTTCTTGGCGATCTTGACCAAGGGCAATTACCTTAGCGATCATTGAATCATAATAAGGAGTGATCTTACTGCCAGGATAAATAGCAGTATCAATGCGCATCCCCAAATTACCAACTGGAAGATACAAGTAATTAATCGTCCCAGTCACTGGCATAAAGTTTTGTTTAGGATTTTCAGCATTTATCCGACACTCAATTGCATGTCCATTAACCTGAATATCCTGTTGGGTAAAGGGAAGTGGTTCATTCGCAGCGACAATAACCTGTGCCTTCACTAAGTCGATCCCAGTTACCATCTCCGTCACTGTATGTTCAACCTGGATACGAGTGTTCATTTCCATAAAGTAAAAGTGATGGTTTTTGTCCATTAGAAATTCTATTGTCCCCGTATTATGATAGTTAATCGCATTAATGGCTCGTATGGCGATTTGCCCTAGCTTTTTTCGCTCTTGTTCATTTACTAGGACACAAGGACTTTCCTCAATCAATTTTTGTTTATTTCGTTGAATCGAGCAGTCACGTTCAGGAAAGAAAACGGCATTGCCAAAATTATCACGAAATACTTGAACCTCAATGTGTTTAACATTCTCCATAATCTTTTCAAGGTACATTCGGTCATCATTAAACGAAAGACGGGCTTCGTTTTGGGCCTCGCTAAATATTTGCCGCATCTGGTTATGATCGTTAATTCGTCGGATCCCTTTACCGCCACCACCAGCAGCTGCTTTTAACAAAATTGGATACCCAATCTTGTTTGCAACATCAACAGCGTCATTAACATTGGTAATATAGTCATCGCTTCCAGGAATCACAGGCACCCCTGATTTTTTCATTTGCTCCCGTGCATGCTCCTTATTTCCCATTAAGTCAATCACTGAGGCTTGGGGACCGATGAACGTAATTCCGCATTCTTCACACATTGTCGCAAATTCCGCATTTTCTGATAGAAAGCCAAAGCCAGGATGGATCGCCTGGGCACCTGTACCAAGAGCAGCTTCTAAAATGTTTTTCGCATTCAAATATGAATCTTGGGCCCGGGCAGTTCCAACGCATACAGCTTCATCCGCTAGTTGAACATGAAGACTTTCGCGGTCTGCAGTTGAATAGATAGCTACTGTCTTAATTCCTAGCTCCCGTAATGACCGTATTATCCTGACAGCAATTTCACCACGATTAGCCACTAGTACTTTGGAAAACATTAAACCACCTACCCAATCATAAAAGTTAATTCGGCTGTACAGGCTTTTTTGCCATCGACCGTTGCAATGCCTTTACCAATTCCAATGTTTTTATGCACTTTTTCTAGGTTGACTTCTAACTTTAATGTGTCACCAGGGCGAACTACTTTACGAAATTCTGCTGATCGAATTCCACCAAAATAGGCTGTTTTTCCTTGGAACTCTTCTTGTGATAAGAGAGCGACGGCACCTGTTTGCGCCAATGATTCAACAATCAATGCTCCTGGTAAAACTGGATTTTTGGGGAAATGGCCATTAAAAACCTCTTCATTGATCGTGACATTACGCCGTGCGATTGCCTTCTTACCGGGGATTAATTCATCAACTTGGTCAATTAGTAACATTGGGTAACGATGAGGAAGGATTTTTTGAATTTCAGTTATATCTAAAGTTTTATTAGTCATTATCTTTATCCTCCTGAACTGAGAAAAGTGGTTGTTCTACTTCAACTAATTCTTCATTGCTTACACAAATTGAAGTAATGATTCCGTTAAAAGGACTTTTTATTTCTGTCATCATTTTCATTGCTTCAATCACACAAACAACATCCCCCTTTTTTACATGGTCGCCACTTCTAACATAGGGATCTGCATCGGGAGTTGGTTGGAGATAGACAGTTCCGACTAGGGGCGCAGTTATATTTTGCGAAGGTAAAGTTGGCTGTTCGTTTGCTTTTTTCTTAACTGAAGGTATTTGCTCTGTTTTTTCAGTTGTTATAAGATTTTCATGCTTGTGAGTTTGCTTATTTTTGCTTAAATAGAGCTGAAAGGAATCTTGATTTATTTCTAATTCACGAATATCAGAATCTTCAAAATTTTGCATTAATGTTTGAATTTCTTTAAATTCCAAGATAGATCACTCCCATTTCTTAAAGGCTAAAACAGCATTATGACCACCGAAGCCAAAAGAATTGCTTATTGCGTAACGGGCATTTGATGCGTCACTATTTTCTGCCGTCACAAGGTTAACTGAGCACTTCGGATCTTGATTAAAACAACCTATATTCAACGGTAATTGTCCATTTTGTAAAGCGACTACTGTTAAGACTGCCTCAATTGCTCCCGCAGCCCCAAGCAAATGTCCAGTCATTCCCTTAGTTGAACTGACACGAACATGGCTATCAGAACCAAATACCTGATTGATTGCTTTAGATTCGCCTTCATCATTGGCATGAGTAGCGGTTCCGTGGGCATTAATATAGGAAATTTCGCTAGGACTAACTCCTGCTTCTTTAATTGCCAGTTCCATTGCTCTTGCCGCCCCTGCACCAGTTGGATCAGGGGATGTAATATGGTAAGCGTCCGAGGTAGCACCATAACCGACAATCTCACCAAGAATGTTAGCACCGCGTTTTTGCGCATGCTCAAGATCCTCTAAAACAAGTGTTGCACCGCCTTCGCCCAAAACAAATCCTTGGCGTGCTTTATCAAATGGCAAAGAAGCTTTAAGCGGATCAGTTGCTTGTGATAATGCTGTTAATGCCGCAAAACCAGCAATCCCGATTTCATTCACCGAAGCCTCTGATCCACCGGCAATCATTACTTTGGCGCGTCCTTCTTTAACTTGACGAAAGGCTTCTCCAATTGCATTAGTTCCAGTGGCACAAGCAGTCACAATTGATGTACAAATATTTTGCGCATTAAAGTGAATGGAAATATTACCGGCTGCCATGTTAGCAATTGACATTGGAACAAACATTGGTGATACCCGTCTAGGACCCTTATCATGCATTTTGATAATTTGCTCTTGAATAGTTGTCAAACCACCAATTCCAGATCCATAGATAACACCCATGTCAACTGGCTTAGTATTTGTTTCATTAATCTCTGCCATTTCCATTGCTTCAATAGCACTTTGTAAGGCATATTGAGAATAAAGATCCATTCGATGCGCGGCTTTTTTCCCGATGACATCATTAGGGTCAAAATCGTCAATTTCACCTGCGACGGTAATTCCTGTCGGTTTGGAATCAAATTTCTTGATCGCTTTAATTCCAACTTTGCCGGCAAAACTATTACTTATAAATTCTTGAATACCATTACCATTAGGAGTAACAGCACCCATTCCTGTTATTACAACTCTTCTCATTTAGTTCCTCCTAAATTGTCATCCCACCGTCAACTACAATGGTTTGACCGGTCAAATAATCATTTTCTGCTAAAAATTTTGCGGTCTTAGCAACTTCTTCTGACTGCCCTAAGCGGTTGAGGGGGATACGACTGAGAATTTGTTCTTTTACTCGCTCAGATAATTTTTCAGTCATATCACTAGTAATCATTCCGGGAGCAATCGCATTGCAACGAATTCCGCGGCGCGCTCCTTCCTGGGCAATAGATTTAGTAAGGCCGATTATACCTGCCTTGCTTGCTGCATAATTAGCTTGTCCCGTATTACCATGGAGACCCACAATACTAGCAAGGTTGATAATGCAACCGGCTCTTTTTTTGAGCATCTTCTTAAAAATAGGTTGCGTTAACATAAATGTTCCGCGTAAATTAACATTGATGACCTGGTCAAAATCGCTCGCTTTCATTCCCATTATTAACTTATCATTCGTGATTCCCGCGTTATTGATAAGAATGTCGATCTTCTCGTATATTTGCCAAGCCGCTGCTGCTAATTCACTAACTGATTCTTCATTTGCAATATCGCCCTTAAGATAGTGATAATCCGCCCCTAGTAGATCTAGCTTTTCTTTAAACGTTTTTGGTAAGTTATCCTGCCGCCCATTGAGGATTAGCCGACTACCAGCCTTAGCAAACTCTAATGCAGTAGCCGCCCCAATCCCGCGTGTGCTTCCGCTTATAAAAACGACTTTATCTGTCAGTTCCATCTTTTTGCTCCTTTATAAATTTTTCATAATCAGCAAGATTTTCAATGTGTTGGGTATTTAAGTGCTGGTCAACTTGGTGAGCGAAGCGAGATAACGTCTTTCCAGGACCAATTTCCAATATTGTGTCAATTTTCGCGTGCTTGACTAATTCCTTAACATTAGCTCCAAAGTGTGTTGGAACAGCTAATTGTTTTTCAAGAATTCCTGGAAGATCCTCACAATGAAACAAGCTGTTAGTAGTATTGCTAATAACTTCAATCTGTGGCTCATGGAAGTCGACTGTTTGTAACCGGTTATGCATCTGTTGACGTGCACCGTTAAAGAAGGGAGTATGAAATGCACCATTAACTTTGAGCAGGATCGTTCTTTTAGCAAGCTTGTCCTCTTCAATCTTTTTAAGGGTAGCCTTTAAAGCGTTTAATGCCCCGCCCACTACGATTTGTCGTGGTGAATTATAGTTAGCAATATAAACTCGCTGACCATTTTCTTGTTGAGCGGTGATTAGTTCTTTTATCTCTTGAAGTTGAGGATCAAGGACGGCTGCTAATGTACTTATTTCTCTATCCGCGTCTTGTTGCATAAAGTGAGCACGGTCCGCAACTAATTTAATTCCTTCTTCAAATGAAAGTGCATTACTAGCAATTAAAGCAGCGTACTCGCCTAAAGATAGGCCAATCATCCCCTTAATTGGTAGTTGAGGTAAATCCCGTTTTAACATTCGGTAGATTCCATAACTAACTGTTACAATTGCTGGTTGAACATATACTGTTTTATTCAACTCCTTATGCTCGTTTTTCATAATTTTGAGCAAATCAAGTTCACAAATAGCGCTTGCCTGACTAACAATCCTTGAAAAAAGGGAGTCGGCCATAAGCTCGACTCCCATTCCCGATCGCTGTGCACCTTGACCGCTAAATAATATTCCGTAGTACATTATTTTTCATCCAACTGTTTCTTTACGAAATCAACAACGTCACTAATAGTCTCGATTCCTTCATCGGCATCTAATTCAATCTCAAACTTATCTTCAAGCTCATTCATAATTTCAAAAACATCAAGACTATCAGCATCAAGATCATCTTTGATTCGTGCATCCATTGTTACACGATTTTCGTCAACATCTAATTCATCAACAGTAATAGTTTTTACAGTATTAAAAATTTCCTCTTTAGTCATATCCATTCTTCTTTCTCTATTAATAGTTTAAAATTATTGTTCCTGTACTTAACCCGCCACCAAAGCCACTCATCGCAATAATGTTACCTGGTTTAATCAATTCATGAGCAATAGCTTGAGTCAATAAAATTGGTTCACTAGCGGCAGCTGTATTCCCATATTCACTAATATTCATTGGAAACTTTGTAATTGGTTGCGCCAGTCTCTTTGCAATTTGGGTAATTATCCGTTCATTTGCTTGATGTAATAAAAAATAATCGATATCGTCTAATTTCAAATTAGCTTGTTGAACGGCAGAAGTGATTGATCGTGGTACTTCATGAGTGGCAAAGCGGTATACGTCACGACCAGCCATCGCAAATGGTGAAAGGGATGTTAGTTGCTTAGGGAAGCCAGCTTTAGGCGTTGTTTTTCCCGCAATAATTTTATCTCCCAAGTCACCAAATGTATGGAGATCACGGCCAAGGATTAAAGGGGTTGCCGTAGTTGTCTTTTGAAGCAACACTCCGCCAGCCCCATCGCCGAACAATACAGCGGTACTTCGATCGTTCCAATCAATCAGTTTTGATAATACTTCTGCACCAATTACCATTGCATTCTGCCAATTAGAGCTTTTCAACATTAATTCAGCTGTATTCATGGCATAGATAAAACCAGTACAAGCTGCTGAGATATCAAACGCAATTGCATTTTTCGCACCTAATCTTCCTTGAACAATAGCAGCAGTTGAAGGAGTATAGGCATCAGGAGACATCGTTGCAATAATGATTAAATCAAGTTCAGTTGCCTTTAAATTGGCATTAGTCAATAACTGGGTACCAACATTGACAGCCAAGTCTGAAGTATTTTCAGTGTTGCTGATATAACGTTGATGAATTCCAGTCCGCGTCTTAATCCACTCATCTGAAGTATTCATAATAGTTGATAATTGCTGGTTAGTAATTTTAAGGGGTGGATGATAACTCGCAGTACTAGTAATTCTTAAATTTTGCAATGTTTGTCAATCCTTATCTCTAAGCATGCTCATCCACAAAATCTTCTAAGTTTTGCAAGGCTTTTTTAACAACCTTCATTTCTTCATCATTCATTCCTTTAAGAAAACGTTCAACCATCATGTTATGAAAGGCCCGGTGCGCACGATATAGTACCCGGCCTCTTTTGGTTAAACATAACCGAACAATGCGGCGATCATCTTTATCACGAATTCTTTCCACATATCCTTTTCGAATTAAACGATCAGCCATTGAAGTCATTGTTCCTGGAGTTAGATGAAGCTTTTCTGCTACTTGAGAAATTGTTTGATGGTTATACATCGTAATTGCATCAATTGCATGCATCTCTTTAATTGTTAAATCATTGAATGTACTTTTCCGCAATTCATTTTCTTCAATCCATAGAATTCCGGAATAAACTTTGATTAATCCTTTATTAATTTTTTCGTAATCATTATCTTTACTCATAATATATTTCTTCCCTTCAATTTTATTCTATAGCCCGAATAATTTGATTATCAAAATATATTATAAATGATAATGATTCACCGTGCTAAATCTTTTCTTCTCGTTCAGCAACGATAAAGACAAGCTCCGCACTACAAGCTAATTTGCCGTTCACAAGCGCTTGTGTCTCTACAATCCCCATTGATGATCGAACTTTTTTCATAACAACGTTTAGTTTTAATACATCACCAGGACGGACCATTTGTCGAAACCTTGCTTTATGAATTGCGCCAAGATAAGCTGTTTTCTTATAAAAATGCGGTGATTTTAATATCAAAATTGAAGCAGCTTGGGCCAATGTTTCGATAATTAAAACTCCAGGCATAACAGGATTATTAGGAAAATGACCGCGAAAAAATGATTCATTAATTGTGACATTTTTTGTTGCGGTAATCTTTTCTTCAGGAACTAATTTATCTACATAATCGATATAGCAAATCGGATATCGATTAGGAATTAATTCCATAATCTCCTGCGCATTCATTATTGCCAAAAAGATTCACCTGCCTTCGGAAAATATTTCGAATATCAAAATATTCGATGATCAAATTATATTCAAAAGTATTTTGGATGTCAAATTATTTTTGGAAAGGCATCTTTTATAACTAGTCGAAAATAAAATTATTTATCATCTTCATTAGATGTTAGAAAAGAATTTCGGTTAATCATGATTTTTTTGCAATTAATAGGAATTTTACTATTATGTCATTTAATCATTAACTATTAATCACTTTAAATTAAAATATTCCTTTACTAATTACTTGAGAATTGGTAGAATAATATTTGTTCGTTATTAACGGGAAATAGCTCAGCTTGGTAGAGCACCTGGTTTGGGACCAGGGGGTCGCAGGTTCGAATCCTGTTTTCCCGATAGGTTTAGAGAGTCGTTGAAAGTTTTCTTTCAAGCGACTCTTTTTAGTATCAAGGAGGATATAAAAATGGAAGCAGATAAATATTTAAAGCTAATTCAAGAGGAGCTTCAGAACCTTCCTGATTATGTTAACGAGTATTATTTAGGGACCAACCATGCAGTCACAACAACCTATCAGTACTTAACTGAAATCCGTCGATTCTTTGATTGGTTACGGTCAAGTGGACTCGTCTCTGTTAATTCTAATAAGGACTTACCAATTGATACACTGGCGAATCTACGGCGTAGCGATGTAATGTTGTATATCGATTATTTGCAGCATACTACCAATGCACAAGGACGGTTAAATTCTCCTACTTCAATCAATCGATCTATTAATGCATTAAGGTCATTGTATAAATTTTTAACAGTTACCGCAGATAACAATAATGGTGAATCTTATTTTGACCGTAATGTAATGCTGAAAATTGACTCCCTTAATGATACAAAAACATTAAATTATCGGGCTCATACGCTGGCTTCACACATGTACCGGGGACAAATGAAGTTTGATTTTATTACTTTCATTGAAAAAGAATACCCTAATAAATGTGATAAAAGAGCTCTCCCTTCTTATAAAGTCAATAAGGAACGAGATATTGCAATTATTGCTCTTATTTTAGGAACAGGCGTCCGGGTATCCGAGGCGGCAAATGTAAACCTTGGTGATTTAAACTTAAAACAATCGCTGCTAGATGTAACAAGAAAAGGTGGCCAGAGGGATTCGGTACCAATTGCTCCTTGGGCTATTACTTATATCCAAACTTACCAAGCGATTCGTACACAACGATACCACGCTTTAAAAAAGGATACTGCTTTCTTCCTAACCGTTTATCACAAGCAAACTCGACGGATGACAGCTAATGCAATTGAAAAAATGGTCAAAAAGTATTCAACCGCATTTGGCCATCCTCTTACTCCCCATAAATTACGGCACACCCTTGCTTCTGAAATGTATGAGGTAACGAAAGATCAAGTATTAGTGGCCCAACAGTTGGGACAAAAAGGAACATCTGCTACCGATTTATATACTCACGTTGACCAGAAACAGCAGCGTGATGCTCTTAAAGAAATTAGTGAAACTTCATATAAAAAAAACAAATGAATAAAAGCCTTTTCTATAAAGATAATCTTCGCTATAATGTTAAGGGGTGTATAATTTTTTTATGGAGGAGAAAATTTTGGGCTTTATTACCTCACTATTTGGGAAAAAGCAATATGTTTGTCCATTTTGTCATGAGCACTATACTTTTTCTGCAATGCATGCACGGAAGTTAGCTGACAAAGATGGGCAAATCCACTGTTATTACTGTCGCAAGGTTTTACAACAATTGCATTAAAGGATTAACGAGGATTTGTTTTTTCGATAATAAAAACTTTCAAAATAAAAAACCGTTAAGCTGCATTTAAGGCTTAGCGGTTTTATTTTTTAAGTATTTAGTTAAATCGACGCTTATTAATTCCTGCAAGGCCAAACATACTAAGCAATGTTCCCATACCTAGGCCAATTACGGCTTTATTAGCGTTATTTCCAGTTTGTGGCAAACGACTATTGGTTTGGGTTTCAGGTTGCTTAGGATTTTCTGGAGTTAAAGGCACTTCTGGAGTGTTAGGTGTCTCTGGGATTTGAGGTGTCCCAGGATTTTCTGGAGTCTTTGGTGTTTCTGGAGTATTAGGCGTCTCAGGTGTTTCTGGAGTTTCTGGAGTAGTTGGCGTTTCAGGATTCTTTGGTGTAGCAGGATCATGCGGCTTTAATCCATAACCAATTAAGTCCCAATCAACAGGCTTATCACGTTCACCAGGTAAGGCAGCAGAATCTAGATCACCAATCATATCAAGATTTTCACTTGAATCATCCCAAATCCAATCCCCTTGATTAGTCATTTTAGCTAAAACAGTAGTTGTGTTATCCGGGTTAATTTGTAGTAAGAAACTCGGTGCCCAGGTTGAATCCATTCCTTTACCCGCTACTCCATTTCGATTAGTCATATATGAAGTAACTAACAATTGATCGCCTTTGCCAGCAACAGGAACAGCATAGTATGAATAAGTTGCTGTTCGCCAGTTTGCAGGAACAGAAGCAGTTAAGACTACTCCAGAATCATTTAATGGCTTATAAGGTCCAGTTAGACTATCAGCAACATATCCAACCATTGCTACATTATCACCAACCGTATAATTGGCATTCATCCATGCATCATCATTACTTCCTCGATTTAAACGGGTAGCGGCAAACAAGTAATATTTATTTCCTAATTTAACTACATTTGGCCGTTCAATTTCATCACTTACCATTGGTGCAGAAATTAATGGTGAGTATAATTCTGCCACTTTAGGATTCTTTTCGTCGTTGTTTAGTTTGAGGATACCGATAGCTGCATTAGCCCAAGTAGCCCGACTTTTAATATCATCGTTGGAAAGAATTCTAAATAAGCTCTTGATATTAAAGGCGTCATCTCCGCCATAATTTAACCAGTTATAAATCTAGTTCTCGCCTTGATAGTTTTCTAAACCAGTACTTGCTTCAAAAACAAGGTACCGATCACCATTATCATCTTCAATTACATGAGCATCACGCATTGCAATATTATCAGCACCCTTGTTAGTAGCTTTCCATTGATCATAGGTTTGGTAGTAATAGCCATCACCTTCAAATACAATATGATCATTTGCTACCTGAGCGAGCGATACATTTCCATTATTTATTATCAGTTAGATAAAGAGTAGCACTAGCAATTTTTTGATGGTTGGTATTATTATCAGATGTGTCTACCCTCGTATAAAATAATTGGATAGAGTTATCACTGTTCAAAACAGCTGATCCTGACCATTCTTGAGAAAGTGGAGTTGCGTTATATCCAAAAATTGGGCCAGCATTCTTCCAGTGACTTAATTCGTTATCTCCGTACTTATTATATAGAAGGTAAATATGATTATCGTTTTGGCTTGGAACACCCATCATTGCGATAACAAGCTGGTAACCATTCCAATTAGCAACTTGTCCTGTCCGAACATCTTGAACTGGCCAAGAATCCCAAACATCTAATGGTTCAATAATGTTTGTTTGAGCATCCTTGGTTGTAGCGGCAGGCATATTTTTGATTTCACTTGCCTTAAAGAATGGAACAGTATATCGACCATCTTGTTTGATTAACGTATCTGCAATCTTTTGGAAATCATTATAAGTCATCTGGGTACCTGACTTAGCAGTTTTTGAGAAGTTAATCTTATTTAATGCTTTAACCTGGTCATCAGTTAAACTGTTAGGATCAATTCCTGCATTTTTTACAACGTTTTCAGCATCCTTGTTTAACTTAGCAGCAGTATTCTTTTTATCGGATTGTTGGTCATCATTTTTTGCAGCTGGTTCTTTTTTGGCTTCAGAGGATTCGTTAGCGGGTGCAGCTTTTTGTTTATCATCCTCTTTGGCTACATTAGTATTTTCTTTAGCTGCTTTACTATCTGTGTTAGTTGATGAAGATGCTGAACTTGTAGATGAAGTTGTTGCAGCAGAACTTGCTACTTGACTGTTAGAATTTTGTGTATTAGCGGCAGAAGAAGCACTATTTGCATTAGCAGAATTTTTAGTCGCATCACTAGCTGCACTAACCTGACCACTACCAAGTGTCACACTTTTAACAGCAATATTATTATCCCCTGTTGTAACCTGTACAGTAGAAGAATCATTGTTTTCAGTATTCGTGTCTGCGGATGCGTTTACAGTTGTTACACCAAACATCAGTGCAGCCGTAGAAAGTGTAACAACTGCCCAATTTTTACCGCTTTTATACATTTTCTTATAACAATTAACTGTGCACTATTTTATTATGATTATCTTAAATTATCAATAGTTTCTTCATAAAAAGTTCATATTTAAATATTTACTGCCTATTTACTCATTTTTTTGATAGCAATATGTGTTTTCCTTCTGAGACGAATTGTAACGACCTACTACTCATCAAAATGAATTTCAGTTCGCCTGAGAGGTAAAAGCTGTTTTTACCCCTATTTTTGCATTACTTTAAAATTAGTAAGACTCTTTTGATAAAAGAGTCTTACGATAACCGAGAATAAACGTTGATATAACAAGCTTTTAAAATCCTATATTTTCGTGTGAGACTGTTGTATAATTTTATTGAAAAAGTGTCTCACTAAAAATTAGGTCATTTTTGCTATTTTTGGCGGACAAAAAGGAGTTATTTCATTTTATGTTATATAATGCAGCATTAGTTTTAGAAGGTGGCGCATTCCGTGGACAATATACTGCCGGAATTGTTGATACATTTCTCGCTCACCATATTGAATTTCGAAGTGTAATTGGCGTTTCTGCTGGTTCGCTTTGTGGAGTTAATTTCGTCTCTAAGCAATACGGACGCGCTGCCAATATTAATATTGATCATCGGCACGATCGCCAATATATCTCGATGGCTCGCGTATTTAAAAAGCAAATAATTAATCTTGATTATCTTTTTGAAGATCACGGATATTCTTGGCAGAATTTTAATGAAGCTGCATATCGACGGTCAGCATCTCATTTCACAGCAGTTGCTACTTCTGTGAAAACAGGAAAAACAGTTTTATTTACGGATCCTGTTGGTGAGGAGCTAACCAATGCCCTCAAAGCTTCCTCATCAATGCCATTTCTTTCAGATCCACAGGAAACTTCTCAAGGGCCTTGCCTTGATGGTGGGATCACAGATTCAATTCCATTTGATATTGCACAACGACAAGGCTATGACAAGATTGTTGTTGTACGGACCAGGGATATTAACTACCGAAAGAAGCCATCTAGTTCTGCTGTAAAGAAGTTGTACGACATGGTATATAAAGATTATCCCGAATTTGCTAAAGCGGGGATTGATCGTCCCCTTCTCTACAACCAACAGACTGCTGAAATTAATCGTTTGTCTTGTGAAGGAAAGATCTTTAATATTGCTCCCTCTAAACCAATTAAAATTAAGCGGATTGAAGGAAATATTAAGAAAATTCGAGCACTTTATGAAACTGGGCGGAAAGAAGGAGAGGAAATCGTCCCTGCTTTAGTTGATTACCTCGCAAATTAACAAAGGAAGAAATATTATGTCAACTAAAAAACGAGTTTATATTCCCAAAAATAAAACTAATGGTCAAATCAAGGGTAAACGGAAAATATGGGTAGAAAATGTTAAATTCTTGACTCTCGAAGAATATGATCAGTTACGTGAGACAATTAAGCTGCATTCGCGTCCTGAATTGGTTAACCGAAACCTATTACTAATTGCAATTGCCCTTAATAACGGATTGCGAGCATCAGACGTTGTAACGTTAAGGGTTGGTCATGTTCTAAATAAAACTAAAACCCGTGTTATTGAGCAAAAAACAGGTAAGGCTAAAACGCTCTTTTGGAATAATTGTCTTGCCGAAATTATTGATTATCTTAATGACTTGAATTATAAAGACGAGAATGATTATCTTTTCCCTGGGAAACAAGAAGGTCATTTTTCAGTACATGGCTTTTACGAAATGTTGCAACGAATGGCTAGAAAAACGGAAAATAATAAAATCGTTGCTAAAATTGGAACACACTCTTTTAGAAAAACTTTTGGTCGACAACTCTATAAGAAAGGTGTTAACGTTGAAATCATTTCGCAGTTATTTAATCACTCCTCTGAACGAAATACGCGCCACTATCTAGGGATTGAACAAGAAGACCTTGATAAAGTTGTTCAAAATTTCAAATTTGAATAGTTATTATTCTAAATATTATGTAAACTAAAATATTTAATCGTTTTCCTAATAGACTTAGGAATATAATTCATTAGAATTAAAGTAATAAAAAGTATTGGATGTGATTAAATGAATATAAAAAGTGTACCAAAGAAGCAACTATGGGGAATTGAATTAAATCTGATTTCTCTCCTATTTAGTAGTATTAGTCCGGTTCTTAATAAATTTTCACTTACTAGCTTGAGTCCGGTTGTTGGGGGAATTTTCACTAGTGCGTTTGCTGCAATTTTTACTTTTGCAACAATCCTCATTACTCGTCAGCATGTTTCTTTAACCAACCTTAAGAGCCTGTGGTTATGGCTTTTGGGTGGAACAAATGCAATCGGAATTATTCTTCAATATATTGCTCTTTCAACCTTAAGTCCAATCACTGTTACCCTTATCGCTCGGATGTATTTAGTTTATGTTTTCTTCCTATCTTATATCTTCTTAAAGGAAAAGATTACAAAGTGGGATTACTTAGCAATTATTCTTTGCATTCTCGGTTCTTTCTTTATTTCAGGAAGCCGACTTCAATTTAGTGATAACCTTCTTGGATTGATTTGTGCATTCATCTACCCACTAATGTATGCCGCCAACAATATCGTGGCTAAGTATCTAGTTAGTGATGAAGAGCCAAATAATGTCTTGTTCTTTAACCATTTTACTTCGGCTCTTTTACTTTTCTGCTATGCTCTCATAACAGGAACGTCATTTAGCCATATTTCTAGTCAAGCAGTCGCATTTAACTTTGGCGGAGCATTCTTTAATGGTTTCATGTCACTACTTCTTTTCTATACTAGCTTGCAGTTTATTACAGCTGGTAAAGCAAATATTGTTCGTGCACTTGGTCCAGTAATTGTTATTATTTACTCTTCATTTTTCTTTCCTGTTCAGGTAACTCCTTCTCTAGTTTTAGGAGCAATTTTAGTAATTTTAGCTAGTGCAATTGTTACCTTTACAAGAACAAATCACGAATAATCGTAATATAAAAGCATCAGAATTTCCCTGTAAAGAAATCTGATGCTTTTATTATATCTTCTTATATATTAATAAACCCTTGCGCGTCGACGATAAACAATAAAACGACGGAAAATATATTGCCAAGGTAGCGTTAAAGCGTGAACCAACCGGGTGTATGGGAAGTAACCAAAAATTGCTAATCCACAAAGAACATGAATTTTATAAATTAATGGCACTGAACGCATCAATTGCCATTGAGGATTAAGAACAAATAGACTTCTTGCCCATGGACTAATTGTTGTCCGATAATTGTAATCAATAAATGCACCCGTAATAGTACATGCTAGACCTAATGCAATTGTAACCAATAAAGCCCAGTCGACAATAATATCATTGATATCACTTGTCTTATAAACACGAGAACAAGTCATTCGCCGATAAGTCAAAATTGCAATTCCCACAAATGCAAGGATCCCTGCTGGAATTCCCATCATTAATGAACCAAAGATGTGGTACATGTGGTCAGTAATGCCAAAGTAAGCAGTCCAACTTGCTGGGATAAACATTCCTAAGCAGTGACCAAAGAAAGCTAAAATAATTCCAATGTGGAAAGTAACACTTCCGATCATTAGCCATTTCTTTTCAAAAAGTTCACTTGATTTGGCAGTAATTGAGGGATGAAAATATTTAAATCTAGCAAATGTTCCAATGAAAAATGATGCCAACATTATATATGGATAAATAACCCATAAGAAAATTGACCAGCCATTATGCATCTTCTTGCACCTCCATTTTAATACACGAACCAATTAATGAACGTGTAAGCCTGATTAACTGAATATAGGGACTATCACTATCTGTCACTGCATTTTTTAAAAGGGTATAAGTTCCATCTTCAATCACACTTAATGCTAATTGGATATCCTGACGACGCGGATCATTAGTATAATCGCCATATGCTAGAAATTCTAACAATAGAGGCAAATAATCAGAAAGTTCACTGGTCGCCTCTGATATACCAAACATCTCATATAGCATTTTCAACCGTGCTAAAATGGTCCCTCGTTCACGGGAATCGGTCATCTTATAGTATGACATATAAAGAGTATAACGTCGGTTCATTTCAAAAAGGTGAGCGTATATCTCTTGGACTTCGATTGAAGATAGTGCGGCTAATTCATCAAAAAGGCTTAATAATTCTCCCCGCGTTGCTGTTGATAATGCGTTATCTGTAAGTAATAATTGACGAATCTCTGGTGAAAACGTTTCTGTATCAGGATAGTCAATCAAACGGGAAAGAACGGCAAATGTATCCTTTAAATCTGTCAATCGTCTAAAATCAATCACGCCAAATCCCTCCATAGAAACTATCAGCATAAATCTGATTAGTTGATTTGCCAGCTTCTGCCTTCTTAAACATACTCTTGTGTTGGGGAGCTAATGCACAGCCTTCACATTCATCATAGCCAAGACTACCTTGTTCGGTTTGTGCATCTTCCATTTCTGCCTTTTGGCTACTTGGAATAACAAAGCGGTCTTCATATTTAGCAATTGCCAGTAAACGATAAAGTGATGTTGCCCGTTCTTCTGTTAAATCAACTCGTTCTAGTTTACTGCTATCAAAATCCCGACCACTAGTCTTAGCACGCATGTATAGCCGCATCATTGCAAGTTTATATAAGGCTTTCTTGATGACAGGAACGTTTCCAGCAGTTAATAGACTTGCCAAGTATTGAACAGGCACCCGCATTTGATCAATTCCTGGGAAGATCATTTCAGGATTCTTTATTGAGTCCCGTCCTTCAAAGTAACTCATAACTGGTGATAGCGGCGGAATATACCAAACCATTGGCATTGTCCGATATTCTGGGTGAAGTGGGAAGGCAATCTTTTCTTTTACTGCCATTTTATAGATCGGTGACTTTTGTGCAGCCTCAATCATTTCTTCAGAAATGCCATCCTTGAGTGCTTGCTTGACAACTTCAGGATCGTTGGGATCGAGGAATAAGCCAAGTTGTGCTTCATACAGCTTACTCTCATCAGGAGTTGATGCTGCCTCTTCTACTCGATCAGCATCGTATAGAATAGCACCAATATATCGAATTCGACCGACACAGGTTTCGGCGCAAACTGTTGGTTGGCCTTCTTCAATTCGCGGATAACAAAAAGTACATTTTTCAGCCTTATGAGTCTTCCAGTTAAAGTAGACCTTCTTATATGGACATCCAGTCATGCAAAAACGCCATCCCCGGCAGCGTTCTTGGTCTACTAAAACAATCCCATCTTCATCTCGTTTGTACATTGCGCCTGATGGACAAGAAGCTACACAAGGTGCATTCAAACAGTGCTCACATAATCGGGGAAGATACATCATAAAGGCCTGCTCAAAGTTATTTTTGATATCCCCTTCAATTTTTTGCATGTTAGGATCCTGTTGGACATATTCAGTTGATCCCGCTAAGTCATCATCCCAGTTAGGACCAGTGGTTAATTCCATTCCTTCGCCAGTAATTTGCGACTTAGGACGAGCAACGGGTTGGTGCTTTTGTTCAGGACCAAATAATGTCTTATAGTCATAGGTCCATGGTTCGTAGTAGTTATCTAACTCTGGCATATCATTATTGTAAAAAATCTTACCAAGAGCGATTTTATTTAATTTGCTTCCAGCACGTAATTTTAATTTACCTTTTGAATTAAGAGTCCACCCTCCATGGTATTGATCTTCATCTTCCCAGCGTTTTGGATAACCGACACCTGGCTTAGTTTCAACATTATTAAACCACATGTATTCAGCGCCTGGACGATTTGTCCATGTATTCTTACAAGTTACTGAACAGGTATGACAACCAATACACTTATCGAGGTTTAAGACCATGCTGATTTGTGCTTTAATCTTCACTCCAGTTCACCTTCTTCAACTTTCTTACATTTGCATAAAGATCACGTTGGTTCCCAGTTGGTCCATAGTAATTCCAACCGTAACTCAATTGGCCGTATCCTCCAACCATGTGTGTTGGCTTAACGTGGATTTGCGTTGGTGCATTATGTGATCCCCCACGATTACCGGTAATGGTAGAAAGAGGTTCGTAAATTTCGTTATCTTGGGCATGGTACATGTACATTGACCCCTCAGGCATCCGAACAGAAACAACCGCCCGCGCAGTAACAACCCCATTACGGTTATAAACTTCGATCCAGTCGTTATCTTTTACCTTAATCTTATCGGCATCTTGGGGACTAATCCAAATAGTTGGACCACCCCGGAATAATGTCAACATTTCAAGGTTATCGTAGTACATCGTATGAATATTCCATTTACCATGAGGAGTCATATATTTAAGTGTAACTTCATCTTTTACTGGTGGAACATCAACATCTCCTGGGGCCATTACAACTGGTGGTAAGGATGGTTTATAAGTTGCCATATTTTCACCAAATTCACGGAAAATTTCATGATCAATGTAGAAATGCTGACGACCTGTAAGAGTAAATGTAGGAATATTTCGCTCAGTCATTAATGAAAATGGTGTGTAGCGAGCTCCACCATGTTTAGCAGAAGTTCCGATTGGTGTTGGATAAGCTTCTTGTGGTTGAGCAGTGATTTGCTTAAACGACATTGAATCATCAGCATGACCGCGACCAATATCTGTTAAATGTTCACCCGTTCGCTCTTGCTTCTTTTCCCAAGCTCGATCAGCGAGTTTACCATTGGAAGCAGTTGACATCCGTAAGATTGCATCACATACTTTTTCATCTTCATCAAGTAACGGACAGCCTGCACCAATGCCTTCACTAGCAATTCCATTCATGTCTTTGAGGTAATCATATTGATCATCAACTTTATAGTTATAATTATTTACTATATTAGGGCCAAGAGTGATGTATTTGTCATAGATCTTAGTATAATCACGGGTAACTAATTTTAAAGAAGGCATGGTTTTTCCAGGGATTGGCTCTGTTTCACCGTTCTTCCAATCTTTAATTTCCCCGTATGGTTGAGCGATTTCCCCTTGAGTATTATGTCCTAGTGGTGCGCTCTTAAGATCATAGAAGGTTCCCGGCATGTATTTTTTTGCCATTTCAGAAACAGTCTTAGCCAAGAGCTTGAATTGTTGCCAGTCAGACTTTGATTCCCACATTGGACTAACTGCTGCATTAAATGGGTGAATAAATGGATGCATATCAGTTGATGAAAGGTCCTTCTTTTCATACCAAGTAGCAGCTGGTAGGACAACATCGGAGTACATTGGTGTTGAAACCATTCGGAAGTCCATATCAACAACAAGATCTAACTTACCAATTGCTCCTTTATCACGCCAAATCATATCCTGGGGCTTAACTCGATCATTAGGTTTAGCAAGCAATCCATTTTCAGCGCCTAATAAATGTTTCATAAAGTATTCGGCACCTTTGCCAGAAGAAGCAAATAAGTTTGAACGCCATAAGAAGAACGCTTTAGGTTGATTTTGGTTAGCATCAGGATCTTCAGCAGCAAAATGTAAAGAGCCCTTCTTCAATTCATCGACAACTTTCTTTGAAATTTCATTAATATCAGTTGTATTGTAATCTTTTGCAAAAGATAACGGATTACGATCAAATTGTGGGTATGATGGTAACCATCCTAAACGAATTGCCATTTGATTATAATCAGCATTATGTAAGTAGGAATGTTTACTCTTCCAAACAGGTGATTTTTGAGCTTGGTTATCAATTTCTTCATAACGCCATTGATCAGTTGCAAAGTAATACCAAGTAGTACCTTGCATTTGACGGGCACTACCTTTTTCCCAGTCATTAGCAAAAGTAATATTTGCCCAACCCTCTTGTGGACGGAGCTTTTCTTGACCAACGTAGTGAGCCCAACCACCACCAGTCATACCAACACAACCACACAACATCAGCATATTAATAATGTTTCGATAGTTCATATCGGCATTGAACCAGTGGTTGACTCCACCACCCATGATTACCATACTCCGCCCTTCATTTTCGGCCGCGTTTTGGGCAAATTCACGAGCAATTTGAATAACTTGCTCTGCTTTTACTCCCGAACGGCTTTCTTGCCAAGCAGGAGTAAAGTAACTCTCAGCATCCATTGCATCTTTAGCAGCAAGTTCATCATTACCAGTCCGATTAATTCCCATTTGAGCCATCATCAGATCATAAACATTAGTTACCAAGTGTTCTTTGCCATCTGTGAATTTGAGCTTTTTAACTGGTAAATGACGTTGCACAACGCTGTTTCCGTCATTACTAAACGCTGGAAAATCAGCAATAATTTGTTCAGTTTCGCCATCTTGATCATTAATAGAAAGTGCCGGATCAATCTTATTACCATTTTGGTCTAATAATTCAAGATTCCATTTTTCCTTAGCATTATATTCTTGTCCCATCGTTCCATTTGGAACAACAATCTTGTGGTTATTTTGGTCATAAACAACTGTCTTCCATGCTGGATTGACAATCGTATCATCAGCAACTAAGTCACTAATCCGGACGAAGCGACCTGGTGTATAGTGATCACCATTTGCTGTACTTGGTTCCAATTCAACCATAAATGGTAAATCAGTAAATCGCTTGGAGTAATCAATGAAACGTTTAACTGGGTGCTTTTGGTAGAATTCATCTAAAATTACATAAGTCATCGCTTGAGCAACAGCAGAATCACTACCTGGTTCTGGTGCAAGCCAATCATCAGCAAATTTCACATTTTCAGCATAATCAGGGCTAACTGCCACAATCTTTGTTCCTTTGTACCTAACCTCTGTCATGAAGTGCGCATCCGGCGTCCGAGTTAATGGGACGTTTGATCCCCACATAATAATGTAAGAACTGTTATACCATTCTGCGGATTCTGGAACATCAGTCTGTTCACCCCAAATCTGAGGAGATGCAGGTGGTAGATCAGCATACCAATCGTAGAAACTCATTTGTTCCCCACCCATTAAGGCAATGAACCGTGCTCCGGCACTAAAACTCATCATTGACATTGCAGGAATTGGGGTAAAACCACCAATGCGGTCAGGCCCATACTTCTTAATTGTGTATAAGCAAGCAGCTGAAATCATTTCTAATGCTTCATAACGATGAACACGAATTAAGCCACCGTGTCCTCGGACCTTCTTATATTTTTTAGACTTTTCTGGATCTTCGACAATACTTGCCCACGCATCTAAGGGATTTTCATGTTCTTTCTTGGCAGCAGTCCAAAGCTCCCATAACTTGCCACGAATATATGGATACTTAATTCGAACGGGACTGTATTCATACCAAGAGAAACTAGCTCCCCGAGGACATCCCCGTGGTTCATATCCTGGAATATTAGGTCCGCATGATGGATAATCTGTGGCTTGGTGTTCCCAAGTAATAATTCCTTGCTTGACATAAACATTCCAAGAACACGAGCCTGTACAGTTAACTCCATGAGTTGTTCGGACAACTTTGTCATGCGCCCATCGCTGGCGATAAAGCTTTTCCCAACGACGACTATTTTCTTCAAGTTGTGTAAAGGTTCCATTAAACTTATCAACCTTGTTAAAGAACCGTGACTTCATCGTTGATTGACCTCCTTTATTGAATGGCTTACCAATATTAAAAATAAAGTAAGTCTTTTCCCTAATGTAAAGATTAGCACCATAACTGCTATACTACGACTAGGAAAGTGAGGAAGATTACCTTGATTAATGATTATCCCCAGGCTTTAACAATTGCTGGAACTGATAGTGGCGGTGGGGCCGGTATTCCAGCGGATGTAAAGACGATGCAAATGCGCGGAGTATACTCAGCAATGGTAGTCGTCGCAGTCACTGCGCAAAATACATTAGGAGTGCAAGATGCCCTGCCAATGCCTGAAAAATTAATTGATGAGCAATTTGCTTCAATCGCTGGTGATTTGAAAATTAGGGCTTGTAAAACGGGGATGTTGGCTGACCCTCTCCGTGTAAGAACGGTTGTACGAAATTTAAAGAAATATGATTTAGGACCGCTTATTGTCGATCCGGTCATGGTAGCAAAAGGGGGCGCAAAGTTACTTAGTGATGATGCAATTTCAATTGTAAGGGATGAACTTATCCCCCTCGCCTCTCTGGTTACGCCAAACATTCCAGAAGCTTGTGAGTTGACGGGAATCGCAATAAGGGATAAAAATGATATTAAAAAGGCTGCCCGCGAATTACAAAAGCGTGGAGCAAAAAATATTCTCATAAAAGGTGGCCATGCAGAATCTTCAGACAAAGCTGATGATTATATTTTATTTGAAGATGGTAATGATATGTGGTTAACTGCGCCTCGTGTTAATACTAAAAATACTCATGGGACTGGTGATACAATTTCTGCATGTATTACTGCGGAAATTGCTAAGGGTCACTCCATGGAACAGGCAATTATGATTGGGAAGACATATGTCGAAAAGACGATTAGCAAGGGTATTAATGTTGGTCATGGTCATGGGCCACTTAATCACTGGGTTAAAATTGAAGGAGACGATCTAAAATGATGTTTGATCCAAAAATGTTACAAGTATACTTAGTTGGTGGAACACAAGATGTCCATAATGACGTTGTTAAATTTCTTGAAAAAGTGGAGCTAGCAATGAAGAGTGGTATCACTGCCTTCCAATATCGAGAAAAGGGAAACTCGAAGTTACGGCCTAATGAACGAGTAGACTTAGGACTAGAACTACGGACCTTATGTACGCGCTATGGAATTCCATTGATTGTTGATGACGATTATGAATTGGCTCAGCAAATAAACGCTGATGGAGTTCACGTTGGACAAAATGATACTAAAATTGAACAAGTATCTGTCGCTGTAGGTCATCAGATGTTCATCGGCTATTCCTGTAATACACCAGAACAAGTTGAACGTGCTAATACAATGGACTTTGTTGATTATATTGGTTGTGGTCCCGTTTTCCCTACAAAATCAAAGTCTGACGCTGATACTGCTATTGGTATCAATCGTCTTGAACGTTTAAACATGATTAGTGAACGTCCTGTAGTTGCAATTGGGGGCATCGATGAAGAAAATATGAAAGTTGTTCATGACACTGGCGTTGCAGGGCTAGCTGTTATTTCCTTAGTCTTTGATAGCAAGGATCTTGCAGCAACTGTAAAGAAAATGAAGAATTTGTATAAATAAAAAATAGCAAGGTTGGAAGAAATTTCAGCCTTGCTATTTTATTAGAGAATGTTTTTACTAAAGGTTATTTTGTCCTTGCTTTTGCTTCCTGCATCCATTTTGAAATTCCAATTGAAATTGCGACTCCAATCCCCAACGGAAGAAAAGCTGTAAAGTTAAGGTGACAAACTTCAAATAACATAAATAATGCCATTAACGGTGCCTGCTGTGACGCTGCTAAAAATAATGAGGCCCCAATAACTGCACACTGCGTTAAGGTAACAACCGGGAAGAAGTGCATATAAGGAATACCGAGAAATACTCCAATAACTGCTCCAGCGGCAATCGATGGCGTCAGTGTTCCTCCATAGCCCCCACATTTGATTGTAAACAAGGTAACTATTACTTTAGCAACTAGACCAAACAAGAGCGCTCCTAGGACCTGAGAATTGACGGTGGTCGTATTCATGGCTAATTGAGCAAGTCCCCGCCCGTTTCCCATAATTTGTGGATAAAAAGCTGCAATTGCTCCTGCTGAGAACGATAAAAGTGGTAATTGCCAGAAAATATTTTTACCCGTTGCTCGTTTACTAGAAGCTGCTTTAACTCCTTGTTTAAACCAGGTTCCGGTTACTCCAAGGATTAATCCTAGCACAATTGCTAATGGAACAGATAGCAAAGAGAAATCTCGACTCCCAACAATATAATATGGTTCGAATCCTTTTAAAATCGAACCAATCATCGTTGCGATTACTGACATGATTAAGCTAACGGAAACTGAACGGGCATTAATGCGCCGATATAAAATTTCTAAACAGAAAACAGTTCCTGTAATAGGTGCAATATAGACCCCCGCGAATCCAGCTCCAGCAGCAGCGGCGATTAATAAACGTTTATCTTCATCATTAAGGTGCAACCACCGATAAGAATTAAGCATTCGAGACCATTCCTGAGCGATAGCAGCCCCTGCTTCTCGTGGGGCTAATTCACGACCGATGGAATTCCCAGTCCCTACGAAAAAGATCTGGGTAACCACGTGAATAAATGTTTTTCTTAACGGCATCTCTTTACCATTCAGGGCATTCTTAATACTAACCGGGTGATAATGACGTTGAAGAAAGTACCAAATAATTGTAGCAATTATCCCCCCTATTAGCACTGAGACAAATCGATGAAGAGGAAAAATATTAATATTAACTGGAATCTTATTTGTCTCGTTAAAGTTTAAAAAATAGTGCTCTGTTAAATCTAGAATAGCGCTAAGGATCAATGAGCTAAAACCAACGACTATTCCAAGAACAACCGTTGCAACAGCTAATGGAGTGTTCTCTTGCGTTTCTTTCATCTTCTCGTCTCCTCGTATTATATAAATCAGTCCTTAAGGATTTTGATACTTTACTACTTGCTTTCTGGTCACTGCATGATAACCTCTAATCATCATTGGCGTTGGTCAACTGGTATAGGTTATCGTCTCCTGTAGTTTTAACTACTTAATTAGTCTGCCGCCCAGGCAATCAGCTAATTTACGAACTCACATGCTGTATCGATTAGTGAATCAACTAATTCTGAGTAGGATTAGGTGCAGCTTTGATTCGCTAACCAATGAAATACTGATACTTGCGAGGATGTCTTTAGCGATTGTAATTAGGGGTTATCATGCAGTGATCAGATTAAGACCAGTAAATTTTAATGAAAGGAGGCCATTCCAATGAAACTATTTGTCGGTATTGACGTTAGCTCAAAAGATCTTGTGACTTCAATAATTTCCGAAGAAAAACACGAAGTTGTTTTCCGAGGTAACTTTGTCAATGATTTGAAAGGCGCAACTGAATTAAAGAAACAGATTATTAACACGGCGAATTCAAATCAAATTGACCAAGTTATTATCGGAATGGAAGCTACTTCCATTTATAGTTTTCACCCAGCAATGTTCTTTCAAGAAGATATTGATCTGAAAGCTTTTAATACTCAATCAGTCGTCGTTGATCCCAAGAAAACTAAACGTTTTCACGATGTTTTCGCTGAAGACAAAAATGATCAAATTGATGCTTATTACATTGCAGATTACTTACGTGTTGGTCATTATTCGATTGGAATTGTTCGTCAAGAAAATTACATTGCTCTTCAGCGCTTAACCCGTTCTAGATATGAGATTGTTCAAAGCCTGGTTCGAGTTAAACAACACTTTATTGAAAACTTATACTATAAGCTCAATAAGCTTGTTATCTCTGATGAACTTAATACTTCTATATTTGGTTCAACCATGATGCAGTTATTAACTGAAGATCTGACTACTGATGACTTACTCAATATTTCAATCAATGATTTAACCGACTATTTGGCTGAATACGGTCGAGGTCGCTTCGCAGACCCCGAAGCTTTAGCGAAAACGATTCAAAAGGCTGTTCGGTCTTCGTACCGGCTAGATAAAGTCGTAGCTAATTCGGTTGACGCGGTTCTCTCTGTCTATGCTGCAGAGATTAAGACATTTCAAAAGATGATTAAGGATCTCGATAAGTCAATTGAGAAAGTCGTTAAAGTAACTGATGATGAACAAATTCTGCGCTCAATTCCCGGTATTGGACCAGTCTATGCAGCTGGTATTTTAGCTGAAATTGGTCAAATCGATCGATTTGACAACGAAGCTAAATTAGCTAAATATGCTGGGCTTTCCTGGAGAGAAAAGCAATCGGGAAGTTACACTAGTGATAACACACCGTTAAAGAGAACTGGTAATACCTATCTTCGTTATTACTTGGTTGAAGCTGCCAACCTAGTTCGAACGCACGATCCAGTCTTTGGCGAGTATTATCAGCGTAAATACAAAGAAGTAAAACACACTCCTTCTAAACGAGCCCTCGTTCTTACCGCACGTAAATTAATCAGGGTGATTTACTTCCTACTCAAAAATCACCAAATTTATCAAGAAAAGAGGTAATTAGTATAGGAAGATAAAATGATTTTTGACGCTTAGTTTTTAAAATCACCTTGGAACCAAGGCTTATTTAAGTACGCCAAAAATCTGGTCAAAGCAATCAAGCCAGTGGTAATTCCATCTTGACTTATTACCACATGACTATAAAAATAAATCAACTTCCAGTGTATCACGGATGAATGTAAAAAGATAACAACAATCTCTCACTATGTTGAATATTATGTAAACTAAAATAAGACCGAAGAATTAGCGCTAAACTTCTTCCTCGGTCTTATCTTCTATCTCAGATTATTGTTGGACATATGTTTGTGTTTGGGGATTAAATTCAAATGTTAATTTTTGATCATTTAATTCTACAAAGATCTTCCGGTAATTTTTATCATAACCATTATGAGCCATATCTATTGTTACTCTATTTTGAGAAGCCTTGATTTGATAAAGGTTGTATTCACCACTTTGATAAGCAAAGTCAAGGCCGTTATCTTGGTAATGAGTATATGAGGCATGTTGTCCATATAAGCGGAAGGTCATTGTTTCATTAGGTTCATCACTAATATGACTTACTTCAGGGCCCCATGGAATAATCGTATTCTTTTTAACGAATAGTGGTAACCTATCAATTGGCGCTTCTACTAAAATTGACCGCTTACCTGCATATTCAACACCGTTCCAAAAGTCAATCCACTCCCCTGCTGGCAAGTAGACTGCTCGTGTATTTTGGCCTTCTTGAACTACTGGAGCAACTAGTAATTCATCGCCAACCATATATTCATCGTTCATTGTCCGAACAGTAGGATCCTGATCGTAGTTTAATACTAACGGACGCATTATTCCGAGCCCATTCTTTGTCTCCTTGTAACAAAGATCGTATAAGAATGGAATAAAACGATATCTTAACTTTAAATACTTCCGGTAGATTGAGAGCGTTGGTTCACCGAATACCCAAGGTTCTTGTTCACGGGTTCCCATTGAAGCGTGATTACGATAGAGAGGACTAAATAGGGCTGCCTCAATCCACCGTGTTAGCATTTCGGCCGTGGCATCTGCACCAAATCCACCAATATCAGTTCCCGCAAAGGTAAAGCCACTCATTCCTAAATTACATAATTGAGGAATCATCATTTGTAGATGAGGCCACAAACTTTGGTTATCACCTGTCCAGACGGTTGAATACTTTTGCGTTCCCGCATAAGCAGCCCGAGTAATGACATAAGGTCGTTTATGACTGTATTTCTTTAATCCATTGTAAGTAGCCTTTGCCATATTATGTCCATAAACATTATGCAATTTCTTATGGGTAGAAGGGTATTTTCCGTCACTAAAGACAATATTATCAGGGATTTCACCTTCAAACGATGCTGGTTCGTTCATATCGTCCCAAATTCCAGCTGTTCCGGTATCAACAAGGTATTTACAATTATCAGCCCACCATTGTTGTACCTCTTCTCGGCCAAAGTCAGGGAAAACAGCATCGCCAGGCCAAACCTTATTAACATAAACGGTCCCATCAGGATTCTTAACAAAGTATCCTTTCTTAATTCCTTCTTTATAAATTTTATACTTTTTATCTTGCTTAACACCGGGGTCAATAATCGGCATTACTCTAAATCCTTGGTCTCTCAACTTTGAAACAAATGCTTGAGGATCAGTAAACTTTTCTTTGTTCCAAGTAAATACTCTGTAACCATCCATATAGTCAATATCAAAGTGGATCACGTCACAAGGAAGATCATTTTCTCGTAGTTTAGTCGCAATCTCTTGAACTTTTTCAGGACTTACACTATATCCCCAACGCGATTGCTGATAACCAAGTACCCATTTTTGTGGCAATGGAACGCGCCCAGTAAGGTAAGTATAATTTTTAACAATATCGCTCAAGTGCGGACCACCGATAATGTAATAATCAAGGTTACCGGCGACTGCGGAATAAAAGTAGTAATTAGCATTTTCTTTTCCTAAATCAAGATGGCTCCGATAAGGATTATCAAAGAAAAGGCCGTATGGGTGACCGTTCTTCAAGCCTAACATGAAAGGAATAGATTTATAAAGCCGGGTAAAACTTTCTACTTGAGGTGCTGGATTATCAGTATTCCAGTTATCGTATTCGTAGCCACGTTTATTCAAGTACCCAGTTTTATCACCAAGACCATATATCTGTTCATCAGTGGCTAAAGATTTAATTACTTCAAAATATGTCTTATCTTGGTCACTTCCACCAGCAATATCATGACCTTCGGCAGCAACTAATTTTGCATGAGCCTTATCTAATCCACGGTCAATCGGTGTTCGCTTACCCTGATAATCAATAACTAATGGATGACCCTCCTTGTCATATACATTCATTTTCTCGTTGTCGTATATTTTTACAATTAACGCTGCCGTAGTTAATTCAAGATGGTCACCATGATCTAAGACTGTAAAATTAGTTTTAATTGTTTTATTGCCTTCAATAGCATATGATGTTCCTTTTTCACCGTGATCTTGAAATACTCGAATGATTTCAGGCGTAATAACTGATAAAACAATAGCACTGTTTTGATAATTAATCGTAATCTTTTGATCAACAATTGCATATCCACATAATTGGTTATTCATTAAAATCGTCCTTCCTCTTTTTTACTTTTATTGTATCGCATTTATTTTAAATGTAAACGTTTTCGTGGAGAGAGGATAACTTTTTAAGAATAAATGGGATATAATTAAATGTAATAATGAATATGAATGAGGCCTATAAATAATGCATAAAAAAGCACAAATCGGATTCGGACTTTTTTGTTGGATTTTATTCGGAGTATTACTCTTTAATGTTTTAACTAAATCTCCATTTGTTCGTTTAATCGATGCAGGTGGCTTTGATCTGACTGCCCCAGTGTCTAAGTTTAAGACTACTATCCTGACCGAATTAACCTTTATGGGTGACCCAGTTACAGTCGGCATTATAACAATCGGCTTAATGCTCCTGTTATGGCGTCGCGGAAGAGCAACTGATAGTGTTTGGTATGGCATGTTACAATTTATTGGTTACTGTTTAGTTATCCTCATCAAGTATAGTGTTACTCGTCTCCGTCCTTCCTTTCGGTTAATTGATGTTAGTGGATATAGTTTCCCAAGTGGGCATACCTTTTCAACTGCTATTTTCACTTTTACGATCCTAGCCTTCCTTTTACCCTATTGTAAAGTTAAATGGCAGAGGGTAATCTTAGGAATCGTCGGCGCTCTATGGATCATTATTATTATGTATTCGCGAGTTTATTTACGAGCTCATTTTACTTCCGATGTGATCGGTGCCTTTTTATTAGCTAGTGGATGGTGGTTATTAGCTAATAGTCAGCGCGCTATTTTCTTTCATTGGTTACAAAAACCAGTCAATAAAGTCTAACTATCAAAACACTGAGCTGTAATCAATGAGCAATTATAGCTCAGTGTTTTGCTGTTTTATTACTATTTCTGGGTCAACTAAGATGGCCTTTATAGAGCATAATAAAACCCTCTTTGGCGATATCCGAACTCTAATTCAACTTCATTTCCATTGATTTTTATAGTAAGACGTGCCGTAAAAACTTGCTTCTTAAAATCACTTGTTTTATTTTTGAAAACCGGGACAATAAATTTCATTTGTTCTGTCACAACATATAAAAAAGGACATGCACCGTTAAACGATACATATCCTTTTACTACTGCGCGGCAACGTCCTATCCTCGCAGGGAGCGATCCCCCAACTACTTTCGGCGTGTTGAAGCTTAACTTCTGTGTTCGGCATGGGAACAGGTGTATCCTTCAAGCCATCATCACCACACTTTTTGTCCCTTCGGACGAGAGCTTGTGCTCTCAAAACTAAATCCTATCT
>SKER01000734.1_pt1 | contig 34157 bp, 19 predicted proteins | sample 4826961 | NCBI WGS metagenome assembly SKER01 (sample SAMN11008804, study PRJNA524170) | human gut metagenome | biome: Human fecal sample; material: Feces; isolation source: fecal sample from pouch patient p47 | host: Homo sapiens | place: Israel: Tel-Aviv | collected 2016-11-16 | reverse complement strand
GTTTTTTTCTACTTTTGCGGGCAATTTATATGTTTTAATATCACAGATATGCAGAAAAACCTTGTCATTGTCGAATCTCCAGCAAAAGCAAAAACGATTGAAAAGTTTCTTGGGAAAGATTTTAAAGTCCTCTCAAGTTACGGACATATTCGCGACCTGAAGAAAAAAGAATTTTCTATCGATATAGAAAAGAATTTCAAACCCAAATACGAAATACCCGCAGAGAAACAAGAGCTGGTTGATAAACTGAAAGAAGAAGCAAGCAAAGCAGAAACCGTATGGCTCGCATCCGATGAGGACCGGGAGGGAGAAGCCATTTCATGGCACCTTTACGAAGTCCTGAAATTAAAACCTGAAAATACGAAACGTATCGTTTTTCACGAAATCACCAAAACAGCTATACTGAAAGCTATCGAACAGCCACGCGACATTGACATCAACCTGGTGAATGCTCAGCAGGCACGCCGTATCTTAGACCGTATCGTGGGTTTCGAGCTTTCACCTGTTTTGTGGAAAAAGGTAAAACCTGCACTTTCTGCCGGTCGGGTACAATCGGTTGCCGTACGTCTGATCGTAGAACGCGAACGTGAGATACAGGCTTTCAAGAGCGAAGCTTCTTATCGTGTCACAGCTGTTTTCCTCGTACCGGATGCTGATGGCAAGCTGGTAGAGATGAAAGCAGAACTGGCACGCCGCCTGAAGACAAAGAAGGAAGCCCAAAAATTCCTTGAATCATGCAAGGCAGCCACATTCTCTATCGAAGATATCGTAACCCGCCCGGTAAAGAAAAGCCCGGCAGCCCCATTTACCACCTCAACCCTACAACAGGAAGCTGCCCGCAAACTCGGCTTCACTGTAGCGCAAACCATGATGGTTGCACAGAAGCTTTACGAATCGGGATTAATCACCTATATGCGTACCGACTCGGTAAATCTGTCTGAATACGCCACAGAGGGAAGCAAAGTTGCCATCGCACAGATGATGGGCGACCAATATGTGCATCCACGCCATTTCGCTACGAAGACCAAAGGAGCTCAGGAAGCGCACGAAGCTATCCGCCCGACTTACATGGAAAACCAGACCATCGAAGGATCGGCTCAGGAAAGAAAACTATACGACCTGGTTTGGAAACGTACCATAGCCTCACAAATGGCAGACGCCGAACTGGAAAAGACAACGGCAACCATCGGTATCAGCAACGGTAACGATAAATTTACCGCTACCGGAGAGGTGATCAAGTTCGATGGTTTTCTGCGTGTATACAAAGAATCGTATGATGACGACAATGAACAAGAAGACGAAAGCCACCTGCTGCCCCCTTTGAAGAAAGGACAAATGCTGGAACATCAGGGAATCGTAGCTACCGAACGTTTCACACAACGTCCGTCACGCTATACCGAAGCCAGCCTGGTGCGCAAGCTGGAGGAACTGGGAATCGGACGTCCGTCAACCTACGCACCGACCATCTCTACCATCCAGCAACGCGAATATGTGGAGAAGGGGGATAAACCGGGAGAAGAGCGCTCGTTCGATATACTGACCTTGAAAGATAATCAGATTACGGATATCAAACATACGGAAATTGTCGGAGCAGAGAAATCAAAACTATTGCCAACGGATATCGGCACTGTAGTCAATGACTTCCTGACCGAATACTTCCCCAATATCCTGGATTATAACTTTACGGCAAACGTTGAAAAACAATTCGACGAGATAGCTGAAGGCGATAAGAAATGGACAAGCATCATGAAGGATTTCTATAAGGACTTCCATCCTTCAGTAGAAACGACACTGGCTACCAAAACCGAACACAAAGTAGGTGAACGGATTCTGGGAGAGGAACCTAAAACCGGAAAGCCCGTATCGGTGAAGATCGGACGTTTCGGCCCGGTAGTACAGATCGGTACGGCCGATGACACAGACAAGCCACGCTTTGCACAGATGAAGAAAGGACAGTCTATGGAGACCATCACTCTGGAAGAGGCACTGGACTTATTCAAACTGCCGCGCAAAGTCGGAGAATTTGAAGATAAAACCGTAACAATCGGTACCGGACGCTTCGGACCTTATGTATATCATAATTCTAAATATGTGTCTTTGCCCAAAACTTATGACCCGCTGGAGGTCACACTGGACGAAGCTATCGAGCTAATCCTGGCTAAACGTGAAGCGGAAGCGAAAAAGCACATCAAGAAGTTTGATGAAGATGCAGAAATGGAAATCCTCAACGGCAGATACGGACCATACATCGCTTACAAAGGAAATAACTACAAAATACCCAAAGACGTGGTACCGGTCGATCTGAATTACCAGACCTGCCTGGAAATCATAAAACTGCAAAGCGAAAAAGCAGAAAACGCTCCGAAACGCGGACGCTACGCTAAGAAAAAATAGCCACATTCGGGCATCCCGACTGAAAAGTACAAATAATACAGATTATACTTACTTTCTCTAAAAAGTAGATAAGGTCTGTATTGTTTGTACTTTTTTTGTTTTTCAAACTATTATTCAGCAAGTTATCATTTTAATTGTTTATCTTTGTAGAACAAACAAAACGAACAGTCTATGAAGAAAGTCATTTTAGCAGTCGCCTCCATTGCATTGTGGGCTTCTTGTATCGAGGATGAGAAAGATTATTCTCAGATTATCGAAACACGTGTAGCAAATTGCGAAACATCCAAAGATTTCAGCGTACCTGTCAAAGAGGGATATACTACCTTTGTCACCTCCGGAGAAGATACCCTGGCAATGGCTAATGAACCTATCACCATCCGTATCCCCAAAAACGCCACAATATCGACTCGTGCCGAAGGAGACGGTATCAACATCAGTTATGATGTTCTAAAAGAAGGTGCCGAGACCACTTATGCCAAAACCTGGCAGGCAGTCATGTTTGAAGATACGCAAAACGGTGATTACGATTATAACGACTTAATCATTCACGTGAAACATCAGACTGATCTCCCTTGGGCTAAAGAGGAAAGCCTTGAAACAATAGAGATACAACCTATTGCATTGGGAAGCACCAAGACGATCAAACTGGGATGTATCCTATCCGATGGCTCAACGCATATGATCAGCGATGACGTCAGAACCGATTTATTCGGCGGAAGACAGGGATTCATCAATACGGTCAATGACAATGACCCGATACGTTACAAACTGGCTTCAACCAATATAAAAAACTATGCCATCCCCAGAACTGAGAAAAAAGCAGCGTGGGTAGCCTGGTTCATTGAGGTAGACGGAAAACGGATGTACGCTGCCAGCTCAGACATCGATTACAAATCCTACGATATGGTAAATAAGGAAAATATGCCTTATGGCCTGGCCGTTTCGAATAATAATGGCATATTCAGCTATCCACAGGAAAAGAACAGTCTTTTTGAGACTTACCCGGGCTTTAGCGATTGGATCAACGGTAAAGTAAGCTCCATCGGCAGTTTCCAAAAAGAACTTGTCTACAAATATTGCTCCGGCGGCATTATCGGCGAAGACGGTAAATCACATAAGATCTGGGATTATCAGGATTTAAACTAACCTGAAATAACCGGTCATTATTGGCAGTGGCGATCCATGGCATAAAAAGTGCTTGGATCGCCACTGTCTGTTTTATCCCCTACCTTATGGCAAGACTCCCCGTAATACAACATACGGGATCTCTTTAGCAGTTGTGTCCCGGCTAAAGAAACCCCGTAGTTTCTATTTTTGTTCAAAGAACTTCTTACATTCTATCCGGCACCTCAATGCCCAGCAATCCCATACCTAAACGGACAACCTTGGCAATATTGGCAGACAGAGCAATACGGAATAACTTCACGTCTTCATTTTCTTCACGCAAGATACTGAAGTCATGATAGAACTGATTGTACTCTTTCACCAGGTCGTAAACGTAGTTGGCGATACCCGACGGGCTATAATCTTCACCTGCCTGGCGCACTACCGCAGCAAAATCGGCAACCATCTGAATCAATCCCTCTTCTTTCTCGCTGAGTTCGATATTGGCCGGAAGTACTTCCGGAATCACGATACCCGCTTCGGCGGCTTTGCGCAACACAGACCGGATACGTGCATACGTATACTGGATAAAAGGTCCTGTATTACCGTTAAAGTCGATAGACTCTTTCGGATTGAAAGTCATATTTTTACGGGCATCCACTTTCAGGATAAAGTATTTCAGTGCACCCAATCCAACGATACGTGCAATATCGTCCGCCTCTTCTTGTGTCAAGCCGTCCAGTTTGCCCAATTCCTGAGAGGTTTCTTTGGCTGTCGCAATCATTTCGGCCATCAGGTCATCAGCATCCACCACCGTACCTTCACGTGACTTCATCTTGCCTTCAGGCAGTTCGACCATACCATAAGAGAAATGCACCAGGCTCTTGCCCCACTCAAATCCGAGTTTATCCAGCAAGATAGACAATACCTGGAAGTGATAGTTTTGCTCGTTACCTACCACGTAGATCATTTTGTCGATGGGATAATCGGCAAAACGCAGCTTAGCCGTACCGATGTCCTGAGTCATGTATACCGAAGTTCCATCGCCGCGAAGCAACAGTTTGTGATCCAATCCTTCGGCTGTCAGGTCAGCCCAGACAGAACCGTCTTCCTTCTTGAAGAAGAAACCTTTCTCAAGGCCTTCCATCACTTTCTCTTTACCTTCCAGGTATGTATTGGATTCATAATAGATTTTATCGAAACCGACTCCCATCTTACGGTACGTTTCATCAAAACCGGCGTATACCCAGTTATTCATCATCTGCCAAAGCGCACGCACTTCCGGATCACCGGCTTCCCATTTCACCAACATCTCACGCGCTTCATTCATCAACGGGGAGGCAGCTTCCGCCTCTTCCTTCGACATGCCTTTCTCCATCAGCTCTGCTACTTCAGCTTTGTAATGCTTATCGAAAGCGACATAATAATCACCTACCAGATGATCGCCTTTTTTGCCTGATGATTCGGGAGTTTCACCCTTGCCATACTTTTGCCATGCCAGCATCGACTTACAGATATGGATACCGCGATCGTTGACAATATTGGTTTTAACCACCTTATTGCCGTTCGCCATGACGATATTGGCCAACGCATTACCCAACAGGTTATTACGAACGTGGCCCAGGTGAAGGGGTTTATTGGTGTTGGGAGAAGAGTACTCAATCATCACCAGCGGGGCATTTTCATCTGCCGATACAATGCCATATTGCGCATCGGCATGAATTTCATTAAGCAGTTCGATCCACGTAGCCGACGCAACGGTCAGATTCAGGAAACCTTTGATCACATTAAAAGCTGCCACAGCCGGTTCATTGGCTTTCAGATACTCACCGATTTCCTGTGCGGTTTGCTCCGGGCCCTTCTTCGACATTTTCAGGAAGGGGAATACCACAAGGGTGAGGTGTCCTTCAAACTCTTTTTTCGTCTTTTGCAGCTGCACCTGCGCGGCAGGTACATCCTGTCCGTAAAGTGCTTTGAGTCCGCTGATTACGGACGTCACAAGTTTATCTTCTATCTTCATATCCAAGTTATTATTCTGCGCGCAAAGATACAAAAAAAGGAGACGCCAAAGCGCCTCCTCTCTTAATTTCTTTTCAACTATAAATGCTTATTTTATAGCATCTGTCAGCTCAGCACCCGGTTTAAATTTAGCAACTTTCTTTGCAGGAATCTCAATTGCCTTCTTGGTAGAAGGATTGATTCCCATTCTTGCTGATCTTTCAGCTACAGAGAATGTACCAAATCCAACCAAGGAAATTTTGTCACCAGCCGACAAAGCTTTTGTAACCGAAGAAAAGAAAGCTTCAAGCGCTTTCTTAGAATCCACTTTGCTCAAGCCGGATTCCGCTGCCATTGCATTAATAAGTTCAGCCTTATTCATAATACGTAAATGATTAATTAATATATGTTACACAAAAGATATCCTTAAAATCCTCACAAATATAAAGTAACAAAACAATATATCAAATAAAAACATCAAAAAAACACATCAAATTGTTGAAAAAGAACTAATAGTAGATTATTTTTCTGTTGTAGAACAGAATTTATTCGTATTTTTGCGTTCATTATGATGTGCGAAGAAGCTAATACGCACATTATCACATTAATTACATTAACAAATAAGAAGGATGCCTACTGTAACAAAAAACCTGATAATTATCAATGTTCTCCTGTTCCTCGCACAATTTGTAGCACAAAGCTATGGGATCAACTTATCCGACTATCTGGGTCTGCACTTTTTCCTTGCCGACAATTTTAATCCGGCACAGCTATTCACTTACATGTTTATGCACGGGGGATTCACCCACATCTTCTTTAATATGTTTGCGGTATGGATGTTCGGACGGATTCTCGAACAAGTATGGGGCCCGAAACGTTTTTTATTTTATTATATCCTCTGCGGCGTGGGCGCAGGCTTACTTCAGGAAGGAGTACAATACATACAATACGTGACCGAACTGTCGCAATATACCAGTGTAAACATCGGTACGGGTATCATCCCTATGAGTGAATACCTGAACATGATGACTACAGTGGGAGCTTCGGGAGCCGTGTACGCCATCTTGCTGGCTTTCGGAATGCTGTTCCCCAACCAGCAGTTGTTCATCTTCCCGCTGCCTTTCCCTATCAAGGCAAAATTCTTCGTTATCGGATATGCCCTGATAGAACTGTATGCAGGTTTTGCCAATAATCCGGGCGACAACGTGGCGCACTTCGCGCATCTCGGAGGAATGATATTCGGATTCATCCTGATCATGTACTGGAGAAAAAAGAACAGAAACAATGGGACATATTATAACTGACCTGAAAGAAGCGTTTCGTAGAGGGAACGTCTATATTCAACTGATATTCATCAACGTTGGAGTATTTGTCATTACAACGCTGATCGGTATCTTACTGCAGTTGTTCAACCGGAGTGCCGCCGGTATCTTCGAGCTGCTGGCTTTGCCGGCTTCTTTTACCCGATTTGCATGGCAGCCATGGTCTATCTTCACCTACATGTTCATGCATGCGGGATTTCTGCACATCCTGTTCAACATGCTATGGCTCTATTGGTTCGGGGCGCTGTTTCTGTATTTCTTCTCGGGCAAGCACCTGAGAGGCCTTTATATAGTAGGAGGAATCTGCGGCGGACTGCTTTATATGATTTCTTATAATGTTTTCCCGTATTTCCGTCCCATGACCGCCTACTCCACCATGGTAGGCGCATCGGCTTCGGTGCTGGCTATCGTCGTGGCAACAGCCTACCGGGAGCCGAACTATCCCGTACGCCTTCTCTTCTTCGGCAATGTACGGTTGAAATATCTGGCCCTGATCGTGGTGCTGACCGATCTGCTGTTCATCACATCGAGCAATGCGGGCGGACACATCGCCCACCTGGGCGGAGCACTGGCAGGACTCTGGTTTGCGGCAAGCCTGAACAAGGGGAAAGACATCACTTCATGGGTCAACAAGGCGCTCGATGCCATCGCCGCCCTGTTCAGCGCCAAAACCTGGAAGCGGAAACCCAAGATGAAGGTGCATTACGGAAACAATACCCGTCAGAACGACTACGATTACAACGCCCGCAAGAAGGCACAATCGGACGAGATAGACCGGATTCTCGACAAGCTGAAGAAGTCGGGATACGAGAGTCTGACAACAGAAGAAAAAAAGAGCTTGTTTGACGCAAGCAAAAGATAGCACATGAAGCATATAGGCAGATTAGCCCTATTCTTATGTCTGGCTGTCAACGCATTCTTCATCGGAATGTTACTGTTGACAGCTTACAGCCCGTATATCAATCCCGAAGTGCATCCGGTGCAGTCATGCCTGGGACTGACTTTTCCCATTTTTCTCGTCATCAACTTCTGCTTTCTGATCTTTTGGCTCATCGTGCGTTACCGTTTCGCACTGGTACCCCTACTGGGATTCCTCCTTTGCTATCCGCAGTTGCGCACCTATATGCCTGTCAACCCGGGAACGGCCGGACAACCGGAAAACAGCATCAAACTCCTTTCGTACAACATCATGTCCTTTGGGAACATGAAGAAAGAGAACGGACAAAACCCCATCCTGAATTATATAAAAAACAGCAACGCCGACATCGTCTGCATGCAGGAGTATGCCGGCTCCGAAACCGCCAAGATACATCTCAGCAATAAAGAGATCAGGCAGGCATTAAAGGATTATCCGTATCACAACATCAAGCAAGTGGGAAAAACCGGAGCAGGCAGTCAACTGGCCTGTTACTCGAAGTTTCCGATTCTATCGGCACGCATGCTCGACTACCGGAGCAACTACAACGGCAGCATGGTTTACGAGATCAAGATAGGAAAAGACACCGTGCTGCTGATAAACAATCACCTTGAGTCGAATAAACTTACCCGAGAAGACAAAGTGGTGTATGAAGACATGCTGAAAGATCCGAAGGCGGGAAAAGTGAAAAGCGGTGTACGGCAACTCGTCAATAAACTGGCAGAAGCTTCGGCCATCCGCTCGGCACAGGCGCGCACCATCGCTCAGGAAATAGCCCATTCACCTTATCCGTCGGTCATCGTTTGCGGCGACTTTAACGACTCCCCGATTTCGTATGCCCACCGGGTCATCTCGCAAGATATGGACGATGCTTTTACCGAATCGGGATGCGGGCTGGGCATCTCATACAACCAGAATAAATTCTATTTCCGGATTGACAATATTTTGGTCAGTAAAAACCTGAAAGCGTCCGGATGCACGGTGGACAATTCCATCAAAGACTCAGACCATTATCCCATCTGGTGCTATATTACGCTCCCCGATTAATCGCAAACGACAATCCCTTTCAGAAGAATCTGAATAGCTTCGCCCGTTACGGCTCTTCCCCAAAGCACGCAAAGGAAGAATTGTTCTTTTGTTCATGATTCATCAGCCTTGCAAGCAAAAAGACAGGAAAAAAAACAATCCACTAACTCGTCCTTGCAAAAAGAATGCCCAACCGGAGGCCGAACAGGAAGAAAACCGGGTCATTGAAGGGTCAAAGCCGGGGATTAAGTAAGAATAAGCCCGGATTCGATACCAAAAGCCTCTTCGTTTTCCGAAAAAGAAGTAAGCATTTCCTTCAAAAGACGGTTACATTTTCTAAAAACGCTTACTTCTTTGCACTGACATCTCCATACGTTTTGAAAACTACGTTTACTGCTCCGGAAAACACGACTTATTCCGGCTCTTCATGCTCTAACCGGTTGCTCTCCGAATCACCTACCGGAGTATCAAAAAGCCTAAAATTCCCCTCCCTGAAGAGCACCGGGAATATTTACTTCCAGATCGCTTTCTTTCTGACGGAAAATAAAAGCCGGACAAAACAAAACGATAAACCGGGAAACGAAATAGAGACGTTTTTCCGGCCCCGCCTGTCCCGAGAGTCGAAAAAAAGAAAACTGGGAGGTTTCATTTGACATATTGCCAAAAAGACAAACGATACTTCCGTCAATATCTGTCGAAGCGTCCCAAAAATCCCCTTCACATTCAAATATTTGCCTCCTAATTACTTCTGAATGTGAAAAAAAAACTATATTTGCAGCCTTGTATGCGACAGAAATCAATTAAAATGTAATCATAATAAATTAAAAGTAAAATGCAAAACAAAGGATTTGTAAAGGTTTTTGCGGTATTACTCACGCTGGTATGCGTGTTCTACCTCTCTTTCTCCTTCGTGACTCGCCATTATACCAATAAGGCAAAAGAGTTTGCGAAAGGCGACGTGAAGGTAGAGCAGGATTACCTCGACTCTCTCTCCAACGAGAAAGTATGGTTGGGTAACTATACGCTGAAACAGTGTCGTGAAATGGAAATCAGTTTAGGTCTGGACCTTAAGGGAGGTATGAACGTTATCCTCGAAGTGTCTGTACCCGATGTTATCAAAGCATTGGCTGACAACAAGCCCGACGAAGCTTTCAACAAAGCACTGGCCGAAGCTGCCAAGCAGGCAACCACCAGCCAGGACGACGTGATCACACTGTTTATTAAAGAGTATCACAAAGTTGCACCGGGTGCCAAACTCTCTGAACTCTTCGCGACACAACAGCTCAAAGACAAAGTAAACCAGAAATCATCAGACGCCGAAGTTGAAAAGGTGCTGAGAGAAGAAGTAAAAGCTGCCGTAACGAACTCATACAACGTGCTTCGTACACGTATCGACCGTTTTGGTGTGGTTCAGCCCAACATCCAGAGCCTCGAAGACAAAATGGGACGTATCATGGTGGAACTTCCGGGTATCAAAGAACCCGAACGTGTAAGAAAGCTGCTTCAGGGATCGGCTAACCTCGAATTCTGGGAAACATACAACGCCAAGGAAGTAGCTCCTTACTTGCAGGCTGCCGACTCTAAACTCCGCGCAGTCCTGGCACACGAAGCTACCGTCAACGATACAGTTGCCGCAGTAGATTCAACCGCCTTGGCTGCAGCAGAAGCTACTCCCGATAAAGCAGTCAGCGCTGCCGACAGCCTTGCTGCCGCACTGAAAGGCGGAGAAAAGAAACAGCAGGCTTCTTCTGCCGATCTGGAACAACTGAAGAAAGAGCATCCGCTACTGGCTATCCTGAGTGTAAATCCAAACGGAGGCCCTGTGGTAGGTTATGCAAACTATAAAGATACAGCGACTGTCAATTCATACCTCGCTATGAAAGAAGTGGCTGCCGAGTTGCCGAAAGATCTTCGCCTGAAATGGGGTGTTTCTCCGTTCGAATACGATCCGAAAGGACAGACTTTTGAATTGTATGCCATCAAATCAACCGAGCGTAACGGTAAAGCACCGCTCGAAGGTGACGTTGTAACCGATGCTAAAGACGACTATGACCAATACGGCAAACCGTCTGTAAGCATGTCGATGAACTCTGACGGCGCACGTCGCTGGGCATTGCTGACCAAGCAGAACATCAATAAGTCCATCGCCATCGTATTGGATAATTATGTATATTCCGCTCCGAACGTAAGTAACGAGATTACAGGTGGTAACTCACAGATCACCGGCCACTTTACTCCGGAACAGGCAAAGGACTTGGCTAACGTATTGAAGTCCGGTAAGATGCCGGCTCCTGCACACATCGTTCAGGAAGACATCGTCGGTCCGTCACTGGGTCAGGAATCTATCAACGCAGGTATCTTCTCATTCGTTGTCGCTCTGATCCTGTTGATGATCTACATGTGCTCTATGTACGGATTCATTCCGGGTATGATTGCCAACGGTGCTTTGGTACTGAACTTCTTCTTCACACTGGGTATCCTTTCATCTTTCCAGGCTGCGCTGACCATGTCAGGTATTGCCGGTATGGTGTTGTCACTCGGTATGGCGGTGGATGCGAACGTGTTGATCTACGAACGTACCAAAGAAGAGCTTCGTAGCGGCAAAGGCGTGAAGAAAGCATTGGCGGACGGTTACTCAAATGCCTTCTCTGCTATCTTCGACTCCAACTTGACTTCTATCATCACCGGTATCATCCTGTTCTATTTCGGTACAGGTCCGATCCGTGGTTTCGCCACGACTCTGATCATCGGTATCCTCTGTTCATTCTTTACAGCCGTGTTCATGACCCGTCTGGTTTACGAACACTTCATGAGCAAAGACAAACTGCTGAATCTGACATTTACTTCACCTATCTCTAAGAAGATGCTGGTAAATACACACTTCGACTTTATGGGTGGCAACAAGAAATGGCTGACTATCACAGGCGTGATTTTGCTGATCTGTATCGGTTCGCTGGTAACCCGCGGTTTGAGCCAGAGTATCGACTTCACCGGTGGACGTAACTTCAAGGTTCAGTTCGAAAATCCGATCGAACCGGAACAGGTACGTGAGCTGATCTCTAACAAGTTCGGTGATGCCAACGTAAGCGTTATCTCTATCGGTACCGATAAGAAGACTGTACGTATCAGTACCAACTACCGTATTCAGGACGAAGGTAACAATGTAGACTCTGAAATCGAATCTTACCTGTACGAAGCATTGAAACCGATGCTGACTCAGAACATCACACTGGCTACATTCATCGACCGCGATAACCATACGGGCGGCAGTATCATCAGTTCACAGAAAGTAGGTCCGAGTATCGCTGACGATATCAAGACTTCAGCCATCTGGTCGGTTGTATTCGCTCTGGTTGCTATCGGTCTTTATATCCTGATCCGCTTCCGTAACATCGCTTACAGTGCGGGTTCTGTAGCAGCACTGACCAGTGATACACTGATGATCTTAGGTGCTTACTCACTGTGCTGGGGCTGGATGCCGTTCTCTCTGGAGATCGACCAGACTTTCATCGGCGCTATCCTGACTGCTATCGGTTACTCAATCAACGATAAGGTGGTAATCTTCGACCGTGTACGTGAATTCTTCGGCCTGTATCCGAAACGCAACGTAAAACAGTTGTTTGATGACTCTCTGAACACAACTCTGGCACGTACCATCAACACCTCTTTGAGTACATTGATCGTGTTGCTGTGTATCTTCATCCTGGGTGGTGACTCTATCCGCAGCTTCGCCTTCGCAATGATCCTGGGTGTTGTCATCGGTACACTGTCATCTCTGTTCGTAGCTTCTCCGATTGCATACATGATGCTGAAAAACAAAAAAGGTTCGGCACCTGCAACTACTACAGAAGAATAAAGCCTAATATATAAGGTATAAAAAAGCCTCCTCCGCGTAATTGCGGAGGAGGCTTTTTATTTTCTGACAGACCTTCCCTTCACAGAGACACGATCGAATGAAAAAGAAATAAAGGGGCGTGAATACAAGTGCAGTTTACTCAATCTTCCTCATGGTCATTTGACCAAGGTGATCACATCGCATACAAAAAGTAAGTGCATTCTTGCCCCGCCGGGAAGAATGCACTTGCACACAAACAAAACAAACAATAAGCCGATCTGTCACAGATGGGCATTGGCCTTAATTAGAACTTTCACAATCTCACCGGGAGGTATCCTGATGCTTCTTCTCAAGATTCATCTTTGCACCCGGTTTGAATCTCACCGTCTTTTTTCCCGGAATAGTCATTATCTCTCCCGTAGACAGATTATAACCTTTACGGGCTTTGCGCTCTTTTACTTCAAAGGTTCCGAAACCTACCAATGTGACGGATTCTCCCTGATGTAGCGCCTCGGCAATAGCCTCCATCACACCTTCCACCACAATGGCAATCTGCTCTTTCTTTAAATTGCTTTTAACAGCAATACTTCTAATTAAATCAATCTTCTTCATGTTTAGCTTTTTATCAATTATTAAATAAACGTTTCAAAAACTACTGTCTCACACATCGAATCTGGAAGCCGGCTGCAGAATGATATACAACACCTTCTTCTATCACCTTCTCCGATGAAACTTTACTTCCTCTACCCATATACTGCTTACCAAAATCATCGATAATCGTAAAGTAATCACTCAACCAATAATATCCGACGCCTGATTCACGGAGCTGACCGTCAGCAACACTACGCATTCCTGAAGCCGGAAGAAATTTACCATTGTTAAAGTTCCAGCCATTAGCCCAACTGCCAACTTTATTTTCCGGTGTAAATCCATACTGCATATACTCCCGTCCTTTAGGCAGTCTCCACGTTCTATTATCAGGTAGTTCCCCTTTGGAGATCTGCGTACTTACATACTTCTGTGAATACCCAATCAAGCGGCACGGGTCCCCGCCGCCATTTCTGAGGTTAGCATAAGTATGCAACTCTTCCGACGCGAAAGCCATCCAATTGGAAGACCATGTACGCCCGGTGCTTACCGGATCAAACCAGGTAACGGGACTTCCCGTATTGCTCCATGCAACGACTCCGCGACTTTGAAAGAACGCTCCGGTCTCTTCTTTACTGTCCGTAAATACCAATGTGGCATTATCGGTTCCACGACCTGAATTAGATACGGTTACATTGAATTCCATAGCTTGAGCATATTTCCATACTGCATAGACATCTGTATCCTGACCGGGTAGCGGTGTGTAACTTGAACCTAAACCATAGAACTGCCCATTAATCATCCAACCGGTAAAGAAGAAATCCTCATTGCTGCATTTGAGCCTGGGAACTGCCAGAGTCACGTTCTGTCCAGGCATCACATATTCATCCTCAGGTAGCATATCACCAGCATGACCGGTTCCTGAAGGCAAGTTCAGATGATACTTGATCTTAAATCTTTTTGTCCATTCGGCAGATACCTGCATGTTACTTAGAACGGGTATATTGGCCCCCAAAATGTAATGCACACCTCCGACGCTCCAGCCGGTATGTATCCACGCCGGATCACTGCATACCAAACGGGTAGCGGATAAAGTCACCATCTTGCCCGGAGCTATCTTCTGTAAAGCGGGTAAAGGAGTTACGGAAGTGGTCCCTACCGGAGCATTTGCCAGATAGCTTACTTCATAAAGCAGCCACTTAGCAGTTATGGTCATATCCCCATTGACAATGACCGATGTTCCCGGTGCCTTCTCTTGTCCACCTACCAGCCACGCCTGATGTACCTGCAAAGGATCACTGCTATGCAGTTGAACCGGCAACATCACGCTACTTCCCGGCGCCACAATTTCAGAACGCGGATAGCCGGGTACTGTTCCGGACGGTGGCTGCGGTGAGTAAGTTACTTGATAATACCGCGTCCATTCGGGATATATTTTAAGGTCATTTGTCACGATCGTATTTCCGCCAAAAGCGCCTGCCGTCCATGCAGTGTGTTTCCACCTCGGATCACTGCAAACCTGTAAACCTTGGGCTTCCGTTGCTAAAGTAACCGATGAATTCTGGGCTACTTTCACAGGAGACGGCAAAGTACCGGTGACAGTAACACCGGCAGGGGCACCCGCAGGCGCCTTTGCCAGATACTCAACCCAGCAGTCACGTGACCATACGGCAAAAGCCTTTCTGGAACCGGATGCATGCATCACATAGTTTGCGCCCAATCCATGATAAACTCCATCGATGCTCCATCCGGTATGCACATAACCTGGATTACTACATACCAACTGGTTCGTCGAAAGTTTGATACTCGTACCTCCGGCAGCAACATAGACTCCCGGAACCGTTCCGGACACTAAAGCCGTACCTGCAGGAAGATTAGAGTCATACTCTAGAGAAGCACCTTGGCTAAAAGTCGCATGAAAACTGCCAACACTAGTGTTTATAGTAGTATTTTCTCCCAATCCAAGATTATTGCCCCAGCCGGTATGAGTCACAGACGGATCACTGAAAGTCAAAGGGGTAGAGGGCAGCGCAAAAGGTTTGCGTTGCTCCACAAAATGATTGGCCGGCAGTTCCGAGGTTAATGTTGCTCCTCCCGGCGGAGAAGCATAATAAGCGACAGTAGCTAATTCCGGCCAATCGGTAGACGTATTATCTACGACACAACGAACCGGAAGAGCCACGTCCAAAGCAGTTGCCTGTATTGCAGCATCCCCTCCCTGAAACCACAGCGAAGCAGGTTGCCATCCGATACTGCCGGAAATGACAGAAGAACTCCAGTAGTGTCCGGAGACACCCGGTTGCTCGATAAAGGTTCCATCTTCTTTGCGTGAACCCGATGCCGGAAAGTAAAATCGATCCTTTATCAATCTCCCGTGAACAACTTCACCAGTACCGTCTGTCGCAAGTCCCCCTATCGGTAACCAAGATCCTTCAGTTCTATATATACTGTTCAAGACAGCTTCCAAACGTTCTTTCACAGGCATCTTCCATTTCTTTCCCGGAGGAGCCCATCCGCGCTGCGTAAGATAACGGCAGATATCACCAATACGATTACCCGGATTATGAATATGTGTCAATACATTCTCCAGATCTGCTCCGGGAGCTAAAGAGGCGGGATTAAACTTAGGAATGTTCGGAGACTGATTGGTTTTCCATACAGGATTCACTTCTGCTGCATCGAGCTGACGCACATCAGTTGCGCTGCTTCCTCCTTGCAGTGCAATTAAGGAACCATACAGAAAATACACTCCCTGTTTTTGGTTTCGGGCAGCAGGAACATACGACGGAACATCATCGAACGTCAATCTGCCTTGTGCCGCGTCCCAATAAATATTAGATGCAGCAGGGAGATCGTTATACACCCGATTCTCTATAACAACGACGGATTCTCCCGCAAGGCCCGACAATTTAGCACTTTGTGGGCCCGCAGCCTCCTCGACAAAGAAGTAAACAGGGACAGAAGGAGAAGTAACGGAAGAGATGACCTCGCTATCCCGGTCCGGAGATGCGGGAGATATTGCCAGTCCAGACTTAGACGTACTTTCAAGAATACGGATCTGGTTGAAATCTCCCAACAAGAGTCCTTGATAACCTGAAGCATAATTGCCGGCAACACCCATACCGGCAGCTTTCAGCTTTATTTCCCTACGCAATCCTCCAACCTGAACATCAAGGGTCGTTTCTCCCTGCGCCCCCTTGGCAAAATCCAACTTAATGGCAGTCGAGTCTGCGGAGATCGAAGTAGTTTTAAGAGTCACACCGGCTATCCCGGACGACATGCTTACCACTCCCGGAGTAACCGTACTTCCCGGACGGCTGTACGCATTGGTCCCTATCACACATACCGTAACATCCTTCTGTTCTTCATCCGTATAAAGCACATAAGAAGAATTCGTCAGCCCCAAATAATAAACACCATTACCTGTTATTTCATGCGAATCGTCTACCACCGTAACATTGCAAAGAATTCCGCTACTACCCGAAGGAGCAGCAATCGCCTCATCCATCGTAGAATAGCCTCCTCCTTCCACACGTACCAGATTTAGCGTATAAAGATAGTTTCTTTTAAATGCCAGCTTTTCTCCTTTACTGTTTTTCAGACTCGCGCGATAATAACGAACCGGTCCGTTATCAAACTTACCGGCAAGAATAACATCCGAACGGTCAGCCGGGCCACCTGCCGTTTCATATACATAAACAGGATAGTCTTCACTTCCCATACCTGCGGTTGTATGCCCGGCGAATCCTGTTGAAGAGGCTATAATCGGATTGTCCAACCGGGAAGCACTACCCGATTTATGACCATAATCGGTAAATTGAGCCGTAATAGGTAAAGTTTCATTCGCATTTCCATATTCAAAAGCAAGTGCTCCTTGTACCGGTACGTTAATAACAGATACTCCTGTCAAAATAAAACCATCGGAAGCATGTGCACCGGAAGCATCTACGTATAATTTAGATACGATCCGTTTTAGGCGAAGAGGGGTACCGACAGTTCCTACAGTAGTACCTGTGATAATCTGTGGCAATGGACAATAGGCCGACATCGGGATCTTCTTCCCTGTAAAAGGAACTGTCGCTTGCGGAATTGCTAATGCAGAATTACCCGCCACAGGAGAATCCGACGGATCGCCATACAGAAGAAGATTGGTAACTGCATCGGATAAAGTTGTCGTAGTCGTAAGACTTCCCAACTTCACCTGTATCAATTCATCTGCATTTGAAATCAACAGCAAAACCACTGAAGAATTGCAGGCACTTAATTGTGCATAAAGCTCTCCGGCCGAGGTCATATTGGCTTGTACGGCTTCCAAGAAAGTCGCATCTTTATCATTCCCCAGAAAAACCAACACCCAGGGAGGTCCCATAATAGTTTCATCGGCCGCTGTCCCCGAACGTGTGGCAGGAGATTCATAATCGCTTCCTTTATGAAGAGAAAGAAATACGTTCACTTTACCTTCAGGAGCCTCCGGAAGCAAGGGTGAACCTGTTACCGGAGAATCATCTGAACAGGATACCGGCAGAAAAGCCAATATCCCACACATAAGTATCCCAAGAAAGGATTTAATATTTTTATTCAAACACATTGTATCTTACTATTTTAAGTGACAGATTTTCCATTACTATTGGCGGATGCAACGAATGGCAGTTTCAGCAGTGCTAGCATACGGTCTTATAGCAATTCTCGAGCCTAACCTTATAAACCCTCCCCATGCATATATACTTGGCAAATGTGGAATACTAATTTCAGCGGTGGGATATGTAATATCCTTTGTACCATACTTCGCATTATATGGAAAGAAAGTATTATTTAAAATAGAGTAAACTCTTCCTTGTGAACTATCTTGAAATGGATGTAATAGAGCAGCCAGTTCGTTGGCAGTAGGTAATCGCCATGTCCCATTGTCCGGCAATATTCCGGCGGCTAATTTTGCATTTATTTCATTTAGAGGAATACCTACTAAACGACATATATCACCCACCCCCCGTTTTAATCCACTTACACTATGTATCACACGTCCTCTATCATAATCTGCTACGGTGGGTGATGCTATACTCACTCCATTCACAGTAAATCCAGGTAAAGTAACAGAATTGCACCTCAATATATCCCAGAGAAATAAGGTTCCTGTTTCACCTTCAGATGCAAAAATGAGAGTTGCATCAATTGCACCAGAATTAGAAAGTTTCAGATTAGTTGATGCAAATGAACTCTCAGGTACATTTGCCCAACAGGGTTCTACTTTAATATCGCTGAAAACAGGCATTTCGTCCCCCCAATTATAACGAATACCATTCACCAAAAGTCCGACAGCTATCTTAACCGGTGAAGACATAACCGCTACCTGAACATTTGGTAAAGAATAACGTTCCCCTGGCTTCACGAAGTGAATATTATTGGGAAACGAAGGAAAAGCCGAATAAAAAACAGCCCCAGAATACGGAGGTGTACAAACGGTCTCTATCTTGCAATATTTAGTCCATTCAGGTACAATCTCCACTTCAGTGCTTCCTACCCCATCAGCACCGACCACATATGAATCACCAAAATCAAAATGCCGTCCATTTACAAGCCATCCGGAATGAAAATAGGTTATTACCACTTTAGCTCCCTCATATACTTTATAATCATCGAATTTAGTGGATAGAGCCGGTAATGTGATTATCTCGCCTTCATTCAACAATACCGGTGAAGGAACAGTATACAATTGATTTTCTTGATTCAGAGGATTGGTATTCGAATAAACAACACGATAAATTTTTGAATAATTATTCTCAGAATCAACAACGCAACGAATGACTCCAACCCCCGATGAAGTATTCCAATCTTGCACAGAAGTGCTTGGATATTCAAAGTAAAGTCCCCGGGCTGAAGCACTGATTGCAGCGGAAGCAGACCAATATCTCCCTCTATTCCCCCCATCATTAGCTGGAAGATAATAGCGGTTATTTGTACGAATTCCATTGCCAATAACAGTGCTACCCTCACTCGAACTGCCAGAAATATAACCCCAACCCGGAGTAGAAGCAGTAGTTTCCCGAACCCCATCGCCCAAAAGCTTCAGTTCATCTAAAGTAGGCATCCGCCACTTCTTATTTCCGGGTCCCCATTCTCTTTGCGTTATAAAGCGACAGATATCACCTTTCAGATTTTTAGGATCATGTAATCCCTTCTGAAGAATCAGATTCTCATCATCTCCCCCAACAACAGAAAATGCAGAGATCCAGACCGGAGTAAAAATATAACCCCATTTTCTATCACTCTTACGTGTGGCCAGAAAATTATATCCGGTGTTATACCCTTGTAAAGAACCCCAATAAAAAAACGCCCCCTGAAATTTCTCATGTTCCGCTCTGCATCCCGGTGCAGGAGTATCATCAAAGGTAAACTTCTCGAGAACCCTATCAAAATAGATATTAGAACCAGCAAACTCCACTCCTTCCACAGCGATTGTATGCGCAAATCCTCCTGCCATCAATAGCAAAGTATCCGCAAGAGAAACTTTGTTCCGTTTTATGGTAAGAGTTCCCATGCCTGTTCCTGTATCCTGGTCATAGCTGTAATTGATCTTAGTCCGTGTCATATCAAATTTAGAACTCACAGGATCACCTGTAGAATTATAAGTATATAGTACAGGAGATAGGCTGACAGATACAGGAGGCAAGTTTTTGGTTGTAAACGTAACAACACTCTCAGAAGCATACGAATAACCGACATTGACCCGTGAGAAAACGATCTTTGCTCCGGGAATCGTATCATAAGCAGCCGTATTCTGCCATGGTTCTACACTTACATTTACATCGACATTCAGCGGATTCACGGTCAGCATATATCGATAGTAAGTGTTACGCCCAAGTGAGTAGTCAGCCGGAATATCCGTACTCTTTCCCAATAATATTTGCCATGTTTCTGACGCTCCATTACGTTCAGCCTCTATTTCCATAAAAGAAGCACGCCCCTTCCCTGCCGTATTATCCCAAATGTACTCCGGCAAGATAAAGCTATTCTTTCCCTGTACAACAGATGTATACGGATATCCTGAGGGAACATCTTTCTCTCCGGCGATAGAAACAGGTGTAGAAAACGAACGCGTATCAGTAACCGTAAGCCCGCCGGAAAGCGGATAAGCAGAGGGGGAAAGAAAAGAGAACGAAGGTAACTGTTTAACAGTGACCTGCCTGATCTTTATATCTTCATCCGTATTTTTTCGTATCTCCAGACTCGCCTTTGAAGCAATGCGCTCCAACTCAACCGAGAACGCTGAATTCCAGGTTAATCCTTCATCCACACTGACTTCCCCTGTGACCGGAGTTGAAGAGGCTGCATTTCTTATCCGGATATCCAGATGCTTGCATACCACAAACTCTGCCGTATCTACAGGTAGAGTAACCGGTACACTTTTAATTTCTGATAAAGATGGCTCTCCGGTTAATGCGGAATTCATGCCCGTCGTTTCATTACCGATCACAAACAAATCGTAATCACCCGGACGAAGATAGAGTTTAAACACTCCCCCTGTATGCTCTAAACCGGATGATGAAGGATCACTTAAATCGGCACGGCAATTCATTTCCACCTTTCCACTGTTTTTCGCCACAGCAATTACACGCAAGCGCTTCAGAGTCACTCCGGATTCACTTCCTCCTAAAGTGACATTACGAGTCATAAGTTCTACTTCTACCGGATTGTCTCCCGAAGTATATCTTCCTATTTTATCTTCCAGTTCACAAGAGATAAAAGACAGCAGCAAAAAGAATATATATATTCCTTTTACACATCTCATATACTTTTTCTTTAATAAGCTCATTTTATGCAATCAATTTAGATTCAGTTCATTAATAGTATACTCCGCCCTCTACTTTTAAAACTTTATACACTCTCAAAAGAAGGTGTTTTGTGCCGGCCTACGCCTACCTTGTCCTGACAAAGTAGCTTCATCCCGACGACAAAACAACCTTCCAACACGAGAGAGGCACGAATTCACTCTAAAAAACAAATTCTATTTACCCATAAAAACATCCGTAGCCACTCCGTTTGAATTCTCACTTTCCTTGTCAGACCTCCGGAGTAGTACTGACAGTTTCCCAGCCATTTACCCGCAAAGAGATAATGACTCCGTCTTTAGAAAGCACCAATTCAATCAGATAGGTATCCTCTCTATCCAAATCCTCCTGAGTATGGTATGCGGGAGAGGACATAATAGCATTGATTAAATCTTTTGTAAATCCCGGAATAACATCTGTTCCATCGGGATTCAGCAATTTAAGGAACAGATGCCCGTCAGTATACAGGCGCAATACATCAAACTGGAAAACACGGGTATCATCCGTTTGAGATGCGCTATAATAAGGAACATATATAATCGTACCGGCATCGGCCGGCGTAACATTTTCTGAGTTAAAGCGTCCGTTATCAGAGGTGATACGGGCTGATGAACCATCAGCGATTCCCTTCACACGGACTTCTATCTTATTCGTGTTTTTCATTAAGTCTACTACACCTGTCCCACCGTTATCAGCTGTGATCTCCATGGAGTCCAGGCGCCCAAAGAACAACTCACCAAGTGAGTATTCCAAATTTTCTTTCTGCTCAAAATACGCTTTTACACGAAAATCCGAAAGAGTGGTAATCCCCGGAGAGACAGCCAGGCTAAACTGTTGAGGAATACCTGTCTTAAAAATGCCAATCTCGTAATCACCAACCTTACCTCCCAAGCATAAAAAGGTCCATTTCCCCTCAGGAAGGTCAATAGGCATCCGGTAGCCATTCTTCAAATGTGCTCCTTTGTCCCGAAACATTTTGCGATAAATGCCGAGGGAGTCGAACGCATACACATCTATATGGTGGACAGCTTCTCCAAAACGATCGCCTTCACCCGTATGCAAAAGATAACGTGGCTGTAACATAAACATCCGTGAACATTTACTCAAGTCCTCGTAAACACAACTGCTAAATAAGGCTGTATAGAGAGCCAGTCCTAAAATGAGTGAAATAAGTAGAAAAAACGAAGTGCTGTTTTTCTTCCCGACAAATATCATATATCAACTAATATAAAATAAGAAACATTCAAATTGTATCCGGTGCGGGGTATTTCCCGCACCGGAAAAAGACAGAGTAAAGTTAAACTTCAGGCTTAACCTGAACTACAGTCCACTGACCTATGCTTACAGTAAGATCTACAGAAACAGTTTCCGGATCGGGGTCCGGAGTTACAGGAGGAACCGGAACATCCATAATATCCTTGATATCGGCAAGGTTAATAAAGTATACCTTACCGGCTTCAAAGTCTGTAATATAGTTAGTAGCTGTATTATCCTTTAAAGCAACCACATTAAGCCAGCCGGTTTCCAGACCTGAGCCACCAACTTTCTTATCAAACTCAACTTCCATGATAACATGGATCGATTTCTTCATAACATCTTCCTTTGTGGTAGGAGAAGAAAGATCTTGCTGAGGGAAGAAGTTATATCCATCGGCTTGTCCACCCGCAATCTGAGCCACTCCAGTTCCTACACCTGCTCCTAAATCAGTATTAAACATTTTCTCAAACTGACCGGATGGAGCATAATCCGTACCCCAGGCAGCCGACACAATTCTGGTCAATGAAGAAGCACCTCTGGTAAGCTTAACATTATTAATGTAAATCCCCTTTATCTTTAAATCATTCAGATGTGTCCAGGGGCCGGCCAGACTACCCTTTACTTCCACACGCGCCATATCAGGGTTTATTGTCGGAGTGCAAGTTGCATTTCCACCACTTCCTGGATTTATCGTTGCTCCTCCAAACAAACGCACTTTACTTGATGTAGCTGATCCTTGACGAGTGTTTACATTATCAGTTTCAGTACTATTATCACCATTAGCCTCTACCTCAATCCACTGTGCCGCACCAGAAACTGTAATAGTGGACATTGAACCAGCTGTAATGTTTTCACTAATTGTATTGGTAATTGCACCACCTTGTGAAACACGTGCGATAATTTTTACAGGTCCATTAATAGTCACTTTATTCCCCGTAGTAGTCTCAGGATCAATAGCTCTACTCGAAGCTCCGCCGAACTCTGGCAGCTTCACAGTTAAAGCTACCGTCTTAGGAGTACTCTCCGTAATTTTCTCATCGTTGCTACATGCAGCGAACGTCATGGTTGCAGCCATTAAGGCCAGAATCGATTTTGTAATTCTCATTTTAATAAAAATTTAAATTCAACAATAAATAAAGAATCATTAAACTTCTTATAGTATTAAGGTATAAGTATAGTGTACTTTACTCTTCAGAAGCTATTCGCTCCAGCTCCTCCTTCAAGCCCATAAATCTGGGAAGAAGTGCTGCAATATCAGAGTCCATTTCTGTACGGTATACATATTTAGTATCTTTACGGCATGCCTCCAACAGAAGTTCTGCTGCCGCTTGGTAGTCTTCCAAGCGCACATTCACAATCGCTCGGAGATATTCAACCCCAGCTGTTTGAGGCAGTTGCTTTAACAAATCTTCCGACTTTGCATGATAGCCCAAACAAGTCAAGGCAACAGCTGTATTGTAGTCCGGATATTTCTCCAGGATACCCAAAGCTCTCTGATATTCACGATTGGACAGGGCCTCAAGTCCTTGGGCATACTCCTCACGCTCAGGAGTAAGATGGTTCACACTGTCACCCGCTATATCAAAACGACGCGCCAGAGTAGCATCAGCCAAGTCGGCAACAGACGCAATTACGAATGTCAATGTATCCGCCGGAGGAAGACTCCATACGCTATGGTCCGTAGCGAGCACGTTTCCCCGAAGAGTTATATATAATTTCTTCATTCCCTCACGTACCGGGATGCGATACATATACAGATAGGAGAAGTCTTCCGAAGGATCAGCTGTTTGATTGACCATTGCACTGTCAGCATAAGGGAAGCGGATAATACGGTCACGAATCAAATCCTGATGATCCCGGTTATATTCATTCTCTGCAATCGCTTTTCGGAAGTAGCGATGGGAAGCGATCTCAATAGAATCCCGGCGAGTGAAACTGTAGTTACGAATATCCTCAAGACGCCCACCGGACAGATAAAGTTCCTGAAAGCGGGAAGGAACATCTTTAACTGTCATTGCACGAGGCAAACGGTAAGCCGGCCAAAAATCCGTACGGCGATCGTATTTTTTCTGGTACGAAGCACGTATACCAACCGTATCATAACCGGCGATGAATTTTTCCACGCTGCGTTCCAAGACATTACGCTGCATACGTTGCTTCAAAGTATTACGGTTTCCCTCTGCTTTCGTACTGATCCATCCATGACGCTTATCCATAAGTGCCTTCCACCTCAGATAAGCCAGACGTCTACGTCGCTCTGCTTCATAGACCTTCCAGAAAAGTCTCTGCCGTGCAAAAATATCTTTGCGGATACCTTCACGATCCACAAAAGCACTGTCATATTTACTCTCCGGTATAATACCCCTTAGGAAATCATTGTATGCTTTATACTGGCTTTCCTGTGTACGGATAAATTCTTTTCCCCGCAGAATAACAGGAGACAGCAAAACAGAAGAGTCTTTTTCTATCAGTTCCGGGTACATTGTCAACTTCCAGCAACTGTCCAATAGGACTTTAGGAGCTTTTACATAAAACATCAGGGTGACCTCGCCATTACGTTCCAAGATTCGCTCTATACTTTTACGCTGAGCAACAATATCAATGCGATCCATATCAATTGATTTCCAGATATCTTCTTCAAGAGAATCAACCGAAGAAACGGGATTGTCAACAACCACACTATCCCGGAAACCGACAGTTTCGGAGACTGTAAAAACGCTATCCGCAGAAGAAGTATTCGGCAGCCCGACAGTAGCTCCGCCAGCCTGCATAAACAAACGCATAGTCAAAGGAGATTTTGAACCGCATGAATATACCAGCACACAGAGACAGAGCACCCCTAACATTTTATAGATACGATACCCTATCGATATAGTGACGAACTTTTTTTGATGTATCATCTTACAACAGAATAAGAAATGAGATTAATAGAATTAGAATAAATAGACTATATTCACTGCCAACTTGGTCGGAATCAGACGTGCTCCCTTAAAAGTAGCCACTTTCTGCCCGCATGCCTTACAAACATATTTATCATAATGGGTCCACAAGACCCCAAGACCTGCCTCAAACTCTAAATTCCAATGAGGAGAAAGAGGACGATTGTACCCCAAAGAAAGTCCACCTCCAAAACCGTAGCCTTCGTAACGATATTTATCGCCAAAAACTCCACCGACATTATACATGGTGCTCACTCCGTGAATTCCAAGGAAATAAGAACGCCCATAAGATTCACGGATCCAATAACGCACTCCGGGAGAAGCAGACAAATTGCGAAGCCTCGCATCTCCAAAAGAGAAGGGATTATATTGAAGAGGAAAGTGGAAGGTCCAACGATGGGAAAACTTCAGCCCGAACTCAAGATTCATATTGGTAGTACCCCAACCCAAAACATTAGTTTGCAAAGAATAAACCTGCCCACGAGCTATTTCGACCCCTAAAAACGTAGAAGAAACAACCAACAGAAAGAGAAACACAGATCGCTTAAACGCCATAACTATTATTCAACTTGTTTTGCTTAAAAAAAACATTAAACTTATCGGATACATAAAATCCGCAATATCTTATACTCCTCCACCGAACCACATCAAGATTCAATTGTTACGGTTACAAAAACCATAGAACATCTATTTTAATCTTCTTACACAGATCAAGTTCATCTATCTCAATAGGATAGATAGTGATAGAAAGTACTCCTGATTATCAGCGTTATATACATAATATTGTTTCAGCAAATGTTTTTCTATGCGATAGGCACATGTCGATTTTAAATAGATCGCTGTATAATAATATATTATATCAAAATCCGGCGAAACATATTATGAAACATTTTAATAAAAACATAAATATATCAAGCTATAATTTACAAAACTAAAAATGAAACTACATTACAAAAAAGAGCACATCTCATGCACCAATTATAAAAGTGAATCGTATGAGGGATTCGGGATTGGAACGCTTACAAGCGGCAGTAACTTCAATAGTCAGACCTTATCTGTTAAAACTAATTTCCTGATCTTCATTCTTGAAGGTGAAGTGGAGATTATTCCCAAAGAAGGCAAAATAAAAAGGGTAATAGCCCAGGAATTCTTTTTCATCTCGGCATTATCCACTTACGAGATACAGGTACGAGTCCCCGGACGCTACATTTATATGAGCTTCCTATACAATGACATTAAACTATGTGAGAAACACATGTTAGAGAGCTATCTAAAAGAAGTGAGAGAAGCATCTGAAGAGGTCGGAATACTATCGGTACGCCACCCGCTGAACTTATTTCTGGAATTAATGGATGCCTACCTGAGAGCCGGAGTCAACTGTAAGCATTTGCACTCCATTAAGGAGAAAGAACTCTTTATTATTTTGAGAACAAGCTATAGCAAACAGGAAATAGTAAATTTATTTCATGAAATCATAGGAACGAATATGAGCTTCAAAGCTGCTGTTTTACTGCATGTTGATCGCGTGAACAATCGTGAGGAATTAGCACAGGCAATGGGAATGAGTATTACCGATCTTGCCAGAAAGTTCAAGGTAGAATTTGGCGAATCAGTATATTCATGGTTGCTGAAACAAAAAAACAAGAAAATTATTTATCGGTTGGCGCAACCCGGAGCCAGTGTAAAAGAGATTGTGTATGAATTCGGCTTCTCTTCAGCGGCCAGTTTCAATAAATACTGCAAAAAGAATTTCGGTAATTCCCCAAGAGAGTTGGTCAGGAAGCTCAAAGACAAGCATATTGATAATCAGAATCTTAAAATATAATCTCGGAAAAGGTGAAGTAAATGGTTGCTTTGGATAAGTGATTCTTTTTGCAGGTGCATTATCTTTGCCCTGTCAAACAAGAATCACTAAAGTAGAGTTTTGTAGTTGAAAGAGCAGAAAGCATGTTTTGTCAGGGTTTTACCCTCGTTATCTATCCTATTGAGATAGATGGAACAGCAGAGGTCCCAAACGGGACAAATCATTTAAAATACCTGCTTACACACGATATACCTTTTCAAAAAGCAATCAGATATGCCTTCCTATGGAGGCTACGACTTGCTCGTTAATCTTATCAATGACCTCACTATTAAAAGACTGAAGATAAATCTGGGTCGTTGCCTCAGAAGTATGCCCAAGCCCTTCGCTGATAGATGCGATAGAAAATCCCTCCTCTTTGGCAATAGTCGCCCAGCTATGGCGGGCAACATAGGTAGTCAGTACAAGAGGCAAGTGCAATCGCCTGCCCAACCGTTTGAGTAGGCGGTTAACATTACCCAATGCATAACGATACTGCATATAAGACGTACGGTCCGAAAAAGACGTTATATACGGCAATACATACGGATAAGAACTCCGATACTTCTCAATCAGAGCTGCGAGAGGAGGAATCACACGGACTTGCATGCGTTGCCCCGTTTTATTACGCTCATAATAAATGATTCCATTAATTATCGAGTCATGTTTAAGAAAGACAATATCGACAAAAGGCATACCACGGGCATAGAAACTAAACATAAAAAGATCCCGGGCACGATCCAATAAAGGTTCGGAGGAAAGATCAACAGATACTATACGGGCAATATCATGCTTACACAACGCACGCTTCGCAGTCTCCTGAGTTTGAAGCTTAAGCTCCCGGAAGGGAGACTCACAACCCATATTTATCCCCTGCTTTTGGGCTTTGTTATAGACAGCGCGGAGATTGCGAATATACATATTCACAGTATTTTCAGAGATACCGCGCATACGTAGAAAATGAATATAATCCGTAAGAAAACAATAAGTCAACTCGCGAAACGTAATCTTCTGACCACGCAAAAAACGTCGTAAAGAGTACAATCCGCTAAGGTACAGGCCGGCAGTACCAGAACGCCCCTCCTGCCGAAGCCTCTCTATCTCACGCACAATAAAAGCATCGACATAACGCAAATTGCGCTCCATACGATACTTATCCATCAACTGAGATAAGCTGAACCCCGGCATATTCTGTTGAAGAAAAGCAAAAATCTTCAGCAATCGTTCACGCTCCTGAGAAATGGCATCATTGATAAGTCCCAGATCCTTGCGCTTAAGATTACCGGTTGATGAATAGACAACACGCTCACGATCTGCAGAGAAATTAGAAGTATGAATCTTCCACCCAAGAGAATACTCACTTTTACGCCTGTGATAAACCACACGGATAATCAGAGGATAAATCTCACAATCATTTCTACGATGGGTATTCAACAACACCCTGATACTTAACTTTCCAATTTTCTTCTCCAAAATAAATTATTATTTATAGATTCATTATATTAAATATAAAATGCAAAAATAGAAATTCTCAACGTCCCTATAACAAATAAAAAAGAAAATAGATGAATTAGAATTATAGATAAGAACTGAATTAACATAAAATGAATAAATAGCATATCATAATCGGGTATCGAATCTAAGGAATGATATGTATCATCCTTATTATCATTTGAAAAGTTGAAAAATCTCCAAACTGAGAATACCCTTGTATTGTAGAACACGACACACATCAATATAAATCGGCTATATATATAATAAGGTATAAATCACATCCAGTCCGTCATCACAAAAAGGAAAGTGGATCCAAACAAAAAACGCAGTTAATCGCTATTGATTAACTGCGTTTCTATCATTGTAGCCCCGAGGAGAATCGAACCCCTATCTAATGTTTAGGAAACATCTATTCTATCCGTTGAACTACAGGGCCATGATAGATATCGGCTGCAAAGATAGCGTATTCTCCTGATTTGGCAAACCCGAAAGAACAGATTTATAAAAGAAGAAGAAGCAAACACATTCATTTAATCCATAAGATAGAAGAGAGATAGTAGAATAGGGTAAGAGACGCCAAAAGTGAAAGAAAATTCAAATAAAATACAGACAGATATCTATCTATTAAACGAATTAGAAAGCAATAAGTCAAAAAACGATCTAAACAGAGATATCAAACTGTTGTAGTCAGAGCCCATATCTGAACAAAATGTAGACAATTTGCTTACTCCAGAGAACAAAATTGCAATAAAACAGTTCTCTTTTAACAAAGCCCCACAGATAAATCAGAAAAGATTTTGTTAAGTCACTTAACTTTGCGAACTTTGCCTGCCACATATACAGGAAAGTGACAAACAAAAAAGACACGCTGGTGGTTAATATTCAAAGAACACACTAACACCGGTTCATGTTAATCCTAAATTTAAATATATAAATAGAATTATGGCAGACGAAATGATGGTTAAAGAATTGGAAGAAGTGGTTGTCCGCTTCTCCGGCGATTCCGGCGACGGTATGCAGTTGGCCGGCAACATCTTCTCGAACGTGTCGGCTACGGTTGGAAATGACATCTGTACATTTCCCGATTATCCGGCAGATATCCGTGCTCCGCAAGGGTCACTGACGGGCGTATCAGGTTTTCAGGTACACGTCGGTGCAAGTAAGATATTCACTCCGGGTGATCATTGCCACGTATTGGTAGCTATGAATCCCGCCGCACTGAAAACACAAATTAAATTCTGCAAACCGCAGGGGCTGGTCATCACAGATTCTGACTCTTTCGGAGAAAAAGACTTGGAAAAAGCACAGTTCAAGACAGGCAATCCTTTCGAAGAAATGGGAATCACACAGCAAGTGCTTGAAGTCCCCATCTCGTCGATGTGTAAAGAAAGCCTCAAAGATTCAGGGCTGGACAACAAAGCCATGTTGCGTTGCAAAAACATGTTCGCTCTCGGTTTAGTATGCTGGTTATTCAACCGCAACCTGTCTGCTGCCGAAAAAATGCTGAACGAGAAATTCGCAAAAAAACCGGAAATTGCCGCTGCCAACATCAAAGTGCTAAATGACGGCTACAACTATGGAGCCAACACACATGCCTCTACTTCCACTTACAAGATTGAAAGTAAAACGCCGAAAGCCGCAGGACTCTATACCGATATTAATGGTAACAAAGCCACTTCATACGGTTTGATCGCCGCTGCCGAAAAAGCGGGATTGGAACTTTATCTGGGATCTTACCCCATCACTCCGGCTACCGATATCCTGCACGAGCTCGCCAAACATAAATCGCTGGGCGTGAAAACCGTTCAATGTGAAGATGAAATCGCCGGATGCGCTTCGGCTGTAGGTGCAGCATTTGCAGGCGATCTGGCTGTAACGACTACTTCAGGACCGGGTGTCTGCCTGAAAAGTGAAGCCATGAACCTGGCTGTCATTGCCGAATTACCACTGGTTGTGGTCAACGTACAGCGTGGAGGCCCTTCTACCGGTATGCCGACCAAGTCGGAACAAACAGACCTGTTGCAAGCCCTTTATGGACGTAACGGTGAAAGTCCGATGCCTGTCATTGCAGCTACTTCACCCACCAACTGTTTTGATGCTGCTTATATGGCTGCTAAAATAGCTCTTGAACACATGACTCCGGTAGTACTGCTGACCGATGCCTTTATCGCAAACGGTTCTGCCGCATGGAAATTACCCAACATGGATGAGTATCCGGCTATAAATCCGCCGTATGTAACACCGGATATGATTGGCACATGGACCCCGTTCCAACGTAACGAAAAGACCGGCGTACGCTATTGGGCCGTTCCCGGGACCGAAGGATTCATGCATCGCATCGGTGGGCTCGAGAAGAGCAGTGAAACAGGCGTTATTTCCACAGAACCGGAAAATCACCAGAAAATGACACTTCTGCGTCAGGCCAAAGTCGACAAGATAGCTGACAGTATTCCTGAACAGGAAGTACAAGGCGATGCTGATGCCGACCTGCTGGTAGTAGGCTGGGGTGGTACTTACGGCCATCTTTATTCGGCTGTAGAGCATATGCGCAAAAATGGAAAGAAAGTGGCACTCGCTCACTTCCAGTACATCAACCCGCTGCCTAAGAACACAGCCGAAATACTGAAAAAGTATAAAAAGATTGTAGTAGCCGAACAGAACTTGGGACAATTCGCAGGATATCTGCGCATGAAAGTACCCGGACTGAATATCAGCCAGTTCAACCAGGTAAAAGGCCAACCGTTCGTTACGAGAGAACTTGTAGAAGCATTCACTAAATTATTGGAGGAATAAGAGATGAGCGAAACAGTATATACAGCAAAAGATTATAAATCAGGTCAGCCTCGCTGGTGTCCGGGATGCGGTGACCATGCTTTCCTGAACTCCTTGCACAAGGCTATGGCCGAACTGGGAGTAGCTCCGCACAACATTGCCGTGATCTCCGGTATCGGCTGTTCTTCCCGCCTACCTTATTATGTCAACACATACGGCTTCCACACCATCCACGGGCGTGCCGCCGCTGTTGCGACAGGTGCCAAGGTAGCTAATCCGGATTTAACCATCTGGCAAATCTCCGGTGACGGTGATGGTCTGGCCATTGGCGGTAATCATTTCATCCATGCGGTACGCCGTAACATCGACTTGAATATGATCTTATTGAACAACCGCATCTACGGGTTGACCAAAGGTCAGTATTCCCCGACTTCCGACCGTGGATTCGTCAGCAAATCATCTCCTTACGGCACTGTAGAAGATCCATTCCACCCGGCAGAACTCTGTTTCGGCGCGCGTGGCCGTTTCTTCGCACGTTGTGTTGCGGTAGACGGACCGGCTTCTGTCGAAGTATTGAAAGCTGCAGCCAACCATAAAGGAGCATCGGTTGTGGAAGTTCTGCAAAACTGCGTCATCTTTAATGACGGCACACACGAATCGGTCGCAACGAAAGAAGGACGTTCTAAAAACGCAATCTATCTGGAACACGGCAAACCGATGTTATTCGGCGAAAACAAAGAGTTCGGCCTGATGCAGGAAGGTTTCGGTTTGAAAGTGGTAAAATTAGGTGAGAACGGCGTGACAGAAAAAGACATTCTTATCCACAATGCTCACAGCATGGATAATACGTTGCAACTGAAACTGGCATTAATGGAAGGACCGGATTTCCCAATCGCACTCGGTGTGATCCGTGATGTGGAAGCTCCTACCTATAACGATGCAGTCGCCGAGCAGATTGATGAAGTGAAAGCCAAAAAGAAGTATCATAACTTCCAGGAATTGCTGATGACCAATGAAACATGGGAAGTAAAATAAAATCCCCCTGTTAATCCCTATAAAGTAAGAAGGAGTGTCATATAACGTTTGTGACACTCCTTTCTTTTTTAATTCGGCTCTAATCCGTATCGCGGAAAATGACTGGTAATTAACAATAACTTCGACAAAAAATTTTCTCAGATGCCCCCTGTCTGAATGATCTTGCTACGTTGGGATTAGGAAAATGAACACATTACAACATTGGCAGAAAAAGCGATTACAATTGAAGAATAGAGAGTTAATTCTCTTTTTCTTTATATTCCATAAAGATCTTTTTCATTTCATTCCAAGCCGCCCCGGCTCTTTTCTGTATCTCCATGTCTTTATGAATAGAGGGATTAAAATAAAAGCAGAATCTCGAATCTGTCGTAACCGCATAGTCATCAAAGAAATACAATGCCAGAGCCTTGCCACCTTTGACAACTTCTTTCAGTACAAAGCTGCAACATTCATCGTCTTCACCCACAACCATTGATTGCTCGCCAATTCTCACCCACATCCCGGTATCCAAACAACTCAATTCCAAAGCATCTATAAAAGAATACATTTGCTCCACGTTCCCTAACTGAGTAAAATCAGACAAATATATCTTACGCCATTTATATTCGTCCGTATTTACATATACCGATATTGCATGCCCATTCACACCGCCTAATTTATAGTATTCATCCAGCGGAAAATCCAGGCTACTATATTTTCTCAATGAATCGGGAGAAGCAGTCTTACTTTCAACAGTAACAAAAGAGTCTATTATGAGTTGTTGGGGTAAAGCGTATTTTCTATTTCTTGCCGCCGGATCGTATGCCTGCCCATAACGAGATTCCATATCTATCACTGTATCTGTTTGATGGAAATCTTTTATATTCCATCTTACCCGGCCTGATTTATCGCAGAAACCTAGTTCGTCAAATTCTATTGTTTTCTCTCTTTCAATATGAAATCCGGTTTTCCGGTCATACGTATAAGTACGTGCTTGTTTCACAATCCCATTTCGATGATAATCAAACTCTTTTCTGTACAGCGCTCCTTTTTCAGTATATAGAAACACGCAATAATCTCCTTCTTTCATATAGAGTGCATCTTGGCAATCGGACATAAAGTTACTCAATAATGGCTCATAACTACTATGTATAAAGTCACATGTTGAAGCTTTTATCGTGTCATCCACTTTAAATCCCGAATTGACTATTTCATGACTCTCATACATGCTGGCACTATAACCGACATACTCTTTTTTATCATTGAAACGAAAAACACCTATTACTCTCGAATCGAAGGGATTTATATGCAGTTTCGAATGATGAAAAAAGACAGTACCATTTTTCCCCTTCTCCGGATACGCATCTTTCCAGAAGAGTTCTTCAGGTATAGGAGAATAAGCGCCACATACTGTCGACAAACAGACTGTAATATAAACAAACGCTACGATGGCAAATGCCAAAATCGAACTTAAACGAAGAAGTCCACCGGCTTTAATGCCATAGCGGCATAAAATCCCGACAGAAAGAATTACTCCCAAGAATATAATGGCACCCACTGCTTCCCGCCACAACGTCCCGGGTTCAACCCAACTAATAAATGATTGCCATAAAAAAAGCCCTAAAATCAGCAAAAGTACAAGAATAATAATACCACCTCCTGTTTGTGCCTTATATCCAAGCAAGAAACTATATGAAAAGAAAAGGCTATAACATAGCAACTTTAAGGATAACATCCCCCCGACAAAAACACTGAGCATATCACTAGTTAAGAAAATAAGCCCGTTAATTATCAATAATGGAATCAAAACCCATAACAGGACTGTTATATAT
>SKER01000723.1_pt1:22500-34575 | contig 34575 bp, 25 predicted proteins | sample 4826961 | NCBI WGS metagenome assembly SKER01 (sample SAMN11008804, study PRJNA524170) | human gut metagenome | biome: Human fecal sample; material: Feces; isolation source: fecal sample from pouch patient p47 | host: Homo sapiens | place: Israel: Tel-Aviv | collected 2016-11-16 | reverse complement strand
ACGATATCCTATATTTGTGACTTTAGTCGCGGCGGTTTAAATGCTCGCTTTATGCGCTCGTATCTAAACCTTGCTCCGAGGCCACAAATATAGGATATCGTATCTCTTCTCGGGCTGTCTTTGGCTGGATTTTATTTGAATTAAATCGTAGTTGTGGAGATTTGGGGGAGAGGGTAGAAGTTTTTTGCTTGCTCTCAGAATATTGCAGGTTAAATCATCCCCTCTGCTCCCAGCCATTTTCGAGTAAGCAGAAGACATCAGCTTCTGTCCCCCCAATCCCCTCCTCCTGTTTAATTCACCTTCTCCAGCCACAGCACAGAAGCCATTGTCCCGAATAAGGCATATTTGTGGTCTCGGAGCAAGTGTTGGATGCGAGCGCATAAGCGAACATTCAACACGCAGCGACTAAAATCACAAATATGCCTTATTGGGGGCAATAGCTTCGTCTGTAGTTTACTTAATGAATTAAATAATAAAATGTGCTATAGTGGAGTATATTTGATATAAATAAAGGATGGACAAAATTATGAAAGTAGTATTACAAGTAGTCACCCACGCCACCGTCCGAGTAGACGGCGGCATCACTGGTCAGATCGGCCCAGGATTATTAGTTTTTCTCGGTGTAGCAGAAGAAGACGAACAGGCAGATCTTGATAAAATTGTAAAGAAAGTTACGGAACTTCGAATCTTTAAAGATGATGCAGGAAAGACGAACCTTTCCCTTCAGGATGTGAATGGAGAACTGTTGGTAGTTTCTCAGTTTACCTTACTTGCGGATTGCAAAAAAGGAAGAAGGCCAAGTTTTGTAAAAGCGGGAAACCCACAGAAGGCAGAAGAAATGTATGAGGAGTTTATACGAGTATGCAAGGAAAAGGTGCCGAAGGTAGAACATGGTGTTTTTGGAGCGGATATGAAGGTAGAATTGTTAAATGATGGTCCGTTTACGATAGTTTTAGACAGTAAAGAGTTGTAAAAAATGAATTGTCAGACAAAAAAACTTGCATTTTGTATGTGCTTTACTATATAATAACGAATAGCAGGTTTTGAAGAATAATTTGCTGTTTTAGGAAATTAAGCGAGAAGTCTGGGTAATGGCATTCTAGATAAAGCAAGTTCCAGGAGCTTCACAAGTTCAAATGAATGAAATGCAAATAATTGAGTGATATGGAAGGGAGATATACAATGGATAAGATTAAGATGACAACTCCATTAGTGGAGATGGATGGAGACGAGATGACCAGAATTCTCTGGAAGATGATTAAGGATGAGCTTCTGCTTCCTTTTATTGATTTAAAGACAGAGTATTATGATCTTGGTCTTGAATACAGAGATGAGACAAATGACCAGGTTACAGTAGATTCTGCATTGGCAGCTAAGAAGTATGGGGTAGCGGTTAAATGTGCTACCATTACTCCAAATGCAGCCCGTGTAAAAGAATATAATTTAAAAGAAATGTACAAGAGCCCTAACGGAACCATTCGTGCAATCTTAGATGGTACAGTATTTCGTGCGCCAATCGTAGTAAAGGGAATCGAGCCTACTGTAAAGACATGGAAGAAACCAATCACGATCGCAAGACATGCTTATGGAGATGTTTATAAAGCTTCTGAGATGAAGATTCCTGGAAAAGGTAAGGCAGAGATTGTGTACACTGCAGAAGACGGAACAGAAACAAGAGAGCTGATTCATGAATTTGATGGTCCTGGTATCGTACAGGGAATGCATAACCTGAATGGTTCTATCGACAGTTTTGCGAGATCTTGTTTTAATTATGCATTAGAAACCCATCAGGATTTATGGTTTGCGACAAAGGATACAATTTCTAAGAAGTACGACCATACATTTAAGGATATCTTCCAGGATATTTACGATGCGGATTATAAAGAGAAGTTCGAGGAAGCCGGTATCGAATATTTCTATACATTAATTGATGATGCGGTTGCCAGAGTTATCCGTTCTGAAGGTGGATATATCTGGGCTTGTAAGAACTACGATGGAGACGTAATGAGTGATATGGTTGCGACTGCATTTGGTTCTCTTGCAATGATGACTTCCGTACTTGTTGCACCAGATGGAACAACAGAATACGAGGCGGCACACGGTACAGTACAGAGACATTATTACAAACATTTAAAAGGTGAAGAAACTTCTACAAACTCTGTTGCAACTATTTTTGCATGGTCAGGAGCTCTTAGAAAGCGTGGTAAGTTAGACGGAATTGATGAGTTAGTGACATTTGCAGATAAGTTAGAAAAAGCAACGATTGATACAATTGAGAGCGGAACAATGACAAAAGACTTAGCATTAATCACAACTTTAGAAAATGTAAATACAGTAAACAGCGAAGACTTTATTAAAGCAATCCGCGCTACTTTAGAGAACCTTTTAAATGCCTAAGGGTGTTTGAAAAATTATTTCCACAAATTGTAACGCATATCTGCAGAAAGCATTTTTCAAACAAGCTCGAGTAGAAAAGGTATTGTAATTTGCGGAAAAATAAGTTATATATAGTAAGATACATTTCGCACATGATTTATTGCATGAGTTACGGATAGATTTATATGTAATCCGTTTGGTGATTTGTAATCCAATATAATAAAAACCATGGTATCCTGAATTGATATAGAATGTAACAACGAAGAATACCGTGGTTTTATGCTGTAAATAAATAACAAAGAGAAAAGAGTAGAAAAGAGGTAGACTATGGATTTTCAGCCTGTAAAGGCAAGTGATAAAGAGATTATTGATAAATATATGAAAAAGGCAAATTCTCGAAGCTGCGATATGTCTTTTGCCGCAGTATATCTGTGGAAAGACTTTTATTTATTAGAGTATACAGTGTATGAAGATATGCTGATTTTCCGTACAACAGAAGATGGCAGCAGTTACAGCTTTCCGATAGGGGATGCCAGCCCGGAAAAGGCTTTGCTTGCATTAGAGGCACATTGTAAGGAAAATGAAGAGCCTTTAAAGCTACATTGTGTATACAGAGAGAATGAGGCAGGGCTTGAAGAACACATGCCAGGAAAGTTTGAAATCGAATTTGACAGGGATAGTGCAGACTATATTTATGAATGTGAGAAGCTGATTGGGTTAAAAGGAAAGAAATTTCATGGAAAAAAGAACCATGTTAATAAATTTATAAAGACTTATGACTGGGCTTATGAAAAAATAACTGATGATAATATTAATGATTGTCTTGCAATGTTATATAAATGGAAAGAAATAAACTGTGAGCCAGGAAATATAGAAAAACATGCGGAAGCCTGTGTTTCTGAGAATGCATTAAGAGAAAGAAAATTCCTTGGGTTAAAGGGGGGATTGATTCGTGCAGATGGAGAAGTGGTTGCTTTTGCAGTTGGGGAGCAGATTAATGAAGATACACTGGTTGTTCACATTGAAAAGGCATTTTCTGAGGTGCCGGGAGCATATGCGATTATTAACCAGCAGTTTTTGGTCCATGAAGCGGATGGGCTGAAGTATGTGAACAGAGAAGATGATGTAGGAGAGCCAGGACTTAGAAAGGCAAAATTATCCTATCATCCGGAATTTCTTGTAGAAAAAGGTTTTGCAAGATTAGAGCGTGTTTGAAAAATCATTCCTACAATCTGCACGCCCCAATTTGCGTTATATTTTGCCTTCATTCAGTTGACGTAGCCCGCTACGCCGCCCTCATTCAGGCGAAATCTCCCGCAAATTGTAACGCACATCTTGCAGAAAGCATTTTTCAAACACGCTCTAGTTTAAAAATATTGATAATTGTTTTGAAAATAGAAAGAAATCTGAATATTAACTGGATGGTAAGGCGTATTTGAAAAACTGCCCCGGCAATTTGTAAGATACAGTTTGTAGAAGGGGTTTTCTAAAATGAAAAGGAATAAAAATTCAAAAGAGTTCCCTTGACAGGAAAAGAATAAAAAGGTATATTTAAAAAAATTAACTGGCAAGGGTGCTGGTCACAACGAAGGAGGTCATTATGAGACATTTAATAGATCCGATGGATTTATCTGTAGAAGAAATTAATCATTTATTAGATTTAGCTGACGATATTATTCTTCATAAGGAGAAGTATCAGGAAGTTTGTAAGCATAAGAAATTAGCGACTTTATTTTTTGAACCAAGTACAAGAACCCGACTTAGTTTTGAAGCTGCCATGATGGAGCTTGGTGGTAATGTACTTGGTTTTTCTTCTGCCAATTCCTCTTCTGCCTCAAAGGGAGAGAGTGTTTCTGATACAGTAAGAGTTGTATCGGGTTATGCGGATATCATTGCAATGCGTCATCCAAAGGAAGGTGCACCATACGCGGCAGCAAGAAAACTTTCTGTACCAATTATTAATGCAGGTGATGGTGGACATAACCATCCAACACAGACTCTGACAGACCTTATGACAATTCGAAGAGAAAAGGGAAAACTTGATAATCTGACAATTGGTATGTGTGGAGACTTAAAGTTTGGTCGTACAGTGCATTCTTTGATTAAAGCGATGTCCCGTTATGAGAATATTAATTTTATTATGATTTCTCCAGAAGAGTTACGTCTTCCAGATTATATTATCAAAGATGTTTTTGAAAAGAAAAATATCAAGTACAAGGAAGTACGCACAATGGAAGAAGTTATGCCAGAGTTAGATATTCTTTACATGACAAGAGTTCAGAAAGAAAGATTCTTTAATGAGGCAGACTATATCCGCTTAAAAGATAGCTTTATCTTAGATGAGCGTAAGTTATTAGATGCGAAAGAAGACCTTTGCATTATGCATCCACTGCCACGAGTAAATGAGATTTCAACAAAGGTAGATGATGACCCACGTGCATGTTACTTCAAGCAGGCACTGTATGGTAAGTATGTAAGAATGGCATTAATCATGACTTTATTGGGGGTAAGCGCAGATGAAAATAGATAGTATTCAGAGTGGAATTGTTCTTGACCATATTAAAGCAGGAAAGAGTATGCAGATTTACAAATATCTTGGTTTGGATGATCTTGACTGCAGCGTAGCAATCATTAAGAATGCTTCCAGTAACAAAATGGGAAAGAAAGATATTATCAAAATCGCAGATAACATGGATTTAAATCTTGATGTTTTAGGATATATTGATCCGGATATCACAGTGTGCTACATAAGAGATGGCAAGATTGTTGAGAAGAAACATCTTGAATTACCAGAGAAGATCGTGAATATTGTTCACTGCAAAAATCCAAGATGTATCACTTCTGTAGAACAGGATTTAGATCAGGTATTTAAATTGACAGACAGAGAAAACAGAGTATACCGTTGTGCATACTGCGAATCGAAAAAAAGTGAATATTAATTCTTAAGGTTCTAAATGGGAGGTCACGCATGAATGTGTGGCCTCTCTTGCATATTGTGACGATTTGGTGTACAATTATTCTACTTTTATTTTATTATATCTTATGAGAAGCGTGGTGAGAAAGTAATGGAGGCCCAGAAACAAAAGTTAAAACGAACACAAAAAGAAATCAGTAAGCCGGAAGATTTCACCGATCCGGAAGTCTTATATGAGAAGTTGATAAATACCATTCGGGAATACCATCCATCTACCGACCTCTCTATGGTGGAAAAGGCATATAAACTTGCCAGAGATGCACACAAGGACCAGAAGAGGAAGTCGGGAGAGCCATATATCATTCATCCACTCTGCGTAGCAATCATTCTTGCAGAGTTAGAGCTTGATAAGGAGACAATCGTAGCTGGAATTCTTCATGATGTAGTAGAAGATACTACGGCAACTCTTGAAGATTTATCCAGAGAATTTAACGATGAAGTTGCTCTGTTAGTTGATGGTGTAACAAAACTGGGACAATTATCTTATTCTCACGACAAGATGGATCTGCAAGCGGAGAATTTAAGGAAAATGTTCCTTGCAATGGCAAAGGATATCCGTGTTATCCTGATTAAACTGGCAGACCGTCTGCATAATATGCGTACTCTGCAGTATATGAGACCGGAGAAGCAAAAGGAAAAAGCCAGAGAGACGATGGACATTTATGCTCCAATCGCTCACAGACTTGGTATTTCCAAAATAAAGACAGAGCTGGATGACCTGTCTTTAAAATATCTGCAGCCGGAAGTTTACAAAGACTTGGAGGAAAAGCTCCAGACAAATAAGGAAGGCAGAGAGAACTTTATTCAGTCGATTATTGATGAAGTCAGCAAGCATATTGAGGAAGCGGGAATCCGGGCAGAGATTGACGGAAGAGTGAAGCATTTATTCAGCATTTATAAAAAGATGCGTAATCAAAATAAGACACTCGACCAGATTTATGATATTTTCGCAGTAAGAATCAAGGTAGACACAGTAAAGGACTGCTATGCTGCGTTAGGTGTCATTCACGAGATGTATAAGCCGATTCCGGGAAGATTTAAGGATTATATCGCGATGCCAAAGCAGAACATGTATCAGTCCTTGCATACAACGCTGATTGGTTCTTCTGGAACACCTTTTGAGATTCAGATTCGTACCTTTGAGATGCATCGTACCGCCGAATATGGTATCGCGGCGCACTGGAAGTACAAAGAAGGCGGCGGCAACATTAATAAAGAAGAAGAGAAGTTAAGCTGGCTTCGCCAGATTCTTGAGTGGCAGCAGGATATGTCGGATAACAAAGAGTTTTTAACGATGTTAAAGACCGACCTGGATTTATTTACAGAGCAGGTATACTGCTTTACTCCACAGGGAGATGTTAAGACGTTACCGGCAGGCTCCACACCGATTGATTTTGCTTATATGATCCATACAGCAGTAGGCAATAAGATGGTTGGTGCCAGAGTCAACGGCCGTCAGGTGCCGATTGATTATAAGCTGCAGAATGGTGACCGCGTTACAATTGTTACTTCCCAGAATTCAAATGGTCCAAGCCGTGACTGGCTGTCTATCGTAAAGAGTTCTCAGGCGAAGACGAAGATTAATCAGTGGTTTAAGACGCAGTTTAAAGAGGAGAATATCTCAAAGGGTAAGGAATTACTTGACCGTTACTGTAAGGCTAAGGGGCTTGTGATGTCTAAGTATATGAAGCCAGAATACCAGAAAAAATGTATGCACAAGTATGGACTGAAAAACTGGGATTCCATTCTGGCAGCAATTGGACATGGCGGATTAAAGGAAGGTCAGGTTATTAATAAACTTGTCGAGGAATATGACAAAGAGAATCAGAAAAATCTGACAGACCAGGATGCACTCAATGAAATTGAGGAAAAGAATAAGACAAAAGTTGCCGAGAAAGCACGAAGCAAGTCGGGAATTACTGTAAGAGGAATCCATGATGTTTCTGTACGTTTTTCTAAGTGCTGTAGTCCAGTTCCGGGAGATGAGATTATTGGTTTTGTCACAAGAGGAAGAGGCATTTCTATTCACAGAACAGACTGCGTGAATATTTTAAGTATGCCGGAGGGCGACAGAGCAAGACTCATTGACGCAGAATGGGAAGAAGAAGCAGTAGAAAAAGGTGGCGAACTCTACATGACAGAAATCTGTCTGTATGCACATAACCGTACCGGAATTTTACTGGATATTTCTAAAGTATTTATGGAACTGAAAGTAGATATCAAATCTGTGTCAACGAGAACAAGTAAACAGGGGTTAGCAACGATCGTACTTTCTTTCGAAATTGGAGGAATCGACGATTTAAATCATATTATTAAAAAACTTCGAAACATTGAAAGTGTTATCGATATAGAAAGAAGTGCTGGTTAACCAGCGGAGGTATTTATTTATGGGACAGTTAAAAATCGTTTGTGCACAGTTAGGACCAATTGATACAAATACGTATATTTTAATGGATGATGAGATTAAAGAAGCAATTATCATTGACCCGGCAGGAAGCCCGGAAGAACTGATTAAGTTTTTGGAAGATGAAGGTTACTCTTTAGATGGGGTTCTTCTTACGCATGGACACCATGATCATATTGGAGCGTTAGAAGGATTAAGAGAACATTATGATCCGTGGAAGCTGCGCGTATATGCAGCAAAACCGGAACAGGAAGTTCTTATGGTAAAAGATTATAATTTAAGCCCGATGTTTGGAGAGGGCTATACAACACATGCCAATATGATGATTGATGACAAACAGATTTTTGAGGTAACCTCAAAACATAAGTGCCAGTGTTTGTATACACCGGGACATACACTTGGAAGCTGCTGTTACTATTTTGCAGAAGAAGGCTGGCTTTTCTCTGGTGATACTCTTTTTGCAGGAAGTGTTGGAAGAAGTGATTTTCCTACCGGAGATGCACAGGCGCTTTTAAAATCTCTTAATCATGTAGTGATGAGACTGCCAGATGAAGTAATCGTATATCCGGGACATGGCCCATCTACTACAATCGGAGAAGAGAGAGAAACGAATCCATTTGTAGAAAGATAGAAGGAAAATGATTTATTTAATACAGAATGACCGTGAATATGATTATGATGTGCGCGCAATCGCATTGGCATTTTATGAGCGGACAAAGATTGTAGAAGTTACAAAAGAAGAATTTGAAGAGCAAGAATGGGAGAAGGATGACCTTCTCCTCACGCTTGTTTATACAAAAAAACGTATTCAGGGCTGGTTAAAAGGTAAAGTAGGAATAGAAGGAACAGAAGAAAGAGCAGTTTCGGAGGAAGTAGTCTGTGACTATGAAGATCACAAAGGCAGCCGTAATGCTGTATGCCGCTTTTTATACCGTTTGTTTGAAAAGTATACTGGAAGAAGTCTGCCATGGGGGATGCTTACAGGAATCCGTCCGACGAAGATTATTATGAAGTGGATGGAGGAAGAAAAAGATTCGGCAAAGCTTGAACAGCGTTTTCGGGAAACGTATCTGGCTGACCCGCAAAAAGCGAACCTTTGCCGCAGAGTGGCGCAGAGGGAAAAAATATTATTAGAGTCACGACCATTTGAGAAAGAGTATAGCCTGTATATTGGAATTCCATTCTGTCCGACAACCTGCCTGTATTGTTCCTTTACTTCATTTCCAGTCTCTCGTTTTGGAGACAGGATGAGGGCATATTTAGATGCTTTATATAAGGAACTTGCCTTTGTGGCAAAACATCATAGAGATAAAAAGCTCACCACGATTTATATTGGTGGTGGAACACCGACTGCTTTAGATGAAGAATGCCTGTCAAAGTTAATGAACATGATTCATGAACTTTTCCCAGTAGAAGAAAGTGAAGAATTTACGGTAGAGTCCGGCAGACCGGATAGTATCACAAAAGAAAAGTTCCGTATTTTAAAAGAAGCGGGTGTTACAAGGATTTCTATTAATCCACAGACGATGCATCAGGAGACTCTTGATTTGATTGGCAGGGCACATACTGTAGAACAGACCAAAGAAGCATTTTTACTTGCAAGGGAATGTGGATTTGATAATATTAATATGGATATTATTACAGGACTTCCCGGAGAAAGCCTTTCCTATGTTCATGAAACTTTAGATGAGATATTTAAACTTCGTCCGGAAAGTCTGACAGTACATTCTTTAGCGATAAAAAGAGCAGCACATCTGAATATCGAGATGGAAAAATACCAGGGTATGGTGAAGGGAAGCACCAATGAGATGCTTCGACTTGTTGATGAATATGCCAGAAATATGGGAATGGAAGCATACTATATGTATCGCCAGAAAAATATTCCAGGTAACCTTGAGAATATCGGATATTGTGTTCCAGACAAAGAATGTTTATATAATATCTTGATTATGGAGGAAAAACAGGATATTATTTCCTGTGGGGCAGGAGCTAGCAGCAAATATGTATTTGAGCAGGGCAGAATTGAAAGGACAGAGAATGTGAAAAATCTGGATCATTATATTAACCGAATTGATGAGATGATTGACCGAAAGAGGAAATATCTCTAGTGTACTGCCTCATTGACGAAATGTGAATGAGACAGCATACTAAATTAAAAGAGGAAATACTATGGCATTTGATTATGATGGGACGCATGATTTAGAGACTTCGCTGCAGGATTCTTTTGGAGAGGCGATTCTTCATGGGGTTGTTGTCAGTAATCTGGCATCATTTGTGGCCAGAGAGATGGCACTTCCAGAAGAACAGTGCCATAATCTTGCGATAGCGGGAATGCTGCATGATATAGGCAAATTGCGTCTTCGTTCTTATGTATATGAGGAAAAAGAGGCAAAACTGAATATAGATGAACTTAGATATGTAAGACTGCATCCTTCTTTAGGTTATGCCATTTTAAAAGAACATGGTTATACAAAGGAGATTTTGACAGCGGTATTATATCATCATGAAAATGCAGATGGGAGCGGTTATCCCAATAACCTGAAAGGGGAGGAGATACCATTAGGAGCCCGCATACTTCGTGTATGTGATGCGTTTGGTGCGCTAATTGCCAATCGCCCTTATAGAAGTGCGTTCGACATTGAAACTGCAATATCTATTATGATTGAAGAAGTGAAAAACTTTGATATGAGAGTTTTTTTAACTTTTCAAAAAGTAACTCAGTCAGAAGATATGAAAAATATGCTGACAAGACTGGGGATATCTTAATATATTATTTTACTATTTTAGGAGGAAAATAAAATGGCTGAATCCATGAAAGGATTGAAACGATCCCATAGATGTACAGAAGTTTCCAACGAGAATATCGGGGAAACTGTCACCCTGATGGGATGGGTACAGAAAAGAAGAAATCTGGGAAGTCTGATTTTTGTTGACTTACGTGACAGAAGCGGCTTAATCCAGTTATATTTTGATGAGGAGACAATCGGTGAAGAAGGTTTTAAAAAAGCTGCCTCTTTAAGAGCTGAATTTGTTATCGCTGTAACCGGAACTGTAGAAAAACGAAGCGGAGCAGTGAATGAAAACCTTGAAACAGGAGACATCGAAGTGAAGGTAGACAGCATTCGTATTTTATCCGAATCTGAGACACCGCCTTTCCCAATTGATGCAGATATCACAGTAAAAGACGAACTGCGTCTGAAATATCGTTTTCTTGATTTAAGACGTCCCAATATCCAGAAAAACCTCATGATGAGAAGCAAGGTGGCAACACTTACAAGACAGTTCCTTGCTAATGAAGGGTTCTTAGAGATTGAGACACCTATGCTTACAAGAAGTACACCAGAGGGAGCAAGAGATTATCTTGTACCAAGTCGTGTACATCCAGGAAGTTTCTACGCTCTGCCACAGTCACCACAGCTCTTTAAACAGCTTTTAATGTGCTCTGGCTATGACCGTTACTTCCAGCTTGCAAGATGTTTCCGTGATGAGGATTTACGAGCAGACCGTCAGCCGGAATTTACACAGATTGATATGGAGTTATCTTTTGTAGATGTAGATGATGTTATCGATGTAAATGAAAGACTGCTTGCATATTTATTTAAGTTATGCCTGAATGAAGAAGTATCTTTACCAATTCAGCGTATGACATGGCAGGATGCTATGGACTACTATGGTTCTGATAAACCAGATCTTCGTTTTGATATGAAGATTCAGGATGTATCTGAACTTGTAAAAGACTGTGGATTTGGTGTATTTACAGGAGCAATAGAAAATGGCGGTATGGTTCGTGGGCTTTGTGCCAAAGGACTTGGTGATGTTTCCAGCAAAAAGATGAAACACATCGAAAAAACAGCAAAAGATTATGGTGCAAAAGGATTAGCTTATATTCAGCTTAAATCCGATGGAACTGTAAAATGTCCATTTTCTAAATTCATGTCTGAGGAAGAACTTCAGGCTCTGATTCAGGCTATGGGTGGAGAAACAGGAGACTTATTAGTATTTGCAGCGGATAAGTTTAAAGTTGTTTGCGATGTACTTGGTGCGCTCCGTCTTAAATTTGCAGAAGAACTGAATCTTCTTGATAAATCTGAATATCGCTTTGTATGGATCACAGAATTCCCATTACTTGAGTGGTCTGAGGAAGAGAACCGTTACACAGCAATGCACCATCCATTCACTATGCCTATGGAAGAAGATTTAGATATGATTGACTCTGAACCGGGCAAAGTGCGTGCAAAAGCTTATGACATCGTTTTAAATGGTACAGAAATCGGTGGAGGTAGTGTCAGAATCCACCAGAACGACATTCAGGAGAAAATGT
>SKER01000723.1_pt1:0-17500 | contig 34575 bp, 25 predicted proteins | sample 4826961 | NCBI WGS metagenome assembly SKER01 (sample SAMN11008804, study PRJNA524170) | human gut metagenome | biome: Human fecal sample; material: Feces; isolation source: fecal sample from pouch patient p47 | host: Homo sapiens | place: Israel: Tel-Aviv | collected 2016-11-16 | reverse complement strand
GGTAAGTTCCGACCCGCACGAAAGGCGTAATGATTTGGGCACTGTCTCAACAACACACCCGGTGAAATTGAAATACCAGTGAAGATGCTGGTTACCCGCGCCAGGACGGAAAGACCCCATGGAGCTTTACTCCAGCCTGATACTGGGATTCGGTATTGCATGTACAGGATAGGTGGGAGGCTAAGAACTCATGGCGCCAGCCGTGAGGGAGCCGATGTTGGGATACCACCCCTGCAGTACTGGGTTTCTAACCTGCGCCCGTGACCCGGGCGGGGGACAATGTCAGGCGGGGAGTTTGACTGGGGCGGTCGCCTCCGAAAGGGTATCGGAGGCGCTCGAAGGTCTCCTCAGGATGGTTGGAAACCATCCAGAGAGTGCAAAGGCAGAAGGAGGCTTGACTGCGACACCGACGGGTGGAGCAGGTACGAAAGTAGGACTTAGTGATCCGGTGGCATAAAGTGGGATTGCCATCGCTCAACGGATAAAAGCTACCCTGGGGATAACAGGCTTATCACTCCCAAGAGTTCACATCGACGGAGTGGTTTGGCACCTCGATGTCGGCTCATCGCATCCTGGAGCTGGAGCAGGTTCCAAGGGTTGGGCTGTTCGCCCATTAAAGCGGTACGCGAGCTGGGTTCAGAACGTCGTGAGACAGTTCGGTCCCTATCCGGCGCGGGCGCAGGATATCTGAGAGGAGCTGTCCTTAGTACGAGAGGACCGGGATGGACCGTCCGCTGGTGGACCGGTTGTCATGCCAATGGCACGGCCGGGTAGCCAAGACGGGAAGGGATAAACGCTGAAGGCATCTAAGCGTGAAGCCCCCCTCAAGATGAGATATCCATACTCGAAAGAGTGAGAGACCCCTTAGAGACGATGAGGTAGATAGGGCAGGGATGGAAGCACAGCGATGTGTGGAGTTGACTGTTACTAATCGGTCGATAGCTTGACCTTAGTAAGTTATTGGAATAGAAGAAGATAGTTTGTGTGTGGTTTTGAAGGTATATGATATAAAAAAGAGCCAGCAAAGTGATTTGCACTTTGCTGGCTCTTTTTGTTTAGTTTATCAGGCAAAGCTGACGAACTCAAAAAGATACATACTCCATATCTGTGACTTTAGTTGCTGCAGGTTGAATGTTAGCCTACCTGTTCACATCCAAATCGCCGCGACTAAAGTCACAAATATAGGGGCTATGACTCTCTTCGGAAGCGTCAATTTTGCCTGCAGCAAACTCCTATTTAATCAATGCACAGATTTCTTTGGCTGTTTCACTATGATTCATCGTATAGATATGTACATAATGCATCCCCTGTTCTGCCAGATCATTAATCTGTCTTGCTGCATATTCAATTCCAGCCTTTCGCATATCCGAAGGATTCTCCCCGTAAGTTGCGATTAAATCAGAGAGTGCCTTTGGAATGCTGGCACCGGACAGATTGATAGTGGTGTTGATCATTTTCGCGCTGGTAATTGGCATGATTCCTGCATGGACAGGAACAGTGATTCCTTTCTGGTCAGCGGCATCCATAAAGCGGTAAAAAGCATCATTATCAAAGAAAAGCTGACTGATTAAAGCGTCAGCGCCCTGCTCTACTTTGTGTTTGAGCCAGTGAAGATCTTCTTCCATAGATGGTGCTTCATAATGCTTTTCCGGATAGCAGGCAGCAGCAACACGGAAACCGGCTTTCTTTAAAATTGGGATGATTTCAGATGGATGTTTGTACTGGCGGTTCGCAAAATCTTCCTCACTCATATCAAATGGTTTATCCCCACGAAGAGCAAGTACACTGTGGATTCCGGCATTTTTGAAATTTTCGATTGTGGATAAAAGTTTATCCTCTGTTAGGGCCGCACAGGTAAGATGTGCGATGGAACGGATACCCAGTTCATTTTCAATGTGGGAGGCGATTTCAGCAGTTTTTTTGCTGTTACTTCCACCAGCACCATAGGTGCAGCTTATAAATTCTGGATGTAATCCTTTTAATTCATCAAGTGTCTCATATAATCCCGGAAAGTCTTCCCATTTCTTAGGAGGAAAAACCTCAAAAGATAAAGAAAGCGTTTTTAAAATATCTTGTGGGTTTGTCTGCATTGTATTCATAAAATTAATTCCTTTCTATAACAATAAGCTTAATTACATCTTGCAGAAAGCATTTTTCAAACACGCTTCAGCCCTGCTGACGTATCTTTATATGCTGAGATAGAAGGCAAGATGTCAATTCATGTTCACATTTTAACCTTACTTACTTATCTTTATACTTTAAAATTCTTATATGATAAAGTATAGATAAAAATGGATATCTGTTCTCTTCTTTTTCAAAATGTTTAAAGTATATTGCAATCTGTTGCTTTTTCCCGTTGATATTTTACCCTTTTTTGTTAGAATTATCAAGAAAGTGCCAACTAATCCCATGAACTGTCCAATTTTTTCATAGAATGTTCAAAATGGGTATGATATAATGTTCACATAGGAGTACATTTACGCCAATTTTTGGTGAGATGTCATTATTATGAGTGTAATGATGAATATAAATAAGAATTAAAGGAGCTGACATTATGGATATCAAAGAATTATTACCAAAGGACACAGAAGGAAGATTACGTATTATTCAGGAGACTGTGCCTGGAAGACAGATTACACTGGCTCATGTTATTACAAGCCCTAAGCCAATCGTATATCGTAAGTTAGGACTGAACCCAGATATCGATTTTGATCGTTCTGCGATTGGTATCATCACAGTTACCCCAAGTGAATCTGCTGTAATCGGTGCAGATATCGCTATCAAGAGTGGAGACGTTTATCTGGGATTTGTAGACCGTTTCAGCGGTACTTTAATTCTGACAGGACGTATTTCTGCAGTAGAATCTGCTGTTAAGGCTGTTATTCATTATTTCCAGAATGATTTAGGTTATGCTACATGCCCTGTTACTAAGAAGTAGAATAGGAATCATTGTTATATCATAGTAGCTAAGAAGTGGAATAGCAATTGTGATATATCAATAGTAGCATAGTTGTATGCAATGAAAGTATAAAGCAGACGTGAATCGGGAAGACAGGGTGGTTATATGCGTAAAATAATGTTTGTTGGTCGTAGTGAATCAGGTAAGACTACGATAATGCAGGCGATGAAAGGTAAACCAATCACTTACCATAAGACGCAGTATGTGAATAACTTCGATGTAATTATCGATACACCAGGCGAGTACGCAGAGACGAAACAGTTATCAGGGGCTTTGGCAGTTTATGGATGTGAGGCGGATATTATCGGACTTTTAATGAGTGCGATTGAACCGTTTTCACTTTATCCGCCGAATGTAGTATCTGTAAGTAACCGTGAAGTCGTAGGTGTTGTTACGAAGTGTGACCACTGGGCAGCAAATCCGGAATTGGCGGCAGAGTGGCTGCGTCTTGCAGGATGTAAGAAGATATTTTTTACCAGTGCGTATACAGGAGAAGGTATTGCCGAAATTTTAAGTTATCTCAAGGAACCTGTTGATGTCCTTCCGTGGGAAGTGGCGAAAGCAGAGTATGATAAACTTGGATTTGGTCCAGGCGAGAGTGAGAAACATACACTTAGAATATAAAATGAAAAGAGATGTTGCACTAGAGCGTGTTTGAAAAATGATTTTTTAAACACGCTCTAGAGTATTTTTTAAATACACTTTAAATATAGTGTAGCATCTTTTTGTTTAATGTACTCTCGGAGTCTTTCTAGCACAAAAAGACTCCGAGAGTACATTTTATAAAAAAGGAGAATTTTTATGATTGCAAACTCAAGATGTATCGCCTGCATTTTATCGAAACAGGAACGAAAAATACGGAAAAATTCAGACGAACAGAAGAAAAAAGAATACATACATAAAGTTTTAAAAATATTATATGAGTACGGCACAAAAGAATGTGCTCCAATGGTTGAAAAGCGCATCAAAGACATTTATAAAGAATACTATGAGGAAGATATTGATTATGGTGCATTAAAGCACAGATATAATCAGTATATGCTCGAAAAAGAAGAAGAAATCAGAGCACATATTCAAGAAAATAATGACATTGAAACCTGTATTAAATATGTCTGTGCCGGAAATTATATTGATTTTGGAGTGGCAAATAAAATTGATGATCAGTTATTGCAGGGACTTTTGGATAAAGTAAATGAATTGAAAATATCAAAAAAAGAAGTAGCATACCTTGAAGACGAACTTGCACAGGCAAAAACGTTACTTTACATCACAGACAACTGCGGAGAAATCGTACTCGATAAAATATTCATTGAAGAACTGCAAAATAAATATAAAAATCTTCAAATTACAGCAATGGTTCGAGGTGGAATAGCTTCCAACGATGCCACGATGGAAGATGCAGAAGAAATTGGCCTTACCAATGTCGTACCAGTCATCGGAAACGGAGTGGCGATCATGGGAACCGTCAAAGAACAGTTAAGCGAAGAAGCCAAAGAAAAGATACAAAATGCCGATATCATAATTGCAAAAGGCATGGGGAACTTTGAATCCATGTATCAGGAGGGAATGAATCCGTATTATTTACTTTTATGCAAATGTGAGCTGTATAAAGAAATTTTTGGAGTTGAAATGTTCCAGCCAATCTTCTGCAAAGAAGAAAGACTTTGATTTGCCGCAGGAAGGGGGCGTCTTCTTTGCTGCGCAAAGCAGAATTCAATTTTATGCTATCTGCCTATCAAAATTCCAATTTAATATACAACCTGCACATTGAAAGAAAATGGCGAAAATTTTATAATATTTTTAACAGTTAGATAGAAAATACAAAATAGTTCCAAGGACGGACATCTCCTTGGAACTATTTTGCAATAAGGGACTTGTATAACAGCAGGTTTTATATGTTTATATAATAGAAAGGAAGGCATTGTAATGAAGTTTAAAGAAATTAATCCATCACCACGTACATTGATGACACCTGGTCCTGTAGAGGCAGATCCACGTGTACTTCGTGCAATGAGCGCACATATTTTAGGCCAGTTTGACCCTGAGTTTACTGCTTTGATGAATGAGACAATGGAAATGGAGCGTTATCTGTTCCAGACAAAGAATAAACAGACTTATGTAGTGGATACTACTTCCCGTGGAGGATTAGAGACTGTTCTTACTGGTGCGATCTGCCCTGGAGATAAGGTACTGATTCCTGCATTCGGACGTTTTGGATATTTACTTGCTGAGATTTTAGAGCGTTGTGGCGCTGACATTACTCTTTTAGAGAGAGAATGGGGTACTGTTTTTGAGCCAGAAGAAATCGAGGCAGAGTTAAAGAAGAATAAATATAAAGCAGTTGCATGTATCCATGGTGAGACATCTACTTCTATGATGCAGCCTTTAGATGAACTCGGAAAAATCTGCGAGAGATATGGTGCATTGCTTATCGTAGATTCTGTTGCTACTTTAGGCGGAGCGGAAGTAAAGGTAGATGAGTGGAAGCTTTCTGCTTGTATTTCCGGTACGCAGAAATGTGTATCTGCCCCATCTGGCGCAGCTTTAATTACATACAACGAGCAGATTGAAAATATCGTAAAACAGAGAAAACGTGTAGAAAAAGGTATCCGTACAGACAGCGATATTGCAGGTGTTCTTCCACAGATTCCTAGTAACTACCTCGACCTTGGTCAGTTAGAAGATTACTGGAGTCCACGTCGGTTAAATCATCATACAGAGGCAACAAGTATGCAGTATGCGGTTCATGAAGCATTAAGATGTGTCATGGAAGAGACTTTAGAGGCACGTTTTGCAAGACATAAATTAAATGATACTGCACTTACTGCAGGTTTAAATGCAATGGGACTTACTATTTTCGGTGATGTAGCTCACAAGATGCCTGTTGTAACTGCGATTAATATTCCAGAAGGTGCAGATGGAAAGGCAATCCGTGGAATGTTACTAAATGAATTTGGTATCGAGATTGCAACTTCCTTTGGTCCTTTGGATGGAAAGATTCTTCGAATCGGAAATATGGGATATTCAAGCCAGAAGAGAAATATCCTTATTCTTCTTGGAGCACTTGGAGCAGTTATGCGCCGCAACGGAGTAAATGTTTCTACTGATGAAGGTGTTGCAGCCGCAATGGATGTTTACGCAAAGGAAGAAAATAAGTAAATTAAGTGATTTAGCTGAATAAAGAAAAGCACCCTTATATATGTACGAGGAAGTACGAAGTATAAGGAGTGCTTTTTTTACAGGAAAAATGCTTAAACATCAGACAAAAAAGCAAGAGTAGAGTTTAATAAATCTTTTGTCATTGCCTTTTCCGTATCCCGGTCAAAGTCATGTACTTTGCCGGATGCGATAAAGGCAGCCGGATGATATTTGCGTAAGAGTTCCTGGAATTCTGCATAAGGAACATCAGGATCCTGCGTGCTGTGAGCGGCAAACAGAGGGCATGGCAGGCTATCACAGAGGCGGAGAGTGTCATTTAAGTAAAAGAACTTTTCCCGGCCCTCATACATAAGAGAGAGCCATTCTCCTGTTTGTCTGGCATAGACATAGGCACTGTAATGGGTGTCTAAAGAGCCATTCGCATGAATCTCTTTTGGAAGAGAGGTAATGCAGGAAGAATCCAGTAAAGGCAGGCTTTGGTAGTAAGTATTTGGCTCTTTGAACCAGCCATCACATAAAAAGCCATAGCCGTAGTAAGAAAGAACGGCGGCAGGAGTCGGAGAAAGATTTCCTTTTGCAGCGGCGAGCAGACAAAGATATGCACCGGCGGAGCGTCCCCATAGGATGTAGGGAAGTTTTTCATTTTGAAGTCCGAAAATGTCTGGAGTATTTATGTAAACCTGAATGGATGCAAGGACATCTGAAAGGATGTCATCAATTTTTGCTGCAGGAGCAAGAGGGTAATCAAAAGAGATAATCGGGTAGCCCGCCCCTGTTAAAAGTTCTTTATGAAGTGCCGGAAGGTCTTCACGGTCTCCATATAAAAGACCGCCACCGTGGAAGTATAGAATGGCTGCTTTGGCGGAGACAGAAGTATCCTGATAAATAACAACATTTTTTTCAAAAGGTTTAGATTGTAATTGGATTGTCGTTGTTTTAAGCATTTAAAAACCTCCTTTGGGAGTGAATGTACTCTCGGAGTCTTTCTTGCACTTGCTTTTGTGGCTGATTTTCCGCTAGCCGCACCCTGATTTCATTAACGTACGCATCGAGTACACCTCAAAAATCTGGGCACAACTGACAAAAAATCTTCTCACAAAATCAAGCACAAAAAGATTCCGAGAGTACATATGAATATTTTCGTAGTTTTAATTATTCAGAATTCTATGGATTTTTAATAAATCTTAGTTGCGTCTGTAACATTTATAAAATGGAAGACTACTTCTCTAAAGAAAGAACAAAATCTTCTGCAAAAGGAGACTATTTTCTTCTATAAAGAGAGGTCATAATCTTCTGATAAAAGATAGAGAATTCTGAATGGTTATATATTATAGCACAGTTATAACATAACAGAAAGAGGAAAAAAGATGTTAAAAACAGTAATAAAAAAAGGAAGTTATCATGATTCGGTAATTCTTATGCTTTTGACAAATCAGATTTCTACAATTGAGGGAGTAAATAAAGTTTCTATTATGATGGGAACTCCCGCAAATAAAGACATTTATGAACAGAGTGGATTGGCAACATCAGAACTTGCAGAAGCGGGAGCCAATGACCTTGTAATTGTAGCAGATGTGGATGATGAAGCACTTTTAGGAATGATTGAAAATGAGATGGAAGAGTTCTTCAAGAAGCAGCCCACGGTATCAAATGGGGAAAAATCAGCAGAGAGTGTGAAGTCCTGGGATAAAGCATTAGAGAAACTTCCAGAAGCGAATCTTGCTGTCATTTCTATTCCTGGCGAGTATGCAGCTTTAGAAGCGGACAGAGCTTTAGATGAAGGTTTAAATGTCTTTATGTTCAGCGATAACGTCAGCATTGAGGACGAAAAGGCATTAAAGACAAAGGCGCATGAAAAGGGACTTGCCGTTATGGGTCCGGACTGTGGAACCGGAATTATTCAGGGCGTGCCGATTGCATTTACCAATAATGTAGAAAAAGGTTCTATCGGAATTATCGGGGCTTCTGGAACAGGAATTCAGGAACTTACAACAATTATTGACCGTTTGGGAGAAGGCGTTACTAATGCTATTGGTATTGGCGGACGTGACCTGAATGCCTCTATCGGTGGAATCACAATGTTAGATATGATTGATGCGATGGAAGAAGATGACAGCGTAAAAGTTGTGATTATCGTTTCCAAGCCACCGGCAAAAGAGGTGCGTGACACCATTTCAGAAAGATTAGCAAGCTTTTCTAAGCCAGTTGTCACATTATTTGTCGGAGAAAAACCAGAATATCATGAAGAAAACTTCTACCACACTTACACATTAGACGAGGCAGCAAGGTTAGCAGTAAGTCTTGTAAGGGGACAAAAGGTTCCAGAAGCCACTGTCGATGTGGATAAGTCTCAGTTCTTTAGGGCAGAGGAAAATAAAACAATCAAGGCGTACTATTCCGGTGGAACGCTGGCAAATGAAGCCGCAATGCTTATTAAAGATGCATTAGATGTAAAAGAGCCGCCAGTTGATATTGACGGATATATGCTTCAGCTTGATGGAAATGTTGTTGTAGACCTTGGCGATGATGCCTATACAAAAGGAAAACCACATCCAATGATTGACCCGGAAAAGAGAATCGAGTGTATGGAAAGTGCAGTCGATGATGAATCTACAGGAGTCATTCTTTTAGACATTATGCTTGGTTATGGTTCTCATGAAGATATGGCAGGGGCACTGCTTCCTTCCATTCTACGTCTTCGCAAAAAGGCAGAAGATGCAGGAAGAAAGGTATTTTTTGTTGCGACTGTATGCGGAACAAGAAAAGATTATCAGGGATACGATGAGGCAGTAAAGAAACTGCAGGATGCCGGAGTTATTGTCTGTGAAAATAATAAGCTGGCATGCCGTACAGCGATTCAGGCAATCGGGAGAGATTTCAGCGAGCCGGAAAAAGAGATTCGCAAGAAAGAAAGCACAGGAGAAAGCAAAAACGGAGAAGACGGTGCAGATTTTACAAAGAACGGAAAGCAGAAAGTTTCCCAGCAGCTTAGAGTTTTGTTATCTGAAAAACCACGCATCATCAACATCGGTTTAAAAAGCTTTGCCGAAGTAGTAAAAGGGTTTGGCTGTGAAGTTGTACAGTACGACTGGATGCCACCAGCAGGCGGAAAGATTGAATTAATTAAGACGTTAAACTTTCTGAGAAATTATGACGGGATTGACGAGGCAAACCAGAGAGTCATCGCAAAGGTTGTTGCCAGTCAGCCAGTGTTAAAAAATAACGTGCGTGCTAAAGAAGTAATCCCAGAACTTTGCGAGGGAAAAGTGATTCTTCATGCTGGTCCTCCAATCGCATACGAAAATATGCCAGACCCAGTACAGGGTTCCTGTGTGGGAGCGGTGTTATTTGAAGAGTGGGCACAGACAGAGGAAGAGGCAAGAAAGCTTTTAGAGAGTGGCGGAGTAAAATTTATTCCTTGCCATCATGTAAATGCTGTAGGTCCTATGGGAGGAATCACATCTCCGAATATGCCAGTCTTTGTTGTAGAAAATGAGACAGACGGAAACAAGGCATACTGCACAATGAACGAGGGAATCGGAAAGGTACTTCGTTTTGGAGCATATTCTGAAGAAGTTGTTAACAGACTCCGCTGGATGAGAGACGTTCTCGGACCAACATTAGGACGTGTACTTTGCGACATGGAAAATGGTCTCGCCTTAAATCCACTGATTGCAAAAGCGGTAGCAATGGGAGATGAGTTCCATCAGAGAAACATTGCGGCCTCTCTTGCATTTTTAAAAGAGGTTGCTCCTGCGATTACTGCATTAGATATGAATGAAAAAGATAAATATGATGTGATTAAATTCCTCTCTGATACAGACCAGTTCTTCTTAAATATCATGATGGCAACTGCCAAAGCTGTTATGGACGGAGCAAGAACTATTCAGGAAGGAACAATCGTTACTGCGATGTGCAGAAATGGATATGAGTTCGGTATCCGTATTGCCGGAATGGGGGATACCTGGTTCACAGGTCCGGTAAATACACCACAGGGATTGTATTTTACAGGATATGACGGCGAGGATGCCTGCCCGGATATGGGAGACAGCGCAATTACAGAGACATTTGGTGTTGGCGGAATGGCAATGATCGCAGCCCCTGCAGTTACAAGATTTGTCGGAGCAGGCGGTTATGAAGATGCCCTTCGCACAAGTAATGAAATGGCAGAAATCACGATTGACCATAATCCAAACTTTATTGTACCAACATGGAACTTCCAGGGAATCTGTCTTGGTATTGATGCGAGACTTGTCGTAGAAAAGGGAATTACTCCTGTCATCAATACAGGTATTGCACATAAAATTGCCGGATATGGACAGATTGGAGCAGGTACCGTACATCCACCGATCGAGTGTTTTGAGAAAGCAATTACAGCTTATGCGAAGAAACTGGGGTTTGAAATATAGAGAACATTTGCAGAAAGCATTTTTCAAACACACTCTAGTATTTTGACATATTCATAAAGTTGAATATTAACATATTAAGAAAAGGTAATATGGATATATAGAATGAAATATGAAATGTTGGAAGTAAAAATTGAATACAACAGGAGGTGAAGTAATGAATGGAAAGACAGTAGTAATTGCTCTTGGTGGAAATGCACTTGGTTCGAATTTGGAAGAACAGAAAAAAGCAGTAGAAAAGACAGCAAAGGTAATTGCGGATTTGGTAGAAGATGGTGTGAATCTGGTCATTACTCACGGAAACGGTCCGCAGGTTGGAATGATTCAGGATGCGATGGACACGCTTGCTACGGAAAAAGAAGGATATGGAAGTGTTCCTCTCCCAGTCAGCGTGGCGATGAGTCAGGGATACATCGGAATCGGACTGCAAAATGCCATCAAATATGAATTGTATCGGAGAAATATTGATAAAAAGGTTTCAACGATTTTATCACAGGTAGAAGTAGACAAGAACGATGATGCATTTTCCCATCCGGCAAAACCAATCGGACGTTTCCTTACAAAAGAAGAAGCACAGATAAATGAGGCGAATGGAATTACATGCATGGAAGATGCAGGAAGAGGCTATCGTATGGTGGTAGCCTCTCCGATGCCAAAGAAAATAAGAGAGTTACAGACGATAAAGACCTTGCTTGAGGCAGGGCATATCGTACTTACCTGCGGTGGCGGCGGGATTCCGGTTATCAATGAAAATGGATATCTTAACGGAATCAACGCTGTCATTGATAAAGATAATGCGAGCAGTCTTTTAGCATCAGAACTTGGCGCACAGCGTCTTATTATTCTTACGGCAGTAGAAAAAGTAGCAATTAACTTTGGAAAAGAGAACCAGCAATGGCTTGATGAAATGTCTGTAGCACAGGCAGAAGAATATATCAGGCAGGATCAGTTTGCCAAAGGTTCCATGCTTCCGAAAGTAGAGGCAGGTATCCGTTTTGTAAAATCTGGTGAAAACCGGACTGCTCTGATCACAGAACTGGAAAAAGCGGCAGAAGGAATGGCAGGAAAAACAGGAACAATTATATATCAGTAATGAAGAAAGACGAGGATGAGCGTATGGGCATGGAAGACATTACGGGAAGAATTGCCAGAGACTTAGAACATCTGAAAAAGTATACAGCGACACCGGGAAACGGATGTACAAGATTACCTTTTACAAAAGAGGCAAGAGCAGCAGTAGAATACATCAAAAAATTAATGCTTGAGGCAGGACTTGAAGTATTTGAAGATACTGCCGGAAATGTATTTGGTGTCCTTGAAGGCGAGAATAAAGACGAACCCTGCATTATGATGGGTTCTCATTATGATTCCGTTATCAATGGCGGAGACTATGATGGAATTGCCGGAGTTATCTGTGCGATAGAAGTTGCAAGACTCTTAAAAGAGAAAGGGGCTGCACTCAAAAGAAACTTTGTGGCAGTTGGCTTCTGTGATGAAGAAGGAATGCGTTTTGGAACAGGATACTTTGGCTCCGGCGCAATGCTTGGACACAGAGATGTCAAGTACACAAAAAATTATGCAGATACCGATGGAATTACCATCTATGATGCGATGAAAGAATACGGCCTTGTGCCAGAAAAAATCGAGGAAGCAGCATGGAAAAAAGGCAGCATCGGTTATTTTATGGAAGCACATATTGAACAGGGACCAGTACTTGACACAGAAAATGTAGAAATCGGTCTTGTAGACTGTATCGTTGGAATCCAGCGTTACATGATTACGATTCACGGCAGAGCAGATCATGCCGGAACAACTCCGATGGATATGAGAAAAGATGCAGTAGATGCGGCAACAAAAGTCATTTCCAGGATTGCCGACTGGGCAAGAGAAAAAGCAGATGGAACGGTAGCAACTGTCGGCTATATGAAAACAATTCCGGGAGGAATGAACATCGTAGCAGAAGAAGTACAGTTTACAGTCGATATTCGTTCTGCCAATAACGATAACATCAATGATATTGCACGAAGAATACGCCATGCTCTTGACCGTGAAGTAAAGGAAATGGACGGCAGCTACGAAATGGACAGCAAGCTCGGAATTACTCCAGTACAGCTATCAGAAGAAATGCTTACTATCATGGAAGAAGCCTGCGAAAAAGAAGGATATTCTTACCGCCATCTTCCAAGCGGAGCCGGACACGATTCCTTAGAAATCGGGCAGGTACTTCCGACAGTTATGCTCTTTGTTCCAAGCAAAGACGGCAGAAGCCACTGCCCAGTAGAATTTACGAAGTATAGTGAATTTGCTAAAGCCGCTGTTGTTATGGAACATCTGGCAGAGAAATTGCTGACACGCTAAAATCTATAATTTTGAATATGTATATGATAACGAAAGTCTGACCTAATTATTGTTAATAATCACGATACGAGTTTGACAGGATGTCTTAACCAATCGTCAGAGTCGCAATATGTGTTGAGCATAAAAATATGTTTTAATCAACAATCGAAATTATAATACATGTTGAGCATATAAAGATTAATCAGCAGCCAGAGTCGCATTATCAAACAGATATATACATAAACCATAATAAATCGAAAACAGATTATTATGGTCATCTGGATGAAAAGCAATAAGAGACTGTATTTTCTCCATTCGTTTTAAGAAAGTATTTCGGTGAATATATAGTTTGGATGCCGCAAGTGTCGCATTCAGGTGACATTCAAAATACTCCATTAATGTTTCCGTAAGGCCGGCATCATTTTTCTTATCGTAATCGACAAGTGGCTGAATTGTCATGCGGTAAATTGCCTCTTTTTCTTCTTCAGACAGTCTGGAAACATTCCAGAAAATGAGATGATCCTGAAAGAAGAAACGCTTTCTCTCAGGGAAAATCCGGGCAAGTGACTGCATAAGAACGGCCTCTTTATAAGCCTGACGAAGCGGAACCGCATAGGGGCGGCTGATGCCACATACCGTTTCAGTATTTGCAAGGAACTCCTGAATTGCCGGAGAGAGATTCTGATCTTTCGCTGGGAAAAAGCAAATGCAGATACCACTTTTGTTCCAGGCAATAAAGTAGGAAGAATCAGAAAATCCGGACTCACGCAATTCCTTATCATATTCATTTGCCAGATGCTTTAGGGAGGAAGGCTCTATCTGCGAAGGTGCAGAAATCAAAGCACATATACAGTTCGCAGGCTGCGGAAGCCCATAATATCCGCAAAGCTGAAGCTGGTAAGATTCCGAAAAGTTTTCCTCGCTCATAAGAAAATGGAAGAAGACCAGCAGTTCTCGAACTGCCCTGAAAACATACCTGGCTTTTTGAAGAATGTGAAGCAAGGACTTCCAGTTTGGGAAGCTCATCATCAGGAAGCAGAGCTGCGTCCTGTGGTGTCAGAGAAAACCAGTTACTCGGTGCATTATTATCAAGAATAAAAACAGAGGAAGCAGTATAGTCGGACAGAATTTTTAAAATCTCGCCCATAGAGCGCCCCTGAAAATAGCAGTTAAATAAAGTATTTAGCAGGGTCTGTTCACGGATAGCATCCTGAAACTGCTCTTGAAAAAGGCTTTTAGAAACGGCTTCAGAAATATCAGCAAGCGAATAATCCGGGGGCAGCTCAATAATAGGAAGCCCCTCTTTCTGAGAAACATCGAGCATTGGCTGAGGAATCTCATCAAGAAAACGTTTGGACTTAATACATAAAGCCGCACAGCCAGCCTTTTTAAGGTCAGCGATAGTGGCCTCCTGCAAAGAAGGATTCTCGCGAAAAACATAACCGGTCGTAAGAACAAGTTCTCCTGGCTTTATCCAGCGAACCGTATCCGGATTATCCATAATATTTACACCGGAAATAGCATTCGATAAATGCTCCTTACAGGTAAGAAGCTTCAAACCGGCTAATTCACTTTCTTCCAACAGCCACTGTAACGTAAGTTCCATAAACTAAGACCTCCCATTGATGTTTCGATAAATAACTTGCCTGCTATTCCAGAGCATTTTTTAAACACGCTCTGGCGACCTGCACTGACTTCAGATAACGATGATCTTACATCGCCGCAATCAGTCGGCTTGTCGAAAATACATTACTTTCTCTATTAGAACATATTTCCTCTTTTTTGACAAGAAAGCCAAAAAGGAAAAGATTTTTTGAAAACAGGGGGATAAATCCATGAAATGTACCTATCGTGCAGCAGAATTATTGAAAGAAAATGAAAAATTAAAAGTACATTCTGTTTATCGGCATACCGTAAATGCTACTGTAAATGGGCGTATTTTTGCATTTCATCGTGATGCGGTTCCATCCACGCCACTTTCACTGGCACTTCCTTTTTCAGAAGAAGAATTCGAGTATTTTGAGCGGGAGGCAAAACGAACAGGGCAGATAAGTGTACATGTATCTCATGAGGAATTATCTGCGAAGTATTCAAATCAATACTGTTGGATTAGTACAGGAAACTTCAAACAGAATGCAGGGAAAATCATTTTATGGGAAGACCGGTTAGATGAGCAAGACAAATCGAAGAAGTTGAATTTAGTCTGGCAAGATAAAAGTATGGCAGACAGTATTCTTTCCGTTTTACTTCCTGTTTTGACGCAGAACTATCAACTTGGAGGATTCAGCGACTGTGCTGTTACTACTGAAAAAAGAAAAGACGATAGTTTTATCACACAGATTTTGAGAGAAAAAACAGCAGCTATTTTATCAGAAGATAAAGTGGTATCGGGAAATTGTGAAACAGACTTTGAAAAACTGATTTGCTCTCTTATCGGACTTGGTCCAGGACTGACTCCATCAGGAGATGACTTCCTTACCGGAATATTGTTAGCATTTTCCCTGCAGAAAAATATCAGAAAATATATTGAAACACATCCTGAGGCCAATATTAGAAAAAACACCGGAACAAAGACAGATAGAGAGCTGGAAACAAAGATAAAAGAACTTAATAAAAAGCGAAAACAAATATGCAAAGTAGTGAATGAAAACTTAGAGAGGACGAATGACATCAGCAAAGAATACCTTCTTTGTGCAATGGAGAATCGTTTTGGTGAACTCTATCATAAACTTAAGGAACAGTTTTATTGCGGAAATATGCAGGAGGAGATTTTTTGCAGAATTATTCATACAGGGCACAGTTCCGGACTTGATACATTAAATGGACTGGCAGCCGGATTAAAGATGATAAAAGCAATGGGACAGAAATAACAGAACAAGAATACCAGAACAAAAATAATGGAATAGCAACGATAGGATAAAATAGTAGGAAAGGATGAAAAAAATGAGCATATGGACTTGGCTAGGAGCCGTTTTTCCGATTTTATTTCTGTTTCTCATGATGAGTGTATTTCACATGAAAACAGAACGTGCGGCATTTTTAGGAATTATCTGTGCAATGATTTCCGCAATTCTTATCGGAAAATCAACTCCGCAGATTGTTACGATGGATTTAGAAAAAGGAGCATTTAGTGCACTTAATATTTTGATTGTAATCTGGCCGGCAGTATTCCTTTATGAAATGATGGAATTTGCTGGTGTATTTCAGTCGATCAAACAAATGCTTCAGAAAAAAACACAGGATGAATTGGTAATGGTTCTGTTAATCTGCTGGCTGTTTTCAAGCTTTTTACAGGGAATCACGGGCTTTGGAGTACCCGTTGCCGTCTGTGCACCGATTTTAATAGCACTTGGTGTCCAGCCATTATGGTCCGTCATAATCACCCTTTTAGGACATGCCTGGGCAAACACTTACGGAACCTTTGCCTTAGCGTGGGATGCCCTCATCACACAGTCAGAAACACAGAAAATATTTGAGACAAAATGGCTTGCAGGCTTATTACTCCTTGGAGTCAATCTCGCAGGAGTTTTACTCATTAGCTGGCTTTATGGAAAAGGAAAAGCTCTTTGTCACATCCTTCCATTTCTACTGATCATTAGTCTCGTACAAGGCGGCGGACAGCTTATTGTAAGCTTTACTAACTCGGCCATCGCAGCATTCATCCCAACCACACTCGCACTCGTAGTCGGATGGCTCATACTTAGTGCAGGATTTTATACGAAACCGTGGAAAATGGATTCAAAGCTTATGGTGAGATGGGAAAATGAAGAAATAGAAAAGCAGCTCAATAAAACAATCACGACAGAACAATTAGTAGAAGTAAAAGAAAAGAGTTCTGATAAACCAATAACTAACGGACAGGCAATATTTCCATTCATCATTTTAGCAGCGATTTCTGTAATCGTCCTGTTAATAAAACCGATACATGATGTAATGAATCAGACCATATTTGCCCTGTCATTCCCACAGATAGAGACGGGGAGAGGATTCATCGTAGAAGCAACCGACAGCTATGGCGCAATCCACATATTCACCCATGCGGGATTCGTCCTTTTACTTACCGTAATTGTCACACTCCTTTTATACTTGCAAAAGGGATATTTGGATAAGCAGAAAATGAAATGCGTTATCACAGCAACCTTGAAAAAAATTATTCCGACTTCCCTCGGAATCTTATTTCTCATTGTAATGTCGCAGGTATTAAAAGGAAGCGGTATCATGCAGCTCATCGCACAGGGAGTAACACAGTTAACTGGTAAGCATTATAGCTTTGCAGTACCATTCCTCGGTTTGTTAGGGGCTTTTGTAACCTCATCAAACACTTCATCAAACATTCTGCTCGGAAGCTTCCAGAAAACGGCAGCAGATATGATTTCCGTAAATGAAGCCGCTATCCTTGCAGCACAGACCGCCGGAGGAGCCATCGGTACAGTAGTTGGGCCGTCTACTATCCTTCTGGGAACGACAACTGCGGGTTGTGAAGGGAAAGAAGGAGAAGTCTTGCGCTTCATGTTACCAATAGTCCTCGTAGAAGCCGCAATAACGGGGATAGTGATTACTGTTTTAATTCATTAGACAAACTACAGACGAAGCCATTGCCCCCAATAAGGCATATTTGTGATTTTAGTCTCGGCGTGTT
>SKER01000722.1_pt1 | contig 34578 bp, 30 predicted proteins | sample 4826961 | NCBI WGS metagenome assembly SKER01 (sample SAMN11008804, study PRJNA524170) | human gut metagenome | biome: Human fecal sample; material: Feces; isolation source: fecal sample from pouch patient p47 | host: Homo sapiens | place: Israel: Tel-Aviv | collected 2016-11-16 | reverse complement strand
GGCCTCGATGCGGTCGAATGCCTTTTCATCGACCTGACTGGGATCGATGCCGCTGCCGCCGGGCAGCATGCTCAGCATCGCGCCTGCACCGCCCATCTTGCGGATCTGTGCGAACTGGTCCAGCATGTCGTTCATGTCGAACTTGTTCTCCATCATCCGCTTGGCGGTCTCTTCGGCAGCCTTTTCGTCTGCTGTCTCCTGCGCACGCTCGATCAGGCTCAGCACATCGCCCATGCCAAGGATGCGGCTTGCCATGCGGTCCGGGTGGAACACATCCAGATCGTCCAGCTTTTCGCCGGTGCCCTGGAACTTGATGGGCTTGCCGGTAACGGCCAGCACCGAAAGTGCCGCACCGCCGCGGGTATCGCCATCGGTCTTGGTGAGGATGATGCCGTCGATGCTCACCTTCTCGTTAAAGGTCTTGGCAACGTTCACGGCATCCTGACCGGCCATGGCATCCACCACCAGCAGGGTCTCGTCCACAGGAACGGCTTCCTTGATATCCACCAGCTCCTGCATGAGCACATCGTCGATCTGCAGACGACCGGCGGTATCCAGGATCACGATGTCATTGCCGTAATCCTTGGCGTGTGCCAGCGCCTTCTTTGCAATTTCCGGCGGCTTTGCGCCCGGCAGGGTGAACACCGGTGCGCCCGCCTGTTTGCCCACCACCTGCAGCTGATCGATGGCCGCAGGGCGGTAAATATCGCAGGCCACCAGCATAGGGCGGCGGCCCTGTTTGATAAAGTACTTTGCCAGCTTTGCGGCGTGGGTGGTTTTACCGTTGCCCTGCAGGCCGCAGAGCATGATGATCGTCTGGCCTTTGTTCTTGATGTTCAGGCGGGCCGCTTCGCTGCCGCCCATCAGGGCAACCAGCTCTTCGTTGACGATCTTGACCACCTGCTGTGCCGGGGTCAGGCTTTCCATGACCTCCTGACCCATGGCGCGCTCGGACACCTTTGCACAGAAGTCCTTGGCAACCTTATAGTTGACATCGGCTTCCAGCAGGGCCATGCGCACCTCACGCATCGCGGCCTTGATATCTGCCTCGGTCAGCTTGCCGTGACCGCGCAGCTTTTTGAACACACCGGCAAGGCGGTCGGTAAGGGATTCAAATGCCATTGTACGGTGCTCCTTTCACAGGTTTCAGCTCTCGTTCGCTTCGTCGATGGAGCGGATGAGCTTTAACATTTTGGTCAGCTGGTGTTCGTACTCGGTGGTGGTCAGGCCCTGCGGGCCGGTGCACTCGAACCGTGCATCGATCACCATTTGCTCCAGCTCTTCCAGCTTCTGCTGCACGCGGCGGTAACGCGCCGCAAAGCCGACCTTTTCCTCCAGCTCCTTCAGCGCGTTCTCGCCATGCTTGATGGCATCCCGCGCACCCTGACGGGTGATGCCGAAGTTCTCGCCGATCTCGCTCAGCGAAAGGTCATCGTTGTAATACTGGCGCAGCATTTCGCGCTGTTTCTCGGTGAGCACCTCACCGTAAAAGTCCAGCAGATAGCCCATTTCCAGATCTTTTGCCATCCTCTGATCCCCCGGTTTTGTGCCTGTCCTTTCGAGAAGTGATGTAAAGTTCATTTGCTTTACGGATGAAGTATAGCAGATGCACCGCATCCTGTCAAGAGCCTTTCGGAGATTTTTCCAGAAAATCCGCCAAAAATTCGCCGTTTTTGCTAAAAGGCATCTTGACGCGCGCAGTCCTTTTGCGTTAGGATAATATTGTTGTATCCCATGAAAGGAGGGTCTTCGTGCCGATCTACCCCAATTTTTACCAGACGCTCAGCGCCTGCCCCATCGTGGAGCTGCGCGGCTATGCTGCCGCCTGCGGGCTGAAGGGACGGCTGTATGCCTATCTGGACTTTGCAGGCCCCACCGGCACGGCCCGGGACGGCCTTGCCGAAGGGATGCTGGCCCTTGCCATTGAAAAAAAGAAGCTGATCTCCGGTCAGCCCATCATTGAAGCGGCCTCCGGCCCGTTTGCCGCTGCGCTCACGCTGGCGGGCCTGACCGCCGGTCACCCGGTGGTTCTGGTGATGCCGGAGGATGCCCCCGCCCTGCGGCAGGAGACCCTGCTGCGGCTGGGTGCGCAGATCCGCCACAGCCCGGCCCGCAGCGGTGTGAACGGTGCCCGCCGTCTGGCGGCACAGACCGCCGCCGCCAACGGCTGGTACTACATGGACTGGCTTGCCAACGATGATAACCCGGAGTACCACCGCCGCGTTACCGGCCCTGCCATTGTGCAGAGCATCGCGCGGGAGGGCAAAAGCGCCGTGGACGCTATCGTGATCGGCGTGGGCAGCGGCGGCACCGTGACCGGCGTGGGCGAGACCATCAAGGCATGGACGAACGATGTGCGCATCGCCGCCGTGGAGCCTTACGAATCGCAGGCGCTGGGCGGCGGCCTGACCGGCCCCCACGGCATCAGCGATCTGGGCTACGGCTTTGTGCCGGAAAACTTCAACGCCTATGTGGTGGACAACGTGGTGGCGGTGAACACCACCGACGCGCAGCGGGCCGCGCAAAAGGTGCTGCGCACCGATGCCATCCCGGCTTCGGTGGCATCCGGTGCCGTTTTGCAGGCGGCCGCACAGCTCATCCATGTAGGTGCCAGCCGCTCTGCCCTTGCCATCCTGCCCGGACGGCAGATCGTAAATACATTATAAGGAGAAATCATAGAGTTCCCATGACAAACGACATGACAAAGGGAGCCATTACACCGCTCCTGATCCGTTTTACCATTCCGCTGGTACTTGGCAACCTGTTCCAGCTCACCTACAACGCCGCCGACAGCATCATCGTGGGCAAGTTCGTGGGCGAGGAAGCTCTTGCCGCCGTCGGCACTTCCAACCCGCTCATGACTCTGGCCATCCTGTTTATCAACGGCATGTGTCTGGGTGCCGGCATTCTGGTCAGTACCGCATTCGGTGCCGGTAATGCCCAGCTGATGGAGCGTCAGGTATCCACCACCGCCATTGCAGGCACCGTGTTCTCGCTGGCATTCTCGGCGCTGTGCGTCATTCTGGCCACGCCCCTGCTGCAGCTGATGCAGGTACCCGCCGATATCCTGCCCATTGCGGCCAGCTACCTGCGCATCGTGTTTGCAGGCCTGATTTTCACCTTCTTCTATAACTTTCTTGCCGCCACCATGCGTGCACTGGGCGACAGCAAGAGTGCCCTGTATTTCCTGATGATCAGCTCTGTGCTGAACATCGGCGGCGACCTGTTCTTTGTGCAGGTGCTGAACTGGGGCAGCAACGGCTGCGCCCTTTCCACCGTGGTCAGCGAAGCACTGTGCTGCGTGCTGTGCGTACTGTACATCCGCTGGAAGGTGCCCATCCTGCAGCTGGGCAGGCGCTGGCTGGTGTTTGACGGCAAGCTGCTGCGCAAAACGGTCAGCTACGGCTGGGCCAGCGCCATGCAGCAAGCCACCGTGCAGCTTGGCAAGATCGCGGTGCAGGCCATCGTGAACACCATGGGTGTCAACGCTATGGCTGCCTTTACCGCTGCTTCCCGCATTGACGACTTTGCCTATACCCCGCAGCAGAACATCGGCCACGCCATGACCACCCTCATGGCGCAGAACCGGGGGGCCGGCAAGCACGACCGTGTGAAGCAGGGCTTCCACTGCGGTATGCGCATCGAGGCCGCTTACGGCGTTCTGATCGCCGTTGTATGCTTTTCCGGTGCGCCCTTTATCATGAAGCTGTTCGTCACCGACCCAGAGGTCGTCCATCTGGGCGTGCGCTTCCTGCGCACGGTTTCCCTGTTCTACCTGATGCCCGCAGCCACCAATGGCATTCAGGGCTTCTTCCGCGGCATTGGCGATCTGAAGGTCACGCTGGTGTCCAGCACCTTCAACATGGTGTTCCGTGTGGCGGCAGCTGCGGTGTTCGTGCTGGTGTGGAAAATGGAGATCGAAGCTCTGCCTTACAGCTATGCGGTGGGCTGGGTCGTCATGCTGCTCTACGAGCTGCCCATGCTGGTTCGGTATCTGCGCAGCCATGGAGACGAATTATGATCGTTTTATTTGATTTGTGATACGAAAAAGGCTCTGCATCGCAAGGATGCAGAGCCTTTTTCGTATTAAACTTACTTGCGGCTTGCCAGCAGATTCTCGATCTTCTTCAGCGGATCGATGATGCTGGAAACAGACATGTCGTGGTTCAGAGCCACCACAAAGTATGCAGCGTACTTGGAAACATCCACATCCACATACCAGTCGCGGGTGAGCAGCTCAGGCATACGGTAGGTCAGGTTGGTGCCCACAACATAGGTCAGCTTGCCCTCGGCCACAGCCTTGTCGAACTTCTCCAGACCGCTGGTGAACAGGGGGAAGGTGGCGTTGGCGATGATGTTGGCAGCGCCGCGCTCCTTCAGGTTGCTGGCGACCTCCAGCATGCTCTCGCCGGAAGCAATGATGTCGTCTGCGATAAAGACGGTCTTGCCTTCCACGCTCTCGCCCAGATACTCGTGGGCCACGATGGGGTTACGGCCATTGACCACGCGGGTGTAATCGCGGCGCTTGTAGAACATGCCCAGATTGCAGCCCAGCACGCTGGAGAAGTACATGTTGCGGTTCATGGCGCCCTCGTCCGGGCTGACCACGGTAAACTTGCTCTTATCAAAGGACAGGTCCGGGTCCTTCTTCAGCAGGCTCTTCAGCACCTGATAGGTGGGCATTGCATTATCAAAGCTCATCAGCGGCACAGCGTTCTGCACGCGGGGGTCATGAGCATCAAAGGTGATGATGTTGCGCACACCCATGGTCTGCAGCTCCTGCAGGGCCACAGCGCAGTCCAGACTTTCGCGCACCACACGGCGATGCTGACGGCCACCGTACAGGCTGGGCATAATGACCGACACACGGTGTGCCTTGCCGGCCACTGCCTGGATCAGGCGCTTCAGGTTGGCGAAGTGATCGTCCGGAGACATGTGGTTCTCGTAGTTGAACAGCTTGTAGGTCACACTGTAGTTGCCGGGATCGACCACGATGAAGATATCGTCGCCGCGCACCGACTCCTTCACCAGACCCTTGGCATCGCCACTCTGGAAGCGGGGGCAGTCGCAAGGAATAATGAAGGTCTCTTTGTCAATTCCGGCAGCCTTGGCCCAGCGGACCAGATGCTTGTCGATCAGGCCGGTCAGTTCCTCTGCACCGGGGCAGGAGATCAGCCGCATATCTGCCACGCTGGGCTGCTCAAAGAACGACTTCGGGGAAATTTCAATAGACATAGTCATAACTCCTTATTGCTGTTTACGATCCGTATCATGCACACAAGAGCGCATATCTGGTTTTATTTTATCACATTTCGTCGATTCTGCCATATCAATTTGTTTCATGTCAGGATTTTCTGCGCCTTGCACAGCTGTTTTTCTTTTTTCTCAAAGAGAATGTGTGTTTTCGACAAAAAGACAGCCGATTCTTTGCCATTTCTCAATTTTCGTCTGATTTTGCAAGAAAAGTAGGACTTTTGAAGTCGTTTCGCAAGCCCCCGGGGAGCTTCCTGAGCAAATGATCCGGAGGGCGGGCAATGGAATGGCCCGCTGCATTTGCGTGGAAAGCTCCCCCGAGGGCTCTCCGGCGTCTCTGCACAAAAAAGCGCCCTGCCGTTTTCGCGGCAGGGCGCTTTTTCCAATGGTTGATGAAGCTTTATGAAGAGACGCTTTTACTTGTCCGCATTCGCCTTTGCCTGCAGGCCGAAGGCCTTGTCCCAGGCCTGAATGACCTTGAGCTTGGGCACCCAGCCGTTGGGATGGAAGCGGTCGTTGTCGTTGTCGCGGACATGGAGATATTCGTTCTCGACGCACCACTGTGCAGCCTTCTGCAGGTCGGTGTCATCCTCATCGATGTCGCTGTAGGTGAACGCCGTCTTGGGTTCGGGCTTGTCTGCGTGCTCCCACATCAGCAGGGCCAGCTCTCCGCGGGTGGAGGGCACCACGCCGATGAGGTGCTTCAGGTACAGGCGGGTGGCGAGCTCATAGCCGCCGATGACTGCTGCGCCGCCGATGACCACACCGATCACAGCGCCGCTGCCGTCGTCGCCCGGCTCCGGATCGGGGTCAGGGCTGGGGGCGGGGCCCGGGTCGGGTTCTGGTTTGTCCACAGACTCCCACAGCGCGGTCAGCGTTGTGTTGGCGGTCAAGGTCAGCTCCATGCCGACGGGGTAACGGTTGTCGGCTTCATCCTGCCAGGCTACGAACCGGTAGCCGTTCAGCGCCGGGGCTGCTGCCACGGTGGCCTTTTCGCCTTCCGGGTAGATCTTGCTTTCGTAATCTACGCCTGCTGCGCCGGTGCCGTCGTTCAGGTCATAACTGAGCTGATAGCCCTTTTCTGTTACGTTGGGGAACTGGCGTTTGCAGTAATTGCAGGTCTTGGTCACTTTGCGCTCGAAGTGGTCGCCCTTGTTCTCCCACTCAGAAACAGAATCGATCGTATATGCATTGTCTTTTTCGCCGTCGGTGTAGTCATGGGTCTTCATCTCGCCCTCGCTCCACACGAGTTTGCCGTTCAGATAAACGTCTGTGTTGCCTGCATTATACTTAGATTTTTCGCCGAAGCCAAATATCTGCGAGCAGGTAATCCGGTCTCTGGCGGCAGTAACTGTGCTGTTATTGATATTGATTGTGTTCTTGTGAGTGCCTTTGTTGCTGTCATTGATATTCAGTGCCTGTTTATTAAAAGATGTCGAGTTCACCGTACAGTTATTGAAATTGATGGTATAATCCCGCTGATCCGCCTCAAAGTCTGAATAAACATTGACCACCTTGCCGCTGGTATTGAAGGTGCAGTTATCAAAGGTCATTTCCTTGCAATAATAGGTCCAGATTGCGTAATCGCCATTTGGTGCATAGAAAGTGCTGCCAATAAACTTTGCACTATTATATCCCCAGTAAGTAGTTCGCCCATAAAGCGCACAATTCTCCACGACAGTATCATTCGAATGCTTAAATCCAAGATAATTTGCCGTACCAGAGCGAAGCGTCATATTTTTAAAAGTCACATTTTTTGAGCCTTTCAGGCTAAAGTCGTCTTTGTACGTCGTGTCGCACTCACCGGAGTTAAGTACTTTTGCGCCAATGTTCCATGCCGTCTTATCTGGCCCCAGCCCCACAAAGGTCAGGTCTTTATCCTTGGTTGTACCGTCACTTGAAATGCCATACAGCGTATAATTACCTTCACCCAGCAGGATGGTGTCGCCACTTTCGGCTTTTTCCACTGCTTCTTTGAGTGATGTATAGGTTCCTTCTTTTCCTTCAATCTTCACATCAGACGATGCTGCGCCGTCATCCGCAAAGACCATCAGGGGAAGCATCTGAAACATCATTGCCGCCGCCAGCAGGGCAGCCAATACCCGATTTTTACCCTTATGTTTCAAAGTCGTTCATTCCTTTCCTCATTATCATTTTCATTGGCTTCTACGGTCTGATCTCAGTCCCGCCTGCGCCTCACCTCCCCGGCTTTTTGCTGTGCCGTCTCTTCTCCGGCTGTACTGATTCTATCATATCACTACCCCCCCCCGTATTTCAAGAACAACTTACCTATTTATTGACATTTGGCAAAAAATCGTCTGATAATTCTGCCTGCGGCTATAAATTTTTACCGTTTCTTTGCTTTCCGGCGTCTCTGTGCACAAAAAAGCCCCCCTGCCTTTTCAGGCAGAGGGACTTCTCTTCACTTACCTTCTATCCAGAAGGGAAACGTTTTTGTGTTCCGCTTACAGGGCAGCGACCGCAGCCTTCAGGGCATCCACGCGGTCGGTGTTCTCCCACTTCACGCCCAGATCCTCGCGGCCCATGTGGCCGTATGCGGCCAGCTTGCGGTAGATGGGCTTGCGCAGGTCGAGTTCGCGGATGATGGCGGCGGGGGTCAGGTCAAAGACCTTTTCCACAGCCTGCTCGATCTTCTCATCCGAGACGGTGCCGGTGCCGAAGGTGTCCACCATGATGGACACAGGCTTTGCCACGCCGATGGCGTAGGCCACCTGCACTTCGCACTGCTTGGCAAGACCTGCAGCCACAATATTCTTTGCCACCCAGCGGGTCGCATAGGCAGCGCTGCGGTCCACCTTGCTGGGGTCCTTGCCAGAGAAGGCACCGCCGCCGTGGCGGGCATAGCCGCCGTAGGTGTCCACGATGATCTTGCGGCCGGTCAGGCCGGTGTCACCCTGCGGGCCGCCCACAACGAAGCGGCCGGTGGGGTTGATGTAATACTTGGTGTTCTCGTCCAGCAGCTCGGCAGGGATGGTGGCCTTGATGACCTTTTCCATCACGTCTGCACGCAGCTGTTCCATGCTGACGCTGTCGCTGTGCTGGCTGGAGATGACCACAGCATCCACACGCACGGGCTTGTTGTTCTCATCGTACTCCACAGTGACCTGGCTCTTGCCATCCGGACGCAGATAGTCCATCTCGCCGTTCTTGCGCACCTCGGTCAGGCGCTTTGCCAGCTTGTGAGCCAGACTGATGGGCATAGGCATCAGCTCCGGGGTCTCATCGCAGGCATAACCGAACATCATGCCCTGATCGCCTGCACCGCCCACCTGATCGTTGGTGCCCAGTGCGATGTCGGGGCTCTGGCCGTCGATGTTGGAGATGACGGCACAGGTGTCGGCATCAAAGCCGAACTTTGCGCGGGTGTAGCCGATATCTGCCACCACCTCGCGGACGACCTTCTGGAAGTCCACGTAGCAGTTGGTGGTGATCTCGCCCATGATGTGGACAAGGCCGGTGGATGCACAGGTCTCGCAGGCCACACGGGCATTGGGGTCGTGGGTCAGGATCTCGTCCAGAATGGCATCCGAGATCTGGTCGCAGATCTTGTCGGGATGTCCTTCGGTGACGGACTCAGAAGTAAACAGGTGTCTTGCCATTTGTTTTGCCTCCTAAAGTTTTTACAGCAGGGTGTGTATTTCTTGCTCCAACATTCCGTTCAAGCTTTTTTGCGCGAAAAATAAAAGCGCCCAGAGCCCGAAAGCTCTGAGCGTTGCACTCTTATCTCTCGGTTTCCCGCAGGATTTGGCACCTTGCGCTCACGCGCAGGTTGTCGGGCTTCACAGGGCCTGTCCCCTCAGCCGCTCTTGATAAGTCGGTATTCAGTTGGTACGTTCAGTATTCTATCATTGCTTCGTCAGATTGTCAAGAAGAGTATCACTCTTTTTAGACATTATTCTGAAATTGATGGAGCATTCCCCTGCTCCGGTACGGCATGGCCGTTCCGGGCGGCGTGGAAGGCGCGCTTTTCCGCATACATCCGCTCGTCCAGTTCCGCCAGAAATTTCTCCACGCTGCCGCCCTCATACTTTGCCACACCGGTGGAGAAAGACAGCTGAAAGCTGCCCGCCGGGGCGGCGGCGTTATAGCGCTGCACCCGCTGCTCGATGGCGGCACAGATCTTATTCAGGATCTCCTCCGAGCCGTGCCGGATCAGCACCATGAACTCATCGCCGCTTATGCGGATAGCTACCGAGTTTGCCACCAGCGCCCCGGACAGGATGTGACCGATCTCCTGAATGGCGCGGTCGCCCGCACCATGACCGTAGGTGTCGTTGATCTCCTTGAAGCAGTTCACGTCCATCATGATGCCGTAAACATCCTTTTCCTGCGTGGCGTGGATGCGCTCCAGACAGTAGTTCATGTACTTGCGGCCAAACAGACCGGACAGCTCGTCGAGATAGCTGCGCAGACTGCGGAGCTGACTGTCCACAAACACAAAGGCGATGGCCACCGACAGCCAGCCGAAGGCCATACCGTAGAACGCACCCTGCAGCACCGTGCCCACCGCACAGGTGATCACAAAGTAGTACACCGAGAAAAACTCCACCGTAACGCCATCGCGCTTGGCCTTATGCACCTGCCACACGCTCTCGGCATAATAGCCGAACAGCAGCAGGTAAAGCAAACTGTTCAGCGGACCGCGATGGTAAACGTTGTCCGCAGAGATGGTAAAGATCCATCCTGTGCCGAAAAGGTTCGCCGCCAGCAGCGCCAGAACAGCCAGCAGCGGCGCGCCCAGAAGCAGATGCCTTCTGCGCAGGCGTCCGGTGCTGCGGTAGACCCGGAAGTCCACATACAAACACCACGCAAAGCCCACGCTCACGGTAGCGCCGGTGCAGACGGTGTTCATGAGGTACAGCCAGAACCGGCTTGCCGCGCCGGGCACGCCGTCCAGCAGAAAGCTGATCGTCTCTGTCGCCTGTGCCAGCAGAGTCACCACCAGCATCCGGCAGAACAGCTCACTTCCAACACTGTTTTTACTCTCGCCGCGCACCCGCAGCAGAAACAGAAAGCATACCAGCACCGCCCCTGTGCCATTGGCCACAAGGATCTCGGGTATATTCATTGCATTTTCTCCCCTGCCCGCCTTATCCCATAAGGCAGACAGCCCCTGTTTTATACAGTATCTATCTGTATTATATACCCTGCCGCGCCCTGCTTGCAAGGCTTGGCATCAAAAAGGGCCGCTGCACAGCAATTTGTGCAGCGGCCCTTGGGAAAACTAAACGATCCAGAACAGCCTCCGCGTGCGCTCTGGTTCTGTTCTGCGGAAATATTATTTATAATTGCATTTTTTCGCAGAAAGATCAATAGCCCTTTGCCTGCTCGCCGTTCAGAATTTTGACAGCGCGGGAGGTGCCCAGACGGTCAGCACCCAGCGCAAGGAAGGTCTCCATGTCCTCCACGGTAGAAATGCCGCCGGCAGCCTTGACCTTGCAGCGGCCATGCACGCCCTTGACCATCAGCTCCACATCGTGGAAGTTTGCGCCTGCGGTGGAGAAGCCGGTGCTGGTCTTGATGTAGTCCGCGCCTGCCTCGCAGACGATATCGCACATCTTTTCCTTTTCCTCGTCGGTCAGCAGGCAGGTCTCGATGATGACCTTCAGGACCTTGTCGCCCACCGCCTGCTTCACGGCGCGGATGTCCTCGCGCACGGCATCGTACTCCTTGTTCTTCAGGCGACCGATGTTGATAACCATATCCACCTCGGCGGCACCATTCTCAATGGCAGTCTTGGCTTCAAACGCCTTGCTGGCGGTATCCATGGCACCCAGAGGGAAGCCTACCACGCAGCATACCGGGATGCGGCCCGCCATATACTCCACCGCCTGCCTGACGTAGCAGGTGTTGATGCAGATGGATGCGGTGTGGTTTGCAATGGCTTCGTCACACAGGGTCTGGATCTGGGGCCAGGTGGCCTCCGGCTTCAGCAGGGTGTGATCGACATGGGAGAGAATTTCTTCACGAGTCATGTTTGTTTCTCCTTTTTACTTGCTGGCACGGCGCACCTTTGCCATGCCGACAGCACTCAGGGCAATTGCAGTTGCTGAGACCGTTGCACCAATAATGCCCAGCACCAGACCGGAGACCAGAAATGCAAAACCTTTCAGACCACGCTTCATAAAACCGTACCTCCTAAATTATATTGGATATTTTCTCCGCCTGCGGCGGAGAAAATATCTCACTTGCGATTTTTAAAGATGATCAGCTTGCTGAACACATAGTTCAGCACGATCACCAGTACATTGGAAAAGACCTTCACGGCAAGGCCCCACAGTGCCTGCGCATTGTAGCGGCTGGTAACGAAGATCGCCGTGGGGCCGTCTGCACCGCCGATGACGGCAATAGCGGCAGAGCCATCCGTGACCCCCGCCGGTGTGCCTGCATAGGAGGCTGCCATCTGGATGGCCGTATCCGGGCCAAGCCAGTGGGCCACCACGCTCAGCACCCCCTGCATCAGCTCGTCCATCAGCGCTGCACCCTGCGCAGCCAGCAGATTGCCCAGCACCAGCATAATTGCAGTGTCCAGCAGCATTGTACCCAGACGACAGGTGACGAATGCACCAAATTCCCTCGCCATGGCCTTGCCCTGCGTTTTGCTGCGGAACACAAAGGCGCGGTTGGTGCAGTAGGCAAACAGGATGCAGATGATGTTATCCAGCACATTGCCCCAGCTGTTGGCGGCTGTATAGCCAAACAGCTTGTTGAACAGCGCATACAGCACAATGTTCAGCAGGGTGCACAGCACGCCGAAAACCAGATAGCTCAGCACTTCCCAGTGTTTCTTGAAAAAATTTATCATAGTTCGTCAAACCCTCTCCGTCCGCTCGCGCTGCTCGCGTCCACCTCTCCCGAAGGGCGAGGTTTTATTGCGGGCGCGGCGAGCCTGCCCTCTTTTGCCAAAAGCTCTCCCCTTCGGGGGAGCTGTCACCGCAGGTGACTGAGAGGGTTCTCTCCTTAACAAAAACAGCCCCGCCGCCGTTTTCCCGGCAACGGGGCTGTTGATCGCATTGTGTCAGAAGCTTTTCTTCCGAACGAAAGGCTGATTACTCAGCGTTGTCGTTCAGCAGGGCCTTCATAGACAGGCTGATGCGCTTCTTGTCGAAGTCGACATCCAGCAGCTTCACATCGACCATATCGCCGACCTTCAGTACGTCAGAGACCTTCTCAACGCGGTCATTGCTGATCTCGCTGATGTGGACCAGACCATCAACACCCGGCAGGATGCGGACGAATGCACCGAACTTGGTCAGGGAGACGACCGGAGCATGGAAGGTGCTGCCGATGGGGTAGTTGTTCTTCAGCTGCTCCCAGGGGTTGTCCTCGGCCTTCTTGTAGCCCAGAGAGACCTTGTGGTTCTCGGTGTCGATGTCCTTCACATACACCTCGATGGTGTCGCCAACGGAGACGACCTCGGAGGGATGCTTGATGCGGTTCCAGCTCAGCTCGCTGATGTGGCACAGACCGTCCACACCGCCGATATCGACGAATGCACCGTAAGAAGTCAGGCTCTTGACAACGCCGGTGTAGGTCTTGCCCACCTCAACGTTTGCCCAGAACTCTTCACGCTTTGCCTTGTTCTGCTCAGCGGTCACCTTGTTGATGCTGCCGACGATCTTGCGGCCGGAGCACTCGGTGACAACCAGCTGAACGTGCTGGCCAACCAGAGCGGTGTAGTCCTCATCACGGCGCATAGTAGCCTGAGAACGAGGAACGAACACCTTGACGCCCTTGACGTTGACCACAACGCCGCCCTTGTTGAACTCGGTGACATCGCCTTCGACGACCTCGCCGGACTCAGCGGCCTTAGCGATCTCTTCCATGCCCTTGCGAGATGCGAGCTTCTTGCGGGAGAGCTGGATGACGCCATCCTGATCCATAACCTTCTCGACGATGAGGTCCAGCTCATCGCCAACCTTCACCAGGTCTTCGACCTTGGCGGAGGAATCATCGGTCAGCTCGCTCAGCTTGACAAAGCCGGTCTGCTTCGCTCCGATATCCACCTGGATCTCGTTGGCAGAGATGCTGGTCACGATTCCTTTCACAATACTGCCTGCATGAACACGCTTTTCCTCGGATGCATTCAGCATCTCCTCAAAGCTCATGCTGTCATTGATTTCTGCGCTCATACTGTTAAGTACCTCCTCAATAATAGACGATGGCGTTGAAGCCCCGGCTGTCACGCCCGCCACTTTAACATCTGCAAACCATTCCGGCCGAAGTTCGCTCGCTGTCTCGACCGTTACGGCACGCGTGTGTTTTGCGGCGACCTGTACCAGCTTTTGGGTATTGGAAGAATGATGACCGCCAATGACAACAATGATGTCGCATTTTTGGCTGAGGTCTTCCGCTTCCTGTTGCCTCGCCCACGTCGCATTACATATTGTATCAAAAATTCGGGCGTTTGTATAGGCTTTTTTGAGAAACTCCGAACTTTCTTGCCATTTTGTAACCTGAAATGTGGTCTGTGCAACTGCAAACAGGGGTTTTTGCGGGTCAGAGGGGCCTTTCCATGCCTTCAACTCGGCCAGATCGGCAAAAACGAACACCTCTCCGCGGGTGTGGCCCACAATCCCCTGCACCTCCGGATGGGTCTTGTCGCCTGCCACCAGCAGCACCGCCCCCGCCTTTTCGGCCTCGGTGGCAATGCGCTGGATCTTCTGCACGAAGGGACAGGTGGCATCATGGTAGGTGATGCCGCGCGCATCCAGCTCGTCGTACACAGTGCGCGGCACGCCGTGGCTGCGGATGACCACCTCGTACCCGGCGGGCACATCGGCGATGGCATCCGCCACAAGGGCACCCTTTTTCTGCATATCCTCCACAGCCTGCGGGTTATGGATCAGCGGGCCGAGGGTGGCCACCTTGCAGCCTTCGTTCAGCAGGCCATAGGTCAGGTCCACCGCTCGCTTGACACCAAAGCAGAACCCCGCCGTTTTGGCAACTCGGATCTCCATCTTTTACGCCCCCATCTTTTCCCACGCATCCAGCAGGGCCTGCTTGTTGGCACGCAGCTTTTTGGTGTCGCGGCGGCTCTCCATGGCAAACTGCTCTGCAGGCATCGGCTCGCCGTAGATCACCCGTACTTTGCAGAACAGGTGCATTTTTCCATCCGGCGTATCGTACAGGATGCGGCAGGGCACTACGTCCACCCCGGCCCCCGCCGCAATGACGAACAGTCCGCTCTTGGGCGGCAGAAGCTTCCCGTCCTTTTCGCGGGTGCCTTCCGGGAAGATGAGCAGTGTTTCGCCGTTTCTGCACTTTTCTACGGTCTGCTCAATGGCAGCCATTTCATCCTTTGTGCCGCGCACGCACACCGCGCCGCAGCAGCGGAAGAACCATGTGAGCAGGGCGTTGATCTCGAACAGTTCCTTCTTGGCGAACACGATCATCCGCCTGCCCCACCGGGTGACCACGATGAACACCGGGTCGATGGCGGAGACATGGGTGGGCGCAAGGATGCAGCCCTTTGTCTGCACCTTTTTCAGGTTTTCGCGGCCCTCTACATGGATGCGGAAGCCGATATGCCACAAAAGCCACGCAAAGGGCACTAAGATGTAATATAATATCATTTTATCGTTTTATTCACTTTCTCCGCAATGATCTTCTTCATTGCAGCAAGGCTCTGTTCAAAATCCAGCTCCGAAGTGTCCAGCAGCACGGCATCGTCCGCCTGCTTCAGGGGTGCAGCGGCACGGTGGGTGTCCTGATAGTCCCGCTGCTTCACGTCGGCCAGCACCTCTTCATAGGGAGTATCGATGCCCTTGGCCTGATACTCTTTCCACCTGCGTGTGGCGCGGGCTTCCGGCGTGGCGGTGAGGAAGATCTTCACCGTGGCATCCGGCAGCACCACCGTGCCGATGTCGCGGCCGTCCATCAGCACGTCCTGCTTTTTGGCCATATCCCGCTGCAGTTCCAGCAGAAAGGCGCGCACAGTCGGGTTTGCGCCCACGGCAGAGGCAGCCATACCTGCGGCCTCGGTGCGGATGGCGGTGCTCACATCCTCTTCCTTTAAATAAATGTGCTGCTCGCCCTCAATGGAGGCCAGCCGCAGTTCGATCTGGGGAAGCAGCGCGTTGACCGCTGCGTTGTCCTTGGGGTCCTTGCCTGCGCGCAGGGCATACAGGCCGATGGCGCGGTACATGGCACCGGTATCCACATAAATATAGCCCATTTCAGCCGCCAAACGGCGTGCCAGCGTAGATTTGCCTGCACCTGCAGGCCCGTCGATCGCAACAGATACCATGTTGTATCTCTCCTTTTTTAAACTGAACGATTTAAAATGGCCTCCGCTCACGCTCTGGCCATCTTCAGCGGAAAATTATTTTAAACATTTATAAATCTGGAAAATCTGCGGATTTTCCAGATTTGATTTTTCACAAGCGGGGCCGCAACGGCCAACTGAATCTGCTGCTCGTTCCCTTCGGGAACAGTTGCGCAGCGGTCTGTGAGACTATCCCGGCAACAACTCTTTTTGTGAAAACGTATTTTGAAAACGACCGCAGTCGTTTTCAAAATACAAATCAAAAAAATCTATTCCTATAAATATGCCCAGAGCAGCGCGGAGGGCATTTAAAATTGTTTTATCTGTAATTACAGATTATTTGCAAATGCCTGTGCAGTGCAGAAGGCGATCTGCAGGTTGTAGCCGCCGGTATAGGCATCCACATCCAGCACTTCGCCTGCAAAGTAAAGGCCCAGCGCCTTTTTGCTCTGCATGGTTTTGGGGTCCACCTCCCGCACGGACACGCCGCCGCTGGTGATCACCGCGTGGGCCAGATCGCCCCGGGCATCAATGGACACCCGCCAGTGCTTCATCAGCTGCACCAGCTCCCTCTTCTGCTCCCGGGTGATCTGGTTGGCCTTGGTAGCCGGGTCGATGCCCCAGCGCGCCACCATCACCGGCTGCATACTGGACGGCAAAAGCTTGACCAGTGCGCCCTGCGCCGCGTGGTTTGCCAGCAGGGCAAAATCCCGCGTGATGCGGTCATAAAGCTGCTCCTCGCTGAGAGCGGGCTTGAGGTCGATCTCCGCATGATACTTGTGTTTTTTCATGTCGCCCAGATGGCTGGATGCGCTCAAAGTCAGCGGGCCGCTGATGCCAAAATGAGTGAACAGCATTTCGCCCTGCTCGTCAAAAATGGCTTTGCTGTCCTCGAACAGGGTCAGGGTGACGTTTTTCAGCGCCAAGCCCATCATCTTTTTGCAGTCCGCGTCATGGCTCACAAGACTGACCAGACTGGGCACCGGCTCGATGAGGGTGTGCCCGGCCTGCTGGGCCAGTTTGTAGCCATCGCCGGTAGAGCCGGTGGTGGGGTAGCTCACGCCGCCGGTGGCCACCAGCACGGCATCTGCCCGATACTCCCGGCCGGAGGTGCCCCGCACACCGATGCACCGCAGTGCCGGGCCTGCCTTTTTCTTTTTGGGGTGGCGCGGGTTTTCCGGTGCGGCGGGAGCTGCTTCCGGCTCCGGTGTTACCTCTTCCAATAGCAGCTTTTTCGCGCCGTCATGCACGAGTTCAGCATCCTGCGCATAGCGCAAAAGAGCCTGCCGGATCTCCTCGGCCTTGTCCGATACTGGAAACACCCGGCGGCCGCGCTCCACCTTCAGCTCCACGCCAAGGCCCTCGAACAGTTCCATGGTCTTTGCCGGTGGAAAGGCCCCCAGCGACGAATACAGAAAGCGCGGGTTTGTGCGCACATGGCGTAGAAATTCCTCTGCCGGGCAGTCGTTGGTCACATTGCAGCGGCCCTTGCCGGTGACAAGGATCTTCTGGCCGGGCTTATCCATGTGTTCCAGCACCGTCACCTGATGCCCCTGCCGCACGGCGGCACCCGCCGCCATCAGTCCTGCCGCGCCTGCGCCGACGATCAATACTTTCGCCATCCGTTTTCTCTCCCATCGCCTAATAATACGAGTATATCATACCAGAATCGACACGCAAAAGCAATGTGTTGCCGTATTTCTGCCAATTACAACAGCTGGGCAAGGATGCTGTTCTGCACGATGAGACCCGCCGGGGTCAGGGCAAGGGTGCGGCCGTCAAAGCTTGCATAGCCCGCCCGGACGCAGTTTTGCACAAAGGCCAGCTGTGCGGTGGAAAATTCTTTCCCGTAAAGTTTTTTGTATGCATCCAGCGAAAGGCCTTTGCGCAGGCGCAGCTGTAAAATAAGGTAGTCCTCTGCGCCGCAGCTGCCGTCCATCACCGGGGCGGCGGCATCGTTCAGGAAAGCGGCGGTGTCCGGCGGGTAGTAGAACCGTCTGCCGCCCATGCAGGAGTGCGCCGCCGGGCCAAGGCCCAGATAGTCGCCACAGTCCCAGTAAATGAGGTTGTGTCTGCCCTCATAGCCGGGCTTTGCAAAGTTGGAGATCTCGTACTGTTTGTAGCCGTGGTGTTCCAGCTGCTCCACCGCGTAGAGGTAAAAATCAGCCGCCTCGTCGCCGGTGGGCAGGCCTTCGGGCGGATGTTTACCAAAGGCCGAATCCGGCTCGATCTTCAGCAGATATGCCGAAATATGGGTAGCCCCACCACCCTCGATCAGTTCCAGCGTTTCGTCAAACTCAGCTTCGGTGTAGTGGGGCAGTGCCAGCATGATGTCGCCGCTGATGTTCGCAAAGCCTGCCCGCCGGGCGGCGGCAAAGGCAGCCCGCGCCTGCTTTGCTGTATGCGGTCTGCCCAGCGTGCGCAGCTGGGTATCCCGGGCAGACTGCACCCCGAAGGAGATGCGGTTCACGCCCGCCTCCCGGAAGCCTGCAAGGCTTTCTTCCGTCACCGTCTCCGGGTTTGCTTCCAGTGTGATCTCGGCCCCCGGCATCGGCCGGGCCGCATCGATCAGCCGTTTTGCCTGCTCCGGGCGCAGCAGGCTGGGGGTGCCGCCGCCAAAATAAAGGGTGTCCGGCTGCAGGGGCCTCTCCGGTGCAAAGCGGGAAAGCTCCCGCACAAGAGCATCCACATAAGCTTCCGGTACGCCGCGCTCACCGGGATGGGAATAGAAATCGCAGTATCTGCATTTGGAAAAACAGTAGGGTATGTGTAAATAAAGCCCAAGAGACATACAATATCACAGCCTTTTTCATGAAACGTTCATTTCTATGCAGTATACTATATTCCGTAGACCGGAGCAAGGAAAAAGTGTTCCGGCAGAAAGAGACTGGAGGAGTCCCATATGGATTACAATTACAATGGTTACGATCGAGGCTACACGGAGCCTGCCATGACCTCGGCTGACTATATGAACCGCACCTACCGCTGGATGGCGGTAGGCCTGCTCATCACCTTTGCAGCGGCGTTCGTTACAGCCGCTACCCCGCTGCTGTACGTCGTCAACTCGCTGTATCTGGTGTTCACCATCGCAGAGCTGGTGCTGGTGTATGTGCTCAGCTCCCGCGTGCAGAACATGTCGGTGGGCGGTGCAAGAGCCACCTTCTTTGCCTATGCACTGCTCAACGGCATGGTGCTGAGCTACTACTTCCTGATATTTGATCTGGGCACTCTGGTGCTGGCCTTCCTTGCCACTTCGCTGTACTTCGGCCTGATGGCGGTCTACGGCACTACTACCCACAAGGATCTGTCCGGCTGGGGTCCCAAGCTGATGATGGGCCTGTTCGCGCTCATCATCACCGGCTTTGTGGGCATGCTGTTCGGCATGAGCTTCCTTACCACGGTGCTGTACAGCGCTGTCGGTCTGGTAGTGTTCATGCTGCTGACCGCCTATGATACCCAGAAACTGAGCCAGATGTTCTCCTACTACGCCTATGACGGCGAGCTGGCCGAGAAGGCTTCCATTTACGGTGCACTGACGTTGTATCTGGACTTCATCAACATTTTCCTGTATGTTGTGCGCCTGCTGGGCATGAACAGCCGCCGCCGCAACTGATTTTTGATCCGCAAAGGCTCTCCCGAAAAGGGAGGGCCTTTTTGTTTGGTAATATCATTTAGAATATCCTCCGCTTCGCTCTGGGTATCAACACAGAAGGCCACAGAGGGAAGATGCATTTTCCGGCTGCGGCCCTTCCCCTGAAAGTGCAGCCCAGCCAGACCCGCAGGTCTGGCTGGGCTGCTATATTACAAAATATCATTTCCTCTAAATATGCCCAGAGCAACGCGGAGGGCATTTAAATAAAAGAATGCATAAAACCCGCCCTGCTGTCCCACACTAAGCCCAGAAGCAATGCGTACACAATGCAGCAGATGGGAGTAACGACAATGGAGCAGATCAAAAAATTTTTGCGCAGCAGGGGCTTTACACTGGCACTGCTGGCCTGTCTCGTCGCAGCCGCAGCGGCAGGCGTGTGGGCAGTGCGCACCGTGCGGGATGAACTGAAAAAGAGCTACGACGACCTGACGACCCCGCAGGAGGAACCTGCCCCGGAGCCGCAGCTCACCCTTGACCCACAGGAGGACGATGTATGGCAGCAGCCCGTGACCGACGCCGCAGAATCTGCGGCAAATGTACCCAAGCCCGCATCCTCTGCGTCCTCTTCTGGGGCGCAGTCTGGCTCTGGTTTGGTGCACGAACCCTCCGCACTGCAGGGCGCATCCTCGCCTGCCAGCAGTTCAGCTGCGCCTGCCTCCACGCAGCCCGTCTCGGGCAGGGTCTTGAACGCCTACAGCGGCGATGAGCTGGTGTACAGCAGCACCCTTGGCGACTGGCGCACCCACAACGGTGTGGACTACGCCTGTGCGCAGGATGCGCAGGTGTGTGCTCCCGCCGCCGGTAAGGTGACCGCCGTGGACACCGATAGCCGCTGGGGCAGTGTGGTGTGCATCGAGGACAGCGCCGGGCACCTGTGGCGGGTGTGCGGCACTGCCGGCCCCACGGTGCAGACCGGCGATGAAGTGAGTGTGGGCCAGATACTTGGCCGTGCAGGCAGCATTCCCAACGAATGCGCCGAGGAGACGCATATCCATCTGGAAGTACTGCAGGGTGAGCAGTACCTTGACCCGGCAAAGCTGCTGAACTGATGCAGTTCGCCGTATCCCCTGCGTATTTTTCAGTAAAATATTCCAAGCAGCAAAAAATCGGAAAGGCCGTTCTGGTCTTTCCGATTTTTCATTCTATAGGATAGATGCAGGCTCAGGCATTTTCCAGCTCAACCACCGGCCAGCCCAGAAGGCGGATGGCTTCGCGGTCGTGGGTAGCCAGCAAGACAGGCTTTTCTCCGCAGCGCTCCCGCAGCAGAGCCGCAGCAGCGGCAAGGGTGTCCGGGTCCATGCCGGTAAAGGGTTCGTCTAACAGCAGCGTATCGCTGGCGGCCCACAAAGCCCGCAGCAGAGCCGTGCGGCGCTTCTGTCCGCCGGAAAGCCGTGCTGCAGGCAGGGCCAGTGCGGCAGCATCCATGCCAAACTGTTGAAAATCTTTTATGATTTGCTCCTTGTATTGTTCTGCACTGCCGGGCAATACCAGCGTCACGTTCTGCACAGCTGTCAGCTGCGAGCAGAGCCGGTCTTCCTGAAACACTGCTGCCACCCGGCCAACGCCCTGTACTATGCCAGAAGTGGGTTCTTCCAGCCCCATGAGGATGCGCAGCAATGTGGTCTTGCCCCAGCCGCTGGGTGCCCACAGTACCGCCGGGCCTTCCACCGTGAGGCAGAGATCCCGGAACAGCGTTTTCTCCCCGAACTGTTTTGTCAGATGCTCGATGGTCAGCATTGCGGCACCTCCCCGGTCACGGCGCGGGTCACGCAGTCCAGAAGCAGCAGGAACAGCTTTTCAAACCCGGCGCTGAGCAGGATGATCACAAACGTCCATGCGAACAGCTCTCCGGTGGAAAGGGTGATCTTGGCCCGGTAGAGTGCATCGCCGATGCTGCCATTGGGCAGGCCGATCACCTCAGCGGCAACACCGCTCTTCCAGCAGATGCCAAGGGCCACGCTGCATCCCTGCCGGAAGGCCGGCAGCACCGCAGGCAGCCACACCGCCCGCAGCCGTCGGCCCAGCGGAAGGCGAAACACCTTCGTCATCTCCAACAACTGTGGGTCTGCGCTCTGGATGCCGGTGCGCACCGCACCGTACAGCACCGGCAGCACCATTAAAAAGCTGATGAGCACCGAAAGCGATGCCCCCCGCACCCACACCAGCGCCAGAATGATAAAGCTTGCCACCGGCGTGGCTTTGACCAGCTGCAGCACCGGAGCAAGCAGCACATCTGCCGTGTGCCACGCCTGTGCGGCCACAGCCAGCACGATGCTTACGGCCACGCCCAGCCCAAAACCCAGCAGAATGCGCCCGGAGCTGAAACCCACCCGCTGCCAGAACTCTGCCTGCGGCAAAAGCTGCAAAAGAGTGCGCACCGCCTGCACCGGCGAAACAAGGAACACCTCCTGTCCCACCGCCATGGCGGCGCACTGCCACACCGCCAGCCAGAAGGCCGCAGCGCCCAGCCGCTGAAAAAATTGTTTATGTCGCTTCATAAACTTACCTGCTCCTGATTACAAATAAATGCAGGACGGCAGGGAATTTCTTCAGCGAATGATCCGAGGATAGGACCCTGTTGCCATAAGGCAACAGGGCGGGAGCTGGAAGCCCCGAATTTCGCGGAGAAAGCGCCCTGATAGCCTGCTCAGTTCTACATTATACATTATAATACCACATCTTTTTCCAAACGCCAATGACCCGTGCATCATGATGCATAAGAGCTTATCATGCCTGTCATTATTTTTCTTCATGTTTTTCTTTCTTGACATGAAATGCATAAAACGATAAACTGAACTGTATAAATCTCTGTCATCTTTGATGCAAGAAAGAAATGAGGTGTCTGTCCTATGCAGAAGCTTTCCGGCAAAAATCTGCTTCTGGTCGGCTTTACACTGTTTTCCATGTTTTTTGGTGCCGGGAACCTAATCTTCCCGCCGCATCTGGGCGCACAGGCCGGTACCAGCCTCTGGCCTGCCTTTGCGGGCCTTGTCGTCAGCGCCGTCGGCCTGCCCATTGCGGGCGTGGTGGCTGTGGCACGGGCAGGCGGTCTGGATAAGCTTGCCGGCCGGGTGCATCCGGTGTTCGCCATAGTGTTCACCATTCTGGTGTATCTTTCCATCGGGCCCTGCCTTGCCATCCCCCGCACCGCCAGTACCTCCTTCCAGATGCTGGTGCCGTTGGTGGGCAGCAGTACCGGGCTGCAGCTGGCCTACTCGGTGCTGTTTTTTGCCGCGGCCTTTCTGGTGGCGCTGCGGCCGGAAAAGCTTACCGACTGGCTGGGCCGCATCCTCTGCCCCTGCCTGATCGTGCTCATCGTGGTGCTGTTTGCCGGGTGTCTCATCCATCCGCTGGCGGCACACTACGGCACACCCAGCGCAGAGTACGCAGCCCTGCCCGCTGTGCAGGGCATCCTGTACGGCTACCAGACCATGGACACGCTGGCCGGGCTGAATTTTGGCGCGGTCATCGCCCTGAACATCCGCGCCCGGGGTGTCACAGAAAGCCGTGCCGTGGAGGGCGGCACCATCCGGGCCGGTTTTATTGCAGGCGGGCTGCTGCTGGTGGTCTACGCTATGCTGGGCCACGCCGGGGCCGAGACCGGCACGGTGTATCCGGGCCTTGCCACCGGTGCCGAAGTGCTCACCGCTCTGGCGCAAACGCTGTTCGGCCGGGCGGGCCTTGTGCTTATTGCGGCCATTTTTGTGATCGCATGCTTCAACACCTGCGTGGGCCTGATCGCCTGCGTGGGGCAGTATTTTCATCAGCTTCTGCCCCGCATCCCCTACCCTGCCCTTGCCGCTTTTTTTGCTGTGGCCAGTATGCTGGTATCGAACCTCGGCCTTGCTGCCATCATCCGGCTGTCCACTCCGGTGCTGAACGCCATTTATCCCGCAGCCATCGTGCTGATCCTGCTTTCCTTTATGCCGGGCCTTGAAAAGCACCGGGCGGTGTATCCGCTGTGCATGGGCCTGACCGCCCTGCAGAGCATCGCCGCTGCGCTGCCGCTGGGGGCAGTATCTGCCGCCGCCAACGCTCTGCCGCTGGGCAGCATGGGCTTTGGCTGGGTGCTGCCCGCGCTGGCCGGGCTTGCAGCCGGACTGCTTTTAAACAAATCTGATCTGCAATAAAATAACCTGAAAGGCCCGGTTCCCATGTTACAGGGAGCCGGGCCTTTGCTATTTACTGCAGTTTTTTGCGTTTTTCATAGTCGTTCAGGGCGGCAAGCGCTTCCTTTGCCATGGGCACCAAGGCTATCATGTTGAAAATGGTCATCAAGCCGATGCCAACGTCGCCCAGATCCCACACCACCGTGTAGGCCTGCATACCGCCGATCACCAGCATGGCCAGCGCGATCAGCTTATACACGGTCTGGCTCCACCAGTTGTCGCCGCACAGATAGGCCACATTGCCGCGGGCATAGTACAAAACGCCCAGAAAGGTGGAAAAGCTGAACAGCGCCAGCGTGGCCGCAATGAACACGACACCAAAGCCGCCCAGATGGTACTGCAGGGCAGTCTGCAAAAGGTCCATGCCCGCAAGTCCTTCCGTGATCTCCTGCGGCACCAGCAGCATCAAAAAAGCCGTGCAGCTGCAGATCACCACCGTATCGATCAGCACGCCCAGTGCCTGCACAAAGCCCATCTTGACCGGGTCGTCGCACTCTGCGGCGGCAGCTGCACAGGGTGCCGAACCGCTGCCCGCTTCGTTGGAGAACAGGCCGCGCTTGACACCGTTCATCAGCACAGCACCAAAGCCGCCAGCCACGGCCTGCCGCAGACCGAACGCTTCCGCAAAGATGCGCCCGAACACCGCCGGGAGCTTGGGCAGGTTGAACAGCACAATGCCCACGGTGATGACAAAATAGCACACCGCCATGATGGGCACCATCACGTCCAGACTTTTCACGGTGGCATTCTTGCGCAGCACGATCACCGCCGCAATGGCCGTGAGCACCAGTGTGGTAGTAAGCGGCGGAATATGGAACGCATTTTCAAACGCGGAACTGACCGAGTTGGAGATCACCTGACTGATGCCGCACCAGCAGATGAGACCAGACACCGCAAACAGCGCCGCTACCACAGAGCGTTTGAGCTTTTTGCCGCGCCTGCGCTCCGCCAGCACATGCAGATAGTAGGCCGGGCCGCCGCGCCAGCCGCCGTACAGCGGGTCGGGCTGGCGGTATTTCTGGGCAAGGGTGGATTCGATAAAGGAGGTGGACGCACCCAGAATGGCAGTGACCCACATCCAGAACACCGCACCGGCACCGCCTGCAGAAACAGCGGCCACCACGCCCACCAGATTGCCCATGCCCACGCGGGTGGCGGTGGAAATGACCAGCGTCTGGAAGGAGGAAAGGCCGTTCCTGCCTTGCTTTTTCTCGCACACGGCGGCGATCATATCCCGGAACAGCCGCACCGGCAAAAGACGGGTGCGGCAGGTGAACCAGATGCCCGCCGTGAACAGCAGCACCACCATGAAGGAAATGCCGATGCCGCCGCCCAGCGGGATGGTGAATAGATCGCCCCACAGCAGGCGATAGACGGATTCGATAAGATTTACCAGCAAGGCAGATTCCTCCTGTAGATCAATGGAATGAAGACGATAACTTCATTATAGTACAGTACAGAAGAATTGTAAAATCTAAAATATTGATAGAAATAATCGATGGAACAGGATAACTTGACAAATCACATAGCTTCGATTATACTACAAACAGAAGGGGCGCTGACTGCAAAGGTCAGCTTTCCATCCCGTTAGTCAAAAAGATTGACCGCTCGAGTTGGGGAACTGTGAGGCGGTCAATCTTTTTTGTTATCATCGCTTTTCATCTGGGAAAACTTTGCCATGACCTCAACGGTCAGACGGATCACATCCACGACCAAGCTCAACAACGCGAGAATGAACGTGAGCAATGCGAGAGTCTCCAGCAGATTCATTCGATATCCCTCCCTTCGCCTTCAAGGCTCCGGGCAGGGTACTTTCAAAAAAAGTTTCCTCCCGGACCTCTGCTTGTTCTATGTAGAAATAGAAAAACCAGCGATACGGGATAGAAAGCATGACCACCAATTTTGCAATCAGCGCCTTATTGTTATTTTAACACAATCTTTTGGGAATTACAACAAAAGCCGCCCGGCGGTCATACCGGGCGGCGGAGGAAGATGCACGCTGCTGCGCGCAAAACAGAAGATTTTTACAGAATGTCGATGTACTCACCGGCCAGCGCCTTGTTCATGCTGCGCACGGCACAGAACTTGCCGCACATGCTGCAGGTGTCGCTGTGGTCGTCCTCGGGCAGGCGGGCGTCGCGGATGGCCTTGGCGGTCTCCGGGTCCAGTGCGCAGGCGAACTGCGCATCCCAGTCCAGCACGCGGCGGGCATCGCCCATCTTATCGTCGATGTCCCGGGCGTGGGGGATGCCCTTGGCGATATCGGCGGCGTGGGCAGCGATCTTGGAGGCCACGATGCCCTGCTTCACATCGTCCACATTGGGCAGAGCCAGATGCTCGGCGGGGGTCACATAGCACAGGAAAGCTGCACCGCTGGCTGCAGCCACAGCGCCGCCGATGGCAGCGGTGATGTGGTCGTAACCGGGGGCGATATCGGTGACGAGGGGTCCCAGCACATAGAAGGGTGCGCCCATGCAGATGCTCTTCTGCACCTCCATGTTGGCAGCCACCTGATTCAGGGGCACATGGCCGGGGCCTTCCACCATCACCTGCACGTTGTGTGCCCATGCGCGCTTGGTCAACTCGCCCAGACGCACCAGCTCCTCGATCTGGCACACATCGGTGGCGTCAGCCAGACAGCCGGGACGGCAGGCATCGCCCAGCGAGATGGTCACATCGTGCTCGGCGCAGATCTCGCAGATCTCGTCAAAGTGCTCGTAGAAGGGGTTCTCGTTGCCGGTCATGCTCATCCATGCAAACACCAGAGAGCCGCCGCGGCTGACAATGTTCATCTTGCGCTTGTGCTTGCGGATCTGCTCGATGGTCTTGCGGGTGATGCCGCAGTGCAGGGTGACAAAGTCCACACCGTCCTCTGCATGCAGGCGCACCACATCGATGAAGTCCTGTGCGGTCAGTTCAGCCAGATCGCGCTGGTAGTGGATGACCGAATCGTACACCGGCACGGTGCCGATCATCACCGGGCACTCGTGGGTCAGCTTCTGGCGGAAGGGCTGGGTGTTGCCGTGGCTGGACAGGTCCATAATGGCTTCGGCACCCATGTTGACGGCGCTCATCACCTTCTGCATCTCCACGTTGTAGTCCTTGCAGTCGCGGGAGACACCAAGGTTCACGTTGATCTTGGTGCGCAGCATGGAGCCGACACCCTCGGGGTTCAAACACTCGTGGTGCTTGTTGGCCGGGATGGCTACCTTGCCCTCGGCGACCCACTGGCGGATCTCCTCGGTGGTGCGGTATTCCTTTTTTGCCACGATCTCCATCTGCGGCGTGATGATGCCCTTGCGGGCAGCATCCATCTGGGTGGTATAAGTCTGCATACGTTCTGTTCCTCCAAATGACAGTTTATCTCTGAACAGCAGGGTGCTGGTCATACAAGGGTAGGGAAAGGCAGCCGTCATTCAGAAAAAACAGAACGTTCTGGATGCCGGCACCTGCGCAAAATACGCTTTTCATGTTGGTTTTCTCCATGAATTTTATAACGCGGCCCAAGGTGGTGTCCCCGGTTTGCCGCGGGATCGGTCAGATGATCTGCTCCGACAGGGCTTTCAACTCTTTGCACTCGGTCTCGATGTCGTCTGCTGCAAAGATGGCGCTCACAAGGGCCACGCCATCCACACCGGTGCCCTTGAGCTGCAGGATGTTCTCCTTGTGGATGCCGCCAATGGCCACCACCGGGATGTCCACGGCATCACAGATGGCCTTCAGGGTCTCGTGGGGCAGAACGTCCACATCGGTCTTGGTGTGGGTGGCAAAGGCTGCGCCCACGCCAAGGCAGTCTGCGCCGTGCTTGACGGCTTCCCGTGCTTCCTCCACACTGTGGACGGAAACGCCGATCATCATACCCTCGCCCACACGGGCGCGCACCTGCGCTGCGGCCATATCCTCCTGCCCCACATGCACGCCCTCGGCGTGGCAGCGGATGGCAATGTCCACATTGTCGTTCACAAAGAACGGCACGCCGTAGCGCTGGCACAGAGCATGGATCTCCACAGCCTCTTTCAGAAAAGCTTCGTCGTCCAGCTCTTTTTCGCGCAGCTGCACACAGGTGACACCGCCCTTCAGGGCGCTCTCCACCTGTTCATAGAGGGTCTGCTTTCCCACCCATGCGCGGTCGGTGACGGCATACAGAAGCATGTTCTGCTTATCGCACTTCATAGTTTGCTCCTTCTTCCAGCTGATCCGGGGTCATATTGTAAATGGCATCGATGATATAATTGCGGTAGGTGGAGTTGCCGTCCAGCGGGGTCAGGCGCTTGTGGGCGGTCTCGCCCGCAAGGCCCATGGCGCACACTGCGGCTGCAGCGGCTTCCAGCGGATGACCGGGGTTGGCGGTGACGAACGCCGCCGTGAGGGCCGAAAGCTGGCAGCCCGTACCGGTGATGCTGCTCATCATAGCATTGCCGTTGCGGATGCAGTAGGCGGTGTGGGCATCCGCCACGATGTCGATGGCACCGGTAATGGCAATGACGGCACCGGTCTGAGCCGCAAACTTTTTGGCAAAGGCCACGGCAGAATCCAGATTTTCCTCAGTAACTTTATCGGCCACATCGGCATCCACGCCCTTGGTGGTTCCCGCGCCGGAGGCCAACGTTTTGATCTCCGAGATGTTGCCGCGGATCACGGTGAACTTTACGTCCCTGAGCAGGCGGAAAGCCGTGTCGGTGCGCAGGCGGGATGCACCCGCACCCACCGGGTCCAGCACCACAGGATGGCCCAGCTGGTTTGCCTTTTTGCCCGCCAGCAGCATGCTGGTGATGGTGCGGCTGTTCAGGGTGCCGATGTTGATGTTCAGACCGCCGCAGATGGTGGTGATGTCCTCCACCTCGGCGGCATCGTCGGCCATGATGGGCGAAGCACCGCAGGCCAGCACCATGTTGGCGCAGTCGTTCACGGTGACGTAGTTGGTAATGTTATGGATGAGCGGGCAGGTGCGGCGCAGGTTCTCGAATTCTGTTTTGAACATTCGGGTGCCCCTCCGTCAGGAAAGACTGTTCTGCATGGAGCGCAGTGCGCCGGAGCGCTGCAGGCTGTACACCAGCACGCCCGCAATGATGGAACCCACTGCAGTGGAGATGAGGAACGGCACGATGTAGGCATAGAACGCGATGTCGCCGGCGCTCTTGCCCATGAGGAAGATGGCCACCGGGTAAGCGCACAGGCCGCCCAGAATGCTGGTGCCGAACACCTCGCCCACCATGGTGGCAAGGATGTTTTTGGTCTTATGGTACACAAGGCCGCACAGCAGTGCGCCGAACATGCTGCCGGGGAAGGCCATCAGGCTGCCCAGACCCAGCAGATTGCGCAGCAGCGAGGCCACAAAGGCTACGCCCACGCCCCACCACGGGCCAAGCAGCACCGCGCAGGTCACATTGACCATGTGCTGGATGGGTGCACATTTGCTGCCGAACATGGGGAAGCTGAATACGCTGCCCACCACGCACAGAGCGCACAGCATGCCGGCCAGCGCCAGCTTTTTCACAGAGAGTTTTTTCATAAGGCAAGGCTCCTTTCCAAACCTGCGGAAGCAGCAAAAACCATACAGCGCCTCCGCAAACAGCCCGCACCCGGTGCCAGACCCGGCGCAGGAACTATAAGAAGCGGTCGAGACTTTCTGGTCTCCTCTCACGCCGGAACACGGCTTCCCATCGCTGACGGTCACAAAGCTCAGGGCGCTCCCCCTCAGCCCGCTGCGGCACTTCCGCAGAAAAGTACAAGGCATCCTCCTTAATGGTAATAGGTACACAACAAAAAAAAACAGGAGACACCTTCCGCGGTGCCTCCTGCAAAAAATCATCCATTCTGACTTCCTACGGCGGCATTATCCGCATCAGGTAAAAGGGTCGAAGTTTAGGTACTTCCTCTCAGCCTGCTTCACAAGCTCCCCTGTATTTGATTGTGACTGTATTTTACACCCTTTGCGCACAAATTGCAAGAGGGGGCAAAGGCGCGCACGGCGGTGCAAAACGTTTTTCACGCAGTTTTTGGGGCGTTTCACGCAGGTTTTATTGAAAAAGAAGGTGAAATATGGTATTTTCAAGGCGGACGCATACCCCCCCGTAAGCAAAAAGGAGGAATTCCATATGAAGCAGACGACCCTGACCCAAAGGCTGCTTTCGGCCCTCGTGGCGCTGTGCATGGTGCTGAGCGTGTGCGCACCCGCCTTTGCGGATGTGACCGACCCTGATATGGCCAAGGCCGCACAGTGGTGCACCGAACAGGGCACCATGGCTACCAAGGGCGACCGCTTTGATCCCGAAGGCTGGACCCCGAAGTTCAAGGTGATCGAAGTGTGGAACAAGGCGTTCCCCGCAGCCTGATGCCGGCAGTGTGGATGCCGTGCTCGGTTCGGACCTTTTCCGTGAAAATGGGGCTGTTGCAAAATAGCTCTCTGAAAAAATCATGAACAAAACCCGGAACCTTTTCTCGGCCAAAACGGCTCAAAAAGGGTTCCGGGTTTTTGATGTTATGCTGTTTCCGCCTTATCCGTTCCACCCTCTGGCAGAGGGGTCCAGCATTTCGGCGGCAGAGTAAATGAGGGCGTTGCAGATGGCTGCAGCCACATTGCTGCCGCCCTTGCGGCCCATGGCAGCGATGGCAGGCACGCCGTATCGCTCGCAGGCGGCAAACAGTACTTCCTTGCTTTCCACCACATTCACAAACCCCACCGGCACGCCAATGACCAGTGCAGGCCGCAGACCGGCTTCCATTTCCTCCGCAATGGTCAAAAGGGCCGTGGGCGCATTGCCAATGGCCAGAATGGCCCCCGGGTGCTCCCGGGCAGCGCGGTGCATGGCGGCAACGGCACGGGTGGTGCCCGCCTGCTTTGCGGCTTCGGCCACAGCGGGGTCTGCCATGTAGCAGATGGCTTCACCGTTCAGTTTTTTCAGGCCCGGCTTTGTGATGCCCGCCAGCGCCATATTGGTGTCGGTAACGATGAAAGCACCCGCGTGCAGGGCCTTGACTGCGGCTTCCACCGCACCGGGTGTAAAGCGCAGATTTTTGGCATAGTCGAAATCCGCGGTGGTGTGGATGACCCGCTTGACCACCGCAGCCGTCTCCGGCGGCGGGGTCAGGCCCAGCTCGTCCAGTTCCCTTGTGATAATGGAGATGCTCGTCCGTTCAATGTCGGCGGGCAGATGATGCTGCGGTGTCATGTGTTGTCTCCTTTTTGCATTCCCATGGCGGCATAGATGGCGGGCATATCCAGTGCCGCGCGCACACCATCGGCAAGCAGATCAAACTGCTGCTGACGGTACTGCTCCATGGGGATAAGCTCGGCCCCGGCCGGATCGATGCCCTTCCGTTTGCACAAAAATGCGGTCAGTTTTTCGGTCAATTCGCCGGTGTCGAACAGGCCGTGCAGGTAGGTACCGAATACACCGTCCTGCACACAGCCCTCCGGCGTGCCGTCTGCAAGGATGCAGAACGCACTGCCCCGCACCTCGGTGCGGCCTGCGTGGATCTCGTAGCCCGTCAGCTTTGCGCCTGCAAAGGGTTCTGTGGTCACACAGGCTGCGGTCTGGGTCAGGTGCTTTTCGGTGCCGAACACCGTCGTGGTGGGCAGCAGGCCAAGGCCCCGCAGGGTGCAGGGGGTGCCGCTCTCCTCCCCTGCCGGGTCGCAGAGCTGTTCGCCCAGCATCTGATAGCCGCCGCACACGCCCAGCACCGGCGTACCGGCTGCCGAAAGCCTGAGCACCGCCGCTTCCAGTCCGCTTTCCCGCAGCCAGCGCAGGTCGTCCATGGTGTTCTTGGTGCCGGGCAGGACGACGAGATCCGGTGCACCCAGCTGGCGGGTGCGCTGCACATACCGCACGCCCAGCAGCGGGTGCTGTTCCAGCGGGATAAAGTCGGTGAAGTTGGACACATGCGGCAGGCGCAGGATGGCGATATCCAGCGGCTTGACGGCGCTTTTTGCTTCCAAACGATCCGAGAGAGAATCCTCGTCCTCGATCTCCACCCGCAGGTACGGCACTACGCCCAGCACGGGCAACTGCGTTTTTTCTTCCAACATGGCAAGGCCGGGCCGCAGGATCTCCACATCGCCCCGGAACTTGTTGATGATGAGGCCCCTGATGCGGGCACGCTCGTCGGCTTCCAGCAGCTCCACAGTGCCGTACAGCTGCGCGAATACGCCGCCCCGGTCGATATCGCCCGCCAGCAGCACCGGCGCATCCACCAGCTTTGCAAGGCCCATGTTCACGATATCGTCGGCTTTCAGGTTGATCTCTGCCGGGCTGCCCGCGCCTTCGATCACGATAATGTCGTTCTCGGCGGCAAGGCTGTTGTAGGCTTCCAGAATGTCCGGGATAAGGCTGCGCTTCATTTTAAAGTAGGCGGCGGCGGACATCTGTCCCCGGGCTCTACCATTCACAATGACCTGACTGCCCACATCGCTGCTGGGCTTGAGCAGGATGGGGTTCATGCGCACATCCGGCTCCACGCCTGCAGCCTGTGCCTGCACCACCTGAGCACGGCCCATCTCTGCACCGTTGCGGGTGACGAAGCTGTTCAGGGCCATGTTCTGGCTTTTGAAAGGGGCCACGCGGTAGCCATCCTGCGCAAAGATGCGGCACAGCGCCGCGCACAGCAGGCTTTTGCCCGCACCGCTCATGGTGCCCTGCACCATAATGCATTTTGCCTTGCTCATTGTGCCACCTCCGGCAGGGTTTCGGCCAGCAGTACAAGCAGCTGCCGGTTCTCGTTTTCTGTGCGCACGGCGGTGCGGTACCAGCTGGCATCAAGGCCCGGATAATTGCCGCAGCTGCGCAGTACCGCACCCTTGCGGCGCAGCGCTTCGCCCAGCGCTTCCGGCGCGCGGAACAGCAGATAGTTAGCCCGGCCCTCGATCACCCGCAGGCCCAGCGCCCGCAGGCCGTCTGCCAGCACAGGCCGCTGTGCTTCGATCAATGCACGCACCTTCGCCACATATTCCGTCTCGTCCAGCGCAGCAATGCCCGCCGCCTGTGCCAGACTGGAAACCGCCCACGGCTGGCCCGCTGCCCGCATCCGGGCAAGCAGCTCTGTATCAGAGCACAGGCAATAGCCCAGACGCACGCCTGCCATGCCGTAAAGCTTGGTGAAGGCTTTTAAAATAATCAGTTTTTTGCTGTTTTTCAGCAGATGCTTTGCCGAAAGGCCTTCGCCCTCCGGCAGAAAATCCAGAAAGCATTCGTCCACGGCCAGCACCGCACCCAGGGCTTCGCATCTGCGCAGCAGCGCTTCCACAAGGGCAGGCTCTGCCAGCTGGCCGGTGGGATTGTTGGGCTGACAGAGGAATACCATATTTGTACCCGGGTGCACCGCGTTCAGGAGATCTTTCGTCACCGCAAAATCGTTTTCTTCCCGCAAAAAATGCCGTTCCACCGTGCAGCCTGCCGTTTCAAGGGCGGTGGCATACTCGGCAAAAGTGGGGGCCGTTACCAGTGCAGTGCGGGGCTTTGCAGCCAGCGCCAGCCGGAAGATGAGGTCTGCCGCGCCGTTGCCGCACAGCAGCCATTCGGCGGGCACTCCCTCAGCCACCGCCAGTTTTTCACGCAGGGCCCGGCACAGTGGGTCGGGGTAGCGGTCTGCCGTGGCAAGCGCTGCCGTAATGGCCTTTGCCACCCCTTCCGGCAGGCCCAGCGGGCTGACATTGGCCGAAAAATCCAGCGGGTCGCGGCCAAACTCGGCGCGGTAGCCCGCCCAGTCGCCGCCATGGGTCAATTGTTTCATGCAAGGAACCCCCGTATTGCTGCACCCCATGCCAGCGCAAAGCCGCTTGCCACATACATCATGCGGTTGGCGCGCAGGATGTCCTGCGGTTCAATGGGGCGCAGGGCATCGCCGATGGTAGGCTTGGGGTAATATTCGCCAAAATAGTAGGCCGGGCCGGCCAGCTGCACGCCCAGTGCACCGGCGCAGGCGCTTTCGGTCTGGGCGCTGTTGGGGCTGGCGTGGTTGCGCCGGTCCCGCCGCCAGATGCGCCATGCGCCCTTGGCATCGTTGCCGGTAAAGGCCGCAGCGGCCACCCACAAAAGGGCGGCAATGCGGCTGGGGATGTAGTTGGCCACATCGTCCAGCTTCGCGGCTGCGCGGCCAAAGTAAAGATACTTCTCGTTTTTGTAGCCCAGCATGCTGTCCATGGTATTGATAGCCTTGTAGGTCAGCGCCAGCGGTGCCCCGCCGATGAGCATATACAGCAGCGGCGCAATGACGCCGTCGCTGGCATTTTCGGCCACCGTTTCCACCGCGGCCTTGGTCACGCCCTCGGCGGTCAGGTCCTGGGTGTCGCGGCCCACGATGCGGCTCACGGCTTTGCGGGCCGCGGGCAGGTCGTTTTTAATAAGCTGAGCGTACACATTTGTGCTCTCCTGCGCAAGGCCCCTTGCCGCCAGCGCCTGCCCGCACCAGAACATCTGCACCGCAAGGCCCAGCCACGGGCTGAGCTTTGCCGCCGCCAGACACACAAGGCTCGTGACCAGAAAGGTGCCCACCGGCAGGCAGAACGCCGTCACGGCACCGCCCAGCAGCTCGCCCTGCGGGGTGCCGGGCAGGCGGGCGCGCAGGAACTTTTCCAGCCGGGAGATGCATCTTCCCATAAGCACCACCGGGTGCGGCAGCCACGCCGGGTCGCCGAAGAGCGCGTCCAGCACAAAACCGCCGACAACTGCCTGAAGGATCATGCCCTGCTCTCCTTTGTGTACTGGACGGTCTTTACGAGATACAGCAGATGCTTTTCCGTCCAGTCCTTTGCATCCAGCACAAAGCCGCCCGCGTTGGGCCCGCACCATGCATAGTAGTCCCTGTGGGGGACGGCAAACCGCTCCATGGCGGCCATCTGGGTGCCGCCGTGGGCCAGAATGACCAGCCGCTCTTCGCCTGCGGCAAGGGCTTTATCGATCAGCTCTGCCACAGTGCGGCAGATGCGATCCGAAAAATCCGTCTTGCGCTCTCCGTCCGGGCAGGGGCTTTCGCAGTTGGCCTTCACCCATGCCTGATACTCGGGGTCCTTTTCCATCTCGATGAAATTACGGCCCTCAAAGCTGCCAAAGCACATCTCTTTCAGGCCGTCCACCGGCACAAGCTTTGCCTCCGGAAACAGGATGCGCGCCGTCTGGCTGGTGCGCTGCAGGGTGGAAACATAGACCACATCGGGGTCAAAATCTGCCCGGCGCAGCTGGGCAGCGCCTTCGGGTGAGAGCGGGATGTCGCGCTGGCCC
>SKER01000717.1_pt1 | contig 34822 bp, 31 predicted proteins | sample 4826961 | NCBI WGS metagenome assembly SKER01 (sample SAMN11008804, study PRJNA524170) | human gut metagenome | biome: Human fecal sample; material: Feces; isolation source: fecal sample from pouch patient p47 | host: Homo sapiens | place: Israel: Tel-Aviv | collected 2016-11-16 | reverse complement strand
GCGCACAGGGTGCGCCGTCCCAGCTGCCGATGCGCCCCGTAGGTTCGAAATGAACTGCACCCCAAAACTGCAAGGGACCCCTATAGTTGGACAGACAATGTTCTGCTTCTCCTATAGGGGTCTTCTGCGTTAGGGGGTTGATTTGCTGAGCAAGGATTACTCCGCCGAGTTCAAACAGCGCTTTGCGGGCAGATACGCCGATGGCGCGACCATCACCATGCTGCAGCACGAGTTTGGCCTCACGAAGTCAACCGTGAAGCTTTGGAGGGAGAGGATCGACCAAGGCGGCGTCGGGGCCATAGACAGGCCGAGGAAGAACAACCGCTATCCCCAGGAGTTCAAGCTTCGCGTCGTCGAAGCCTATCTCCGCGGCGAGGGAGACTACAAAGCCCTCGCTCTCGAGCATGGCGTGCGCAACAGCGCGCAGATGACCTGTATCGTCTTTTCGGACACGCATGCTAGAGACTTAGATGCTTTAGAACGCAATCAACGACGACCGAGAGGACGGTATTCCTTGCCAAACCCAGCCGCCAAGTACATCGACGAGTTCAGGCGAGAGACCGCCGACTACATCATCTCGACGGGCAGGCCGATAACGGAACGCTGCGCAGAGCTCGGCCTGAATTCCAAGACCGTGAACAAATGGGTGCAGAACCGCCGGCGCGAGCTTGCCGGCGGGCCCGACCCGAAAGCCGAGGACCGCGAGCTTCGCGAGGCGAAAAGGCGCATACGCGAGCTCGAGATGGAGAACGCCTTCCTGAAAAACGCCAGGCGTAGCCGCGCGCTACGGGCTGATGCTGACGGAGAAGGCCGAATTCCCGGTGAAGCTGATGGCCCGCGTGCTCGGCGTGAGCCGCTCGGGCTTCTGCTCATGGCTCTCCAACGGCCGCCCGCGAGAAGACTGGTCGGCCGAGCGCGAGGCGGTCCGGCGCGTGTGGCTGGAGTCGGACCGCAGGTTCGGCTTCCGGTTCGTGAAGCGCTTCCTGCCCGGCGAGTTCTCCGGCCTCACCCTGTACAGGGCGCGCAAATTGATGCGCGAGCTGGGGATACGCGGATGCGCGCCCAACGCGCGGAAGCGCGCTGCGATCCCGGATCCCAAGGCGAAGCCCCGGCCCGACCTGGTGCGGCGCGACTTCACCGGCCCCGTGCCCGCCTGCAAGCTCGTGGGCGACATCGCGTACCTGCGCACCGGCGAGGGGTGGCTGTACCTCTCGACGGTCATCGACCTGGACACCCGCATGGTGGTGGGCTGGTCGCTCTCCGGGCGAATGATGGCGGACATCGCGGTATCGGCGCTGACGTCGGCCAAATCGCGCGGTTACGTGGCGGGAAACGCGATATTCCACGCCGACCGCGGAGCCCAGCACACCAGCAGGCTTTTGGCCGAGTGGGCGCGCGACAACGACGTGCGCCTGTCCTGCAGCCGCTCCGGCGACTGCCACGACAACGCGGTGGCGGAATCGTTCTTCGCGACGCTGAAGAACACTGCGCGGCCGAAAAAACCGCCGATGAGCCGTTCTTTGTGCTGTTGGGCGATGTCATCGTGCCCGACAACAACATTTGCCCGCGCATGCTCGAGGTTTCTCGCGCGCATGACGGCGCAAGCGTGATTGCCGTGCTTCCCGTGCCCGACGAGCAGGTGCATCGCTTTGGCATTATCGGCGGCGCTCCCGTCGAAGGCGAAGAAGGCGTGTGGAAGGTGAACAGCCTGGTCGAGAAGCCGGCGCTTGAGGATGCTCCGTCGAACCTCTCGGTGTTCGGCCGCTACCTGCTTTCGGCTCGCGTTATGGAACTTCTGGCCGACGCTAAGCCTACCGTGGGCGGCGAAATTCAGCTCACCGACGCGCTTGATGCGGTGCTCGCCGAAGAGGAAGTGTACGCTGTCGTCATTTCCGACGAAGACGGCTTCGACACCGGTACGGTCGAGACCTGGCTCGACACCAACAACAAGCTGTATGCCCGCAAGAACGGCTAGGCTGAAAAATACGCGAGAGAACGGGGGCACCATACGGCGCCCCCGTTTTTTAGCGCCTTATCTCGTGGAACAAAAGGCACCTACTGATGGTTGCTGTTTTATTAGCTCGTAGTATAGGGTCTGCCTGCATGCTATAATACGAACAAACGTTTGGCTATAAACGACGCGGGTTGGAGGCGAGATGGAAAACGAGATTGTGCTGTTCGAATCGGAAGACGATCAGGTAAAGCTCAATGTCGAATTCGACGGCGAAACGGTATGGCTGACGAAAGAGCAGATGGCGGCGCTTTTCGGGAGAGACAGGTCGGTGATTTCCCGCCATATCTCTAATATTTTTAGGGAAGGGGAAATCCTCGAAGAAGGCAATGTGCATTATTTGCACATTGCAAATTCGGACAAGCCGGTCGCGTTCTACAACCTTGATGCTATCATTTCGGTCGGTTATCGCGTGAAATCAAAGCGCGGCGTCGAATTCCGTCGATGGGCAACAGGCGTGCTGCGACAATATGTGCTTGATGGCTACGCAGCAAACAAGCGTCGCCTTGCGCAGTTAGGGCAAATCGTCCAGGTCATGGACCGCATCCCGAGCTCGCTCGAAGCGAGAGACATACTCTCGGTCGTCAAAGCGTACACAGGCGCGCTCGATCTGCTCGACGACTACGACCATCGGCGAATCGCGAAGCCGAAGGGCCGCGCGGCGACGTACGTGCTTAATTACGACGAATGCCGAAGCCTTATCGCGTCAATGAAGTTCTCGCGCGACAGCGACCTGTTCGGCGTCGAGAAGGACGACTCCTTCCGCTCGAGCATCGCGGCGATCTACCAGGGCTTCGGCGGGCAGGAGATGTACCCGACTCTCGAGGAAAAGGCCGCGAACCTGCTGTATTTCGTTGTGAAGAACCATTCGTTCCACGACGGCAACAAGCGCATCGCCGCCGCGCTCTTCCTGTATTTCTTGAACATGAACGATGCGTTGTGGGCCGATGGCGCCAAGCGTATTTCCGATAGCGCGTTGGTCGCGCTCACCATCATGACCGCCGAGTCGAAGCCCGACGAGAAAGAGGCTATGGTGGCATTGGCTATGAGCTTCCTTTCTTTGGGGTAGTGCGTAGCGCATGGCGGCAAGAGCAAGATGGGGAGAGGGACACATCCGATTGGGCGTGGCCCTCGTGTTGTATGCGGCGTGCAATTTGGCCAGTTCTGTCCATTTCTGTTGTACACGCGTGCGAATGAAACTGGCTAGTATCGTTCCTATCAGGTGAATCGATAGGAGGAAACCATGTATGAGCCGTTAAAGATCATGCAGTCGTTCTTTATCGCGGGGTTTCAATACCACGATGGCGCGTTGGCGCTCAAAAACTCAAGCCCGGCAAGAAGCTCGAACTCATAGCCGAACCCGACAACCCGCACGACCCCGATGCCGTGGCGATTTACCGCAAGGGTGTGCATCTTGGCTACGTCCCCGGCGATAGCAACGCAACCATCGCGCAGCTGTTGCGTTTCGGCCATACCAACGTGCTTGAATGCCGTATTATGCAGGTCGACAAAAGGCCGATCCATGGAAACAGGTGCGCGTGGGAATTTACGTCACCGACAATCGCAAACAGAAAAAGGCGGAATAGCCGTGTGCTCCGCGTTTGGGTAGGGCGCCCCGTTCGAAAGAGCCCGCGGGGCGCTTTCGCGTTTTGGGGAGCGAGCACGATGAGTCAATGGCCCCGGAAGGTTTTGACTCACTTTTGCGAGGCCTGTGGCTAAGGGGATGCTGCTGCGGGCCTCTCTGCGTTTTTCGCCCTTCCGCCACTTGCCGAAGCCTTGCTTGCTGGATAATAGCTTTGGAGCAACAAATCATCGCTGGTGTTGAACCGGGACCGTAGGTTGTATCTTAGCCTGAATTTCCCTTTGCAAACTTTTCGTGAAGTTGTCGATAGGTAACATAGGTCACTGACAAATTCGCCTCGTTTAACTAAACTTGTTAGCCGTGTATAAAAACGGCTTTGACAGGGCATTATGATTAGCGGTGATTAATCCGGGCGCATACATTGGCTGGCTTTCCACGTGTTGCTTCCGTCAAAGCCTTTCCGTGTGAAAGGCGGACATATATGGCTAACTTCTTGATGACGCGGCGCAGCTTCACCGCGCTTGCGGGTGTGGCGGCGCTTTCGGCGCTTGGCTTGGGCGGATGCTCGTCGGGCGAAGGCGCGAAGGGCGGCGTAGCTGCGGGCGGCAGCGATGCAAACGATGGCGTTACGTTCTCCACGCACATCGAAGCGCGTGAGCTTATGGGTAGCGCCGATGCGTGTGATGTGCGCGTCGGCCTTATCATGGGCCCGCCGTCTATGGGCCTGTCGCAGTTCATCGTGGCTGCTCAGGCGGGCAAAACGTTCAACAACTTCACGTTCGAGCCTAACGGCGTGGACTACGTGGGACTGTCTGCTCTGTTCAACAAGGGCGACTACGACATTTGCACGTTGCCTAGCAATATCGGCCCTATCCTGTACAACAACACCGAGCTGAAAAACCAGTACGAGGTTATCAGCGTGAATAATCTGGGCGTGCTGTATGTTATGACCAACGACGAATCGGTGTCCACGCTCGACGACCTGCGCGGCCGCACCGTATACAGCTACGGCGAGGGTGGCACGCCGGAGTACACTATTGAGGCGCTGTTGGCGAAAAATGGTCTCGAGGGTACGTTCAACCTGGAGTTCAAATCGAGCCCGCTTGAGGTGCTGAACATGATGCAGCAGCAGGACGGGTGCGTGGCCATTTTGCCGCAGCCGTTCGTGTCGCTGGCAAAAATCCTGGTCAACCCGCTGTATATTCCCATCGACCTGACGGCTGAGTGGGACCGCGCATTCGCCGACACAGGCAGCCAGGCCGTCACCACCACAACCATCGTGAACAAGCAGTTCCTGGAGGAGCACGAGCAGGCCGTCGTCGAGTACCTGAACATGGCGGGTCAGTCGGTGGCGTGGACGCTTGAGAACATGGGCGACGCCGCCGCGCTGCAAGAGGAGCTGGGCACGTTCTTGAACAACTCTGTGGCGCTTGACGCTATGCCCTACATTTCCATGGTGAACCTGACGGGCGAGGATATGCGCACGGCGCTGTCGGGCTTTTTGCGCGAGTTGTATCTGGCGAATCCCGATTCTATCGGCGGCAAGATGCCCGGTGAGGACTTTTATTACCTGCCGCCCGAAGGTCAGCTGGACGAGCGCTTCCTGCAGGCGGGCTTGGAGCAGGCCACGCAGCATGAAAGCAGCGCCGGCACCGGCAACGGCGGCGTGACCGCTAGCGCGGCCGACGCGCAGGCCGCCGTTGAAGCGCTTGGCGGCAAGTAGCGGAAAAGGGAACCATGTTCGAAAAGTTGAAAGGCCTGGTGGGCGGCATGGGCGCGCGTGGTGCCGTCGCCACCGATGTGCCCGACGAGCTGCCTCGTATGCAGTTCGCCGCCATTGCCGCGAAGGTGGGCATGCCTGAAGAAAAGGTTGCCATGATGGCGCAAATGGTGCGGCAAAACGGCATGGCCGACGCGCAGATGGGCTTCATGATGCAGACGGCCACCGCTAAAGGCGTCACCTGCGAGGAGATCATGAGCATGCTCACCAGCATGGGCGTGGCGAAAAGCCAGGTGGTGCGCGTGATGTCGGCGCAAGGGCTCATGGCCGAGGACGAGGCGCAGCGTATTTTGGACGCCGAACGCGCTGCGGCCGAGCACCGCGCCGCCGCCAGCAAAACCAGCGTGCGCAAGCAGTTCGCCCGCAAGGCGCTCATCATTGCGTTTTGGCTGGTGGTGTGGGACCTGCTGGACCACGTGGTCGACAACCGCCTTGTGCTTGCCGGGCCTATCCGCACGTTGCAGGCGCTGGCCGACCAGGTGGTTATGCCGAACTTCTGGATGATCGTCGGCGCCAGCTTCGGGCGCATCGCGCTGGGCTTTTTACTGTCGTTTGCGGTGGGCTTCCTGCTGGCGCTGGTGGCGTGCCGTGTGCGCCTGTTTCGCGACTTCGTTGACCCCATCATCAGCCTGCTGCGCACCATCCCCGTGGCGTCGTTCATCATCTTGCTGCTCATCTGGGTAGGCAACCAGGCGCTCACCGTGTTCCTGGCGTTCTTCATCGTGCTGCCGCTCATCTACACGAACATGGTCACCGGCTTCGAAAGCGTGGACAAGCAGATGCTGGAGATGGCGCGCGTATACGGGCTGTCGAAGTGGCGCACGTTTCTGTACGTGTATCGCCCGGCGTTCATGCCGTTTCTACTGTCCAGCACCAAGATTTCGCTGGGCATGACGTGGAAAAGCGGCATCATGGCCGAGGTTCTGGCCACGCCGAAACCCTCTATCGGCAAAGAGATGGCCACGGCGCGCACGTTTTTGGACACGCCCGATCTGCTGGCGTGGACCGTGGTGGTGATGGTGGCGTCGGTGTTGTTCGAGAAGGCATTCATGGCGCTGCTCAAGCGCGCGAACCGTCCGCTTGGCGGATTCATCGGGAAACGAGGCGAGTGACGTGGGGCTATTCGGGAAGAAGAGGGCGGTGGGCTCTGGCGTGGCCGTGGGTGAAGGCGCGTTCGCGGGTGCGGCGTTATTCGGCGCGGCCGACTCGCTTGCCTCTGGCGGCGCGTTGTCGGACGTGGAATTTCGCCACGTGTGCAAGGCGTACGGTGTCAACGAGGTGTTGCGGCGCGTGACGTTCACGTTGCCGGGCGGCGGCGTGCGCTGCCTGATGGCGCCGTCGGGCAGCGGCAAGACCACGCTGTTCCGGGTGCTGTTGGGCCTCGAACACGCCGACTCCGGAGAGATTCGCGGCATTTCCCCTGGTCGCATCAGCATGATGTTCCAAGAAGACCGCTTGTGCGAAACCTTGACGCCGGTGGAGAACGTGGCGTTGGTGCTGCCAGCCGAGACGCGGCGGGCCGACGTCGCCGCGCTGCTGTCAGAAATCTTGCCGACGGATTGCCTGGGGCAGCCAGCCATGGAGCTTTCCGGTGGCATGCGCCGGCGTGTGTCGCTAGCGCGTGCCGTTGCGTTCCCGAGCGACCTCATTGTGCTTGACGAGCCGTTTACCGGTCTTGACCAGGCCACAAAGGAAAAGGCCATCGCGTTCGTGCTGCGCCATCGCGCCGGTCGCACGCTGCTGGTCGCCACACACGGCGAGGATGACGCGCGCCTGCTGGGTGCTGAGCGCGTGAACCTGGCCGATGTGCAAGACGGCGGCGTGAGCGTGACAGGCGCGACAGGGATCGGGTGAGTTGTCGCGATTCCGGAACAAGGCGTGAGCTCTGCTGCGCATGGCACGGCATTGATTCTCTGAAAGGATTTGCATAATGGATACAACGAAAACGATGCGCCAGCTGTGCGCGGACGAGCCGAAGCTCGAGGCGTTCCTGCAGTCGAAGGGCTTCCCGTTTTCGCTCGATAACCCCATTGTTGACCTGGTCACATTCGAAGACGTGTGCCAGGTGCGCAGCCTGGATCGCGACGAGTTTCTGAGCGAATTTGAAGCGTATAAGGCCAACGTATAAACGTCGCTGCGGAGTGGTTGTTTCTAGCGGGAAACTGAAGGGGTTCGCGTGTATTACTTGGGAATCGACATAGGTGCATCGTCGGTGAAGATGGCGGTGGTTGATGCGAACGGCGCTGTGCTGCGCGTGCTGCGCCGCGCTCATAAGGGCTCGCCGCTGCCGTGCCTGGGTGCTCTGCTAGGCGAGCTTGCGGATGCGGATGATTTGCCTGGCGAATGCGGCCGCGCGGCTGTTACAGGCAGCGGCGCGGATATGTTGCGCGCCGCTGCTCCCGCCATGCTTGAGCTGGAAGAGGTTCCGGCCCTGGTCAAAGGCGTGCGGGCGCTTGCGCCTCAGGCGGCGAGCGTGATTGGGATGGGCGCGCAGTCGGGCGTGTTCGCTACGGGTTTTGCCCATGGTTCGGCGCCGGAATTCGCTATGAACGAAAGCTGCGCGGCGGGTACGGGCAGCTTTTTCGAGGATCAGATGCAGCGTTTGGGGTTGCCGCTGGAAAGCTACTCTGATCTGGTGGCACGTGCGCAAAGTGTGCCGCGTTTATCAGGCCGTTGCAGCGTGTTCGCCAAAACCGACATCATTCACCGCCAGCAGGAGGGCGTGCCTGTTGAGGACATCCTGCAAGGCTTGTGCCATGCGACGGTGAAGGCGTTCAAGGCCACTATTGTGCGTAATCTGCCGGTTGAAAAGCCGGTGGCGCTGGCTGGCGGCGTGCTGGAGAACGCTGGCGTGGTTCGTGCGGTGCGCGAGGTGTTTGACCTGGCGGAAGGCGAATTGCTCGCGGACGAGAAGCTTGTGTGCGCGCAAGCGGTGGGCGCGGCGCTGGCAGCGGCGGAAGGCGCGGGCGGGCGCGATGACGAACGCATTGCTGCGGGCGATGGCGCGGGTTTGCATGTTGCGGGCGCGGGCGCGGCAAGTGGCGCGTCCGCGGGGCTTGCGTCGCTTGCCGCCTTGCGCTCTGCGCTTGAAGGAACGCAGGCTGCGCAGGCCGACGATCTGCCGCGACTGCCTCGGCTGCCGCAGGTTGATTGCACGCTGAACCGCGGTTTTGCGTTGGCTCCTAGCCCGTGGAACCCGCAGGGTTCGTCCGCCCGCGAAGGTGGCGCGATGCCGCGCTCGGCGGTGGTGGATGCGCTGGAACAAGGTGCTCCCGTGCCAGTGGCGCTGGGCGTGGACGTGGGATCTACCAGCACAAACCTTGTGCTTGTCAGCACTGACGGCGTGCTGCTGGACGCGCAGTACCTGCGCACGCGCGGCAACCCCAAGCAGGCCGTGCGCGACGGGCTTGCCTCGTTGGCACAGCGCGTGGGCGATCGCGCCTGTGTAGTGGCCGCGGGTGTGACGGGCAGCGGACGCACCATGATCGGCAAGCTCATCGGAGCCGATGTCGTACGCGACGAGATTACCGCACAAGCGCGCGCTGCCGCTGCGGCTGACTCGCAAGTGGACACCGTGTTCGAAATCGGTGGGCAGGATTCTAAGTACATCAGCCTGGTTGCTGGCCAGGTGGCCGATTTCCAAATGAACAAGGTGTGCGCGGCGGGCACGGGCAGTTTCGTGGAAGAGCAAGCGGCGCGCCTGGGCATTGCGCTTCCCGATTACGGCTCGCTGGCGCTTTCGGCGGAACATCCCGTTGAACTGGGCGAACGTTGCACGGTGTTTATGGAAACCGCTATTAATGCCGCTTTGGCGAAAGGCGCGACCAAGTCCGAGGTTGCTGCCGGCCTGTGCCTGTCGGTGGTGCGCAACTACCTGCACAAAGTGGTGAACGCCAAACCAGTGGGGCAGTGCATCGTGCTGCAGGGCGGTGTTGCCTACAACCCCGCCATCGTGGCGGCCTTCCGCGCGTATGCGGGCGAGAGCCTTACGGTCAGCCCGTGGTTCGCCGTTTCGGGTGCCGTGGGTGCAGCGCTGCTGGCTGCGGAGTCCCAGGGCGTGCTAGAACCGGTGCAAACCGGTGAAAGTGCTGGTGTGGCGCATGGTGCAGCCACAGTGTCGAGCTCGTGCGTTTGCCGACGGGAAAATGTGCCCTCTAACTTCAAGGGCTGGGACCTTTTAGGCGTCTCGCACGAAACCCGCCGCATCGACCCGGCCGAAATCGCTGCAAACCGCGCGTTCTTCCATAAAGTCGACGAGATGTTCCTCGAAGGCTACGACCCCACGCGCGACCCGGCGAAGAAAACGGTGGGTATCCCACGCTGCTTGATGTTGCACAAGCTATTTCCCATGGCTAACGCTTTCTTCAAGCAGCTCGGCTTCAACGTGGTGCTGACCGACGCATCCGATGAGGAGACGGTACGCCTTGCGCAGGCAAGCGCACAAGGCGAGACGTGCTACCCCGTGAAGCTGGTGCACGGTCACATGGCGCAGCTGCTTGATATGGACGTCGATTACGTGTTCATGCCCAGCGTGCACACCATTCGCCATCTGAAGTCGACGGTGCCGCACAACTACGCGTGCACGTATATGCAGTCCATCCCGGCCATCGTGGCGTCCGAACTGGACTACGAAGGCCACGGCATCACGCTGTTGAATCCCCTGATGAACCTTGATTTCGGACAGGGTGCCATGGCGGAGGTCATGCTGCAGGTCGGAGCGCAACTTGGCCGCACGCCGCAGGAAACGGCGCGCGCCATGCTGGCCGGCGGGTTCGCCGTCACGGAGTTCACGCGCAAAACCGAGGAGCTGGGCGATCAGCTGCTGGCCGGTCTGAAACCAGGAGAGCGCGTTATCGTGCTGATCACGCGCAACTACGGCATCGTGGACCCGGCGCTGAACATGGGTATACCCGACATGCTGCTCGATCGAGGCTGGAAAGTTATCACCGTAAGTCACCTGCATGCGCATGACCTGGGCATATCCGCGGATTATCCTGGCGTGGTGTGGCCGTTCGGCCAGCATATCCTTTCAGGCGCGAAGCTCGTTCGCCGCGACCCGCGCCTGTTCGCCGTGTACCTGACAAACCACGGTTGCGGCCCCGACACCATGATCGGCCATCTGTTCGCCGAGGAAATGGGGAGCAAGCCGTACCTGCACATCGAGATGGACGAGCATTACTCGAAGGTGGGCGTGGAAACGCGCGTGGAGGCGTTTTTGAACGCTATCGAGCATTACGAGGCGGCGGATTTGCGCGGCACGCCTACGTCGCGGCACGTGGTGAACTTGGCGTGCGAGCCGCTGCGCGAAGGCGAGTTAGCGGGCTTGCCATCGTTCGGGCCGTATGGTCCGCTTGCGGCGCAGTGGTTGCGTGACCAGGGCATTCCCGTGCGTGAGCTGGTGCCCACGCCGACAACGTTGGAGCTGGGGCGCAAAGAGTGCACCAGCAAGGAATACTACTCGTTTGCCAGCTTGCTGGGCGTGAGCTTGGCAGCTGTGGGTGAAGGTGGCGATGGGGAGGCTGCTGCCGATGGTTGTACGGCCGTGCGCTCTGAGGGCCCGGCGCAAGCATACGGCGAAGGTGCTGGTGCTGTTGACGGGCCGCATGCCGAACGTGATGTCGCTGCGGCTGCAGTCGCGAGTGAGGAAGGTGGTTGGCGCGTTGGCCAGTTGTTGCTGCCGTCGTCGCAGGGCGGCGAAGCCGATGGGCAGTTCGACCGCGTTATCCGTAGCGTACTGGATGCGAAGGGGCATGGCGACGTGCGTGTTGTGGCACCCGATGTGGAGCTGCTGCCGTGCAATGTGGCTGATCTCGAGGGCTTGTTCGTGCATGTGCTTGCCGGTGATGTGGTGTGGGCGGCCGCGCCTGCTGCGCGTCCCGCGCTGCAGGAAACGTTCGCAAAACCGCATCTGACCTTGAAGGACGTGTTGACGGCGGCGAGCGCTGCCCGGGAAAGCTGGCAGGATGTGCCTGTAGCGCCTCGCAAAACCCTTGCGCTTGTGGGCGAGTGGCCGCTGGTTGTCGGCGACGAGCTCACGGGCGGTTTGTTCGCCCGCTTGGAGGGCGAAGGCTACCGTGCGATGCGCGCCCCGTTCGCCGAATACTTGCTGTTCGTCTGGGAAGACGGCTGCGACGAGGCAAGGCACGGCAAAGTGGTGGGCGGCCTCATGCCCATGTTGGGCGAAACCGGCGCACCGAGGGTGGTGGGCCTGCCGGACGTGCCGGCGTCTCAGCCTGAATCCGACCGTGATCAGACGCTCACGCTTTCGGACGTGCAGGCGCTTGCTGTCGGTTGCGAAGCAGCATGCGCTCACGCGCTTGGCGGCTGTGACGGTTCGCATGAGCACGCCGCGGCGCAGCCGCAGCTGGCAACGGAGCCGCTGGAGGTGAGCGCGGCGGTTGAGGCTGACCCGCTGTTCGGCGCGGAACAGCGCACGCTGCCGCAGGACCAGTGGCACGCGGTGCTTGAGCGGCTTGTCGGCATGATGCAGCAAGTGGCTGACGCGTTGGGCGATATGTCCGCCTATGCGTCGGACCATTCGCAGCTTCGCCAGATCGCAACCGATGCGCTGGGTCAGTTTGCAGGCGCGAACGCGCGGTATCGGTACGCGAAGGCAGTGCAGGCGGGCCAGAGGGCCGACGGTGTTGTGGCGGTGGCGTCTATGTACGAGAACGCCGACATCATGCTGCGTTTGAAGAGCGTGCCTTGCCAGGCACCGCTTTTGCACTTGGCGTTCGACGGCGCGCTTGACCAAAGCGTCGAAGAGCGCCTGCGATCGTTTTTGTACTACGTGTAGCGCCGCCTGCCAATAGGCGGCGCTACACGGCGCCGAGTTGCCATTTTCGCTACATGATGGCATTGACAAGCAAGATTCGCTTATATTCGCAATCGAGGCAACGCAACTCTTAAGGCCACGAACGAACGGAGGCTTTTATGCCGCTTCGCAACTTACCAACTGATGCCGCAACGTCGCTGGCTCAGATGATCGATATTCGCCCAGGTCAGGTGTCGAGCATGGCGCTTACGCGCAATGCTGGGTTCGACCTTACGCTGCTGGCGTTTGCACCGGGTGAAAGCGTGAGCGAGGAAGAATACTTCGGCGATGTGCTGTATTACCTGGTGGAGGGCGCGGCATGCGTTGTGCTGCCGGAAAGCCGCATTGTGCTTGAGGCTGGTCAGGTGTTGCGTGTCCCCGCGCATGTTGAACATGCCGTGGAAGACGCGGGCGGCGAAGGCTTCAAGCTGCTGCAGCTGAATGCGCACGAGTAAGCGTTTGCTGGAGCTGGCTCATCCTTAAACCGGTTTATATCGGTGACCGGAAGGATAGAGGTAGTGAGAAACACAGGCATCGTGGCAGGTCAACGATGTGCCACGATGACGCAGCAAGAAAGGAAATCCCCATGGCAGAACTCATTAAAAACGTGGAGCACGCAAGCATTTTCACCCTGAAGGACCTGGTTGAAATCGAACCGGGACGCGTGAACAGCCTTACGTTGTCGCAGACACCGGGCTGCAAAATGACAGTGTTCGCCATTGACGCCGACGAGGGCATGTCAAGCCACGCGGCGTCGGGCGACGCGCTCATCACAGTGCTCGAGGGCACGGGCGAAATCACCGTTAACGACGTGCCGCACCAGCTTTCCGCAGGTCAATCTATCGTCATGACCTCGGGAAGCCCGCACAGCGTGCGCGGCATCACCCCGTTCAAAATGCAGCTTACGGTGGTGAAGCCCGCAGAATAGCAAAAGCGGGACAGACCTGCTTGAAGTTTGGCCCGCGCTCTCGGGCTTAAGTTGGGTGCGCTCGGGATTACTATTGCTCGAAGTCCACGTCCTTGCTTTCGCGGAAGAACACGGGCGCGACCAGGGCGATTACGGCCATCGCGCCCAGGTACCAGCCAAGTGTCTGGATGCCGAAGTTCATGACCAGGGCGTCGTTCTGTCCGCCGAGCAGCAGGCTGCCGAACGGGCGGGCCAGGAAGCTCGCCGCGAAGGTGACGAAGGCCAGCAGCGTGGCGAGCACCGGGTCGGACTTGGCGACATCGGTAAAGAAAATGAGTCCGAAATAGCTTGCCGCGGCGCATGGCCGCCAACCGCTCGATGACCGGTTTCGCAGTATCGGAAGTTGTTTGAGAAAAACGGCGCAGCTTGGTATATGGTGAGGTGATTTGTTTTTGAGGGGGGGGGAGACTATGGCCTCGAAGAAGAATCGCTCTTCTTGGGCGAAGGAGAAAGCGCAGTTCAACGCACAGCTGGGCGGTTTCGATGCGCTCGACGACGTATTCGTGCGGGAAGATTCGCGCCATGCTCACCTTGCGGAGGAGCGCGACAGCGCCCAGCGATATAAGGCGTGCGAATCGAAGAATCGTTACGCCACGATGGCAGAGGCGCAGGAAAACCTTGCCTGGTGCCAGAAGCAGGGCAAACGCGGCCTGCAGATCTACGAGTGCCCCTATTGCGGCGGCTGGCATCTAACTTCTCATCCCTGGGAGGACGCCCGTTAGCGGTTTCCCTATTCCGGACAGTTAGTGCTACGTCCCCAAAGTGTCCGGATGTATGGGCAGCGACCTTCCGCGATCCTTCGGTTTTTGCCTGCTGCGCCGTTGGTTGGGTATACTGCGGCGTGGTAAGGGAAGGGGTGCGCGTGTTCAGCGATTTCGCTATCTGGTATTTGTTTCTCGCCGGCACGGCCGGAGGCGCGTTCCTGTGCGCCACGGTGACGGATGTCCGCGCGAACCCCGGCTGGGATGCGCGTCGCGTGCCGCTTTGCGCGCGATGCGGCATGTTCGGCGCCTTCGGGCTTTTGGCGCTGGCGGCGCTCATGCTGTTCTGCGATCTTGGGGACCCCTTCGATATATGGTATCTGTTCGAGAACCCGCTGCGCTCCATAATGTCGATGGGCGCATGGCTGATCGTGCTGGGCTTGGCGCTCTCGTTGGCGGTATCGGCCATGATCGCCGCAAAGGTGGACGTGCCGTATCTGTTCCGCTTCCTGGAAATCGCCGGTGCTGTGGCGGCCGTCGGCGTGATGGGCTATACCGGCGTGCTGCTGTCGTCGATGGCGGCCGTCGAGTTTTGGAACACCTGGCTTCTGGTCGCGCTGTTCGTCGTGTCCGCCGTAAGCTGCGGCTGCGCCTTTATCTCGCTCTCTGCTTTCATCATCTCGGGATCAGCGCAAAGGTTCCCGGCGCTGAAAGGCGCTGCCCGCCTGTTGCGCGCGGCGGAGCTTGTCGTGCTGGTCGCGTTCCTTGCATCGCGGTGGTTGGCGGGCGGCGCGGCGCAGCGGTCTTGCGAACTGCTGTTTTCGGGACAGCTTGCAGGGATCTTCTGGGGCGGGTTCGTGCTGTGCGGGTTCGTCGTCCCGGTCTTCGCGGACTTGATCGCGCGTGTGGCCCCCGTGCCGGTCTTGCGGCAGATAAGCGCCGCTTCGACGTTGGCCGGCGGGCTGTGCCTGCGATATTGCGTGGTGCTCGCGGCTTCGCACACCCCGATTTCGCTGATTATGACATAATGATAGTTCATTAGGTAAACTACGCGCTGGCGCAAGGCGCTTCAGGTCCGCGCGAAAGCAGGAAACCGGGCATGTGACGGCTCATAAGCGCCTTAAGCGAAACGCATCGATACGGAACGGGGCGGGCCATGACGGCGATCTCCAACACAAGGCAAACCGGCGAATCCGCGCTGGTCGCCGATAAGGGTCTCATCACCATCGACGAGGAGAGCGGCATCCCCATTTGGATGCAGCTGCGCAACAGGCTGGTGTACTTGGTGGTGTCGGGCGCGTTCCCGCCCGGCATGAAACTGCCGACGGTGCGAGACCTGTCCTCGTCGCTGAAGGTGAACTACAACACGGTCAGCAAGGTGTATCGCGACATCGAGAAGGACGGCTACGTCATCACGCGCCGCGGCAAGGGCACGTTCGTGGCCGAGATCAACTCGAACGGCTACGAGGCGCAAGACGCGAAAGCTGCGGTGGATATGCTGATCGACAAATTCCTGGAGCAATGCAAGGAGCTGGGGCTGTCCGAGGCGGATGCCGCCGCGGCGGTGGCGAAGCGGGCAGGGGGGATGTTCGTATGAGAAGGTTCGGACCGCAGCGCGGGCATCGTGGAAGCGAGCAGGCGGACGTCGCGTTTGCCAACGTGTCGCACGAGTCACCCGACAACATCATCACCGAAAAGGATGCAAGCCGCGTAGGTGTGTACAGCTTCGCCCTGCTTATGTTCGCGGCGGGTTTTGCCGCCGTTTTCGTCCTCTCGTCGCCGTGGCTAAGCGTGTTCACCGTGCTCGGCTCGGCGGCGGCGGGGCTTTTGCTCGCGTCGACGCTGCGCGTGGCGGCGCAATGGGAGCACGTGGCGCTGCTGCGCTTCGGCAGATTCCGCAAGATCGCGGGCCCGGGCGTGTACGTGGTCGTGCCGTTCGTGGACTCCGTGGCGATGCATATCGACCGCAGAACCATCACCACGGCGTTCTACGCCGAGCAGGCGCTGACGTCCGACCTGGTCAGCGTCGACGTTGACGCCATCTTGTTCTGGATGGTCTACGATTCCGAGAAGGCGTGCCTCGAGGTGGCGAACTTCCCGCAGGCCGTGCGCCGTGCGGCGCAGACGGCGGTGCGCGACGCCATCGGCCAGGTAACGCTCGCCGAGCTTTCCGTCCGCCGTCGCCAGCTCGATCACGAGCTGCAGGAGTTTATGGCCGAAAAGTGCGAGGAGTGGGGCATCAGCGTCATCTCCGTGGAGATCCGCAACATCAAGATCCCGAAGGAGCTGCAGGACTCGTTGGCGCGAGAGGCCCAGGCCGAGCGCGAGCGCGACGCCCGCGTGCTGCTGGCAGACGTCGAGCGCGAAATCTCGGAGATGTATGTGGAGGCGGCACGCGTGTACAACGAGGAGCCGGGCGCCATGCAGTTGCGCGCCATGAACCTTTCCTATGAAAGCGCCCGCGACGGCAAGGGCGTCCTCCTGGCGCCCAGCAGCTTGGCCGACGGCTTCGTCGACCTGGGCAAGGATATGGCGAAGTAACCGGGAAATGCTTCGGGTTTGCATTGCTGCAGCTGCCGATTCGATGGGCTCAAAAGGCAAACAAGTCGGGAAATCACATGCTGCAACAGGTAACAAGCAAACGTTTTCGCAGGTAGAAGATATTCTTTACAAAATATAACCATTGAACTATTGAACTAGTTCAACATAAGAGTAATATACGGCTCGAGAGGTTGGCCATCCATGGTATGCACGAATGGGGGAGCTTGATCTCGGGCCGTTTCTTTCGCGCGGTTGCAAACGGGCGGAGGCGCGCGGTACGGGGTCGATGCTTTCGGAGAGATAACCGAGGAGGAGAGATGACGGGAACGCAAAGCGCAAGCCGCGGTTTGACCCGTAGGGATTTTCTCAAGGTCGGCGTTGCGGGAGCGACGGGCTTGGCTGCCGCCGGTTCCATGACCGGCTGCGGCGCCTGGCTGGGCGCCGCTACGCAGCAGGCTGCCGACGAGAAGACCGTATACACGTTGCACCAGTTCATGTGCACGGGGCGTTGCTCGCTCAAATGCACGGTGCGCGACGGCCGCTTGGCCATGATCCAGCCCAACGACACGGTCGATCCGTACTACCGCCACGTATGCGTGAAGGGCATTTCCGAGATCCAGCACGTCTACAGCGATGAGCGCCTGCAGTCGCCCATGCGCCGCGTCGGCGCACGCGGCGAGGGTTCGTTCGAGGTGATCAGCTGGGACGAGGCCATCAAGACGGTGGGCGACGAGCTGAGGAAGGCCTGGGACAAGTACGGCAAGCAGTCCGTGTACATGTCCGCTTCCAATGAGCCGCGCTTTAGCTTCCTGCCTGCGCTTCTAGGCTGCGCCACCGGCGTCGAGCCCGGCATCGACCGCGGCACGGGCAATGGCTCCGCGCCTGCCATCGGCGGCGACGTGTTCGGCGGCGGCACGAACGAGACGCGCGACTGGGTGAACACCAAGACGCTCGTGATTTCCGGCACCAACCTGCTGGAAAGCTCCATGATGCAATCCAACACGTTCCTAGACGCGAAGAAGGCCGGCTGCGAGATCATCGTGCTCGACCCGCACTTCTCCACCACGGCCGGCAAGGCCAGCAAGTGGATCCCCGTGATCCCGGGCACCGACGCGGCGTTCTACCTGGGCATGGTCAGCTACATCCTGGACAACAAGCTTTACAACGAAGCCTACATGCGCGAGCACACGTCGTTCCCGTTCCTCATGGACGAGGCCACGGGCAAGCTGCTGCGCACGGGCGCGGCTTGGGGAACCGACGAGGAGACCGGCGAGCCGGTCGACCCCGGCGATTTCATGGTGTGGGACGGCGCCAAGGGCGCGGCGGTCCCGTACGCCGAGGCCGTCGCCACCGCTGCGCTCGAGGGCTCGTTCGACGTTGACGGCAAGAAGGCCATCACCGTGCTCGAAAGCCTCAAGCGCAACCAGCGTCCGTACACGTGCGAGTGGGCCGAGGGCGTTTGCGGCGCAAGCGCCGAGACGATCGCCGAGGTGGCGCGCAAGTACGCCACGGGCGGCCCGGCGTACCTGGCGTTCGGCCAGGGCGGCTCCGACAAGTACTCCAACCCCGACATCATCGGCCATGCCGGCATGGTGCTGGTGTCGCTCACGGGCAATATCGGCAAGCCCGGCTGCGGCATCGGCCACGGCGTCGGCGGCGGCGGTTACAGCGTCACGCTGGGCGAATGGGAGCTTCCCGAGCAGTTCAAGCCCGCTGAGCTGGACGTCCGCTCCGACCGCTTCCCCGATCGCGATGGCGGCGTGCATGTGATCATCTCGTTGGGCAACACGTTCCAGCAGTACTGGGCGAACATGAACAAGACGCGCGAATGGATCGACTCGCTGGACTTCATCGTCCACATCGGCATGTACTACGAGGACACGGTGAAATACGCCGACATCGTGCTGCCGGTGTGCAGCAAGTTCGAGGACACCGTCGAGCACTCGATCGTGCGCAGCGACTACAACCATGTGAACCTGCAGACGAAGTGCATCGACCCGCTGTTCGAGAGCAAGCCCGACTTCGACGTCATGCGCCTTATCGCCGAGGAGATGGGCGTGGGCGAGTATTTGCCCAAGACCGCGGAGGAACTGGTGCGCTACCAGATCGAGCACTCCGAGGACCTTGCCGAGCAGGGCATCACGCTGGCCGAGCTGGAGAAGAATCACGGCAGCATGAAGATGGCCGACGTCGACGAGCCGCGCCGCGCCTACACCGACCTCAAGTTCGAAACTCCCACCACGCGCATGGAGCCGTACTACGAGGCATGGAAGCCTTGCGAGCAGGCATGGCCGAACTGGGAGGAGAACAACGAGGCGTACGTCGGCAACCCGCTGGCGGAGAAGTACCCGCTGCAGTTCACGCAGACGCGCACCCGTTTCTCCAATCACTCGCATTTCAAGGCGGCGAAGTGGGTGCAGCAGTTCGCCAAGCCCACGCTGGAGTTGAACCCGGTCGACATGGCCTCGCGCGGCATCGCCGACGGGGACCTGGTGGAGGCGTTCAACGACCGCGGCTCGTTCAAGTGCGTGGCGCGCGCGAACAACGCCGTGCGCCCCGGCTCCTGCCGCACCTGGGAAGCGGGCTGGAGCAAGTACATCGAGGAGGGGAACACGCAAAACGTCACGAACGACCACGTGAACCCGCGCGATGAGTACCTGCCCACCGGCGCGCCCATCCCGTACAACGACACCCTTGTCGAAGTGAAGAAAGCGTAGGTGATATGCCATGACGAAACTTGCAATCGGTATCAACCTTGATCGCTGCATCGGCTGTCACACCTGCGCGAACGCTTGCAAGATGCAGAACAACGTGCCCGACGGCATGCTGTGGAACCGCGTGATCACCGAGGGCTGTGACGCCATCGACGGCGCCGTGGGCGAGTATCCCAACTTGACGCGCACCTATGTGCCCCTGGCGTGCCAGCACTGCGAGAACCCGGCTTGCCTGAAGGTGTGCCCGACCGGCGCCACGTACAAAGACGAGCAGGGCCGCGTGGAGATCGACTACGACCGATGCATCGGCTGCCGCACGTGTATGGCCGCCTGCCCCTTCAACGCCCGCGTGTTCAACTGGGAAGACCCTCAGCGTGACGGCGATTTCAACTGGGGCGACGCGCGCGTACCCGTGCGCACCCGCGGCGTGATGGAGAAGTGCACGCTGTGCAAGGAGCGCACCGATGCCGGCGAGGAGCCGATGTGCGTGGTGTGCTGCCCGACGCACGCCCGCGTGTTCGGCGATCTGGACGACCCGAACTCGGAGCTGGCGCAGCTGCGCGCCACGAAGGGCAAGAACGTGCATATTCTGCTGGAAGAGAAGGGCACGAAGCCCCAAGTCTTCTACTTCGACGAGTAAAGGGGTGACGTTATGAAACTTTCGGCTCAGTCTAAGATCGGCGTCGGCGTTCTGGCGGCGATCATGGTGATCGGCTTCTGCGCCTACCTGTTCCAGCTGACGCAGGGCCTGTGCGTGACGGGCATGTCCAACGGCGTGTCGTGGGGCCTGTACATCACGTGTTTCATGTTCTTCGTCGGCTTGTCCGCCGGCGGCCTGATCGTGGCAAGCTCGGCGCACGTGTTCGGCATCGAGTCGTTCAAGCGCGTGTCCATGCCCGCGGTCATCACCTCCACGGTGTGCATCCTGTGCGCAGGCGCGTTCATCCTGATCGACCTGGGCGGCATCCAGCGCATCTGGAACATGTTCATCCACTTGAACTTCACCAGCCCGCTGGCGTGGGACATGTGCGTCATCACGACGTACCTGGTCATCAACGTGCTGGACATCATCTGGCTGCGTCGCGGCGATGAGCGCAAGGTGAAGATGCTGTCGTACGTGGCGCTGCCGGTCGCCATCCTGGTGCACAGCGTGACGGCGTGGATCTTCGGCCTGGAGATCGCCAAAGAGGGCTGGTACTCGGCCATCATGGCCCCCATCTTCGTGGCATCGGCCTGCGACTCCGGCTTGGCGCTTCTGATGGTGGTCCTGGCGGCGGTGCGCAAGGCCGGCGTGTTCGATTGCGGTCGCGAGCTGTTCGCGAACCTGGCACGCTTGCTGGCCACGTTCATCGCGGTGGATGCGTTCTTCATCGGCTGCGAGCTTCTGACCACGGCGTATCCGGGGACCGAGGGCGCATCCCATGTGCTCGGCATCATGACCTCGGGCGCGACCGCACCGTTTTTCTGGTTCGAGATCCTGGGCGGCCTGCTGATCCCGTTCGTGCTGCTGGCGTCCGCTAAGCGCCGCGAGTGCACGGGCGTGGTGGGCGCTGCCAGCGCCCTGGTGATGTGCGGCGTGTTCTGCAAGCGCGTGTGGCTGCTGTTCACTAGCTTCACGGTCACGAACGTGTACGGCGCGCCGGGCATTTCGTCCGGGTCGACCGCGGCGCGCGGCGCCGACGGGTTCGACATGTGGGCGCTTGCCGGGTCGTACATGCCGCAGCCGGTCGAGTTCGCCGTGGTGGCGGCGGTGGTGAGCTTCTGCATCCTGGGCATCGCGCTTCTGTCGAAGAAGCTGGTTGCGAAGGCGTAAGGCCATGTTGCGCGGCGCCCCATACCGGGGCGCCGCGGGCGGCGCTTCTTGATGGCGTAACGGGTCGTTTGGTTTGAAAGGACGGGAAATGCGTTCGATGACGGGCGAGGAATGGATGGTCGCATCCCAGCTGTATGCGTTTTTGGGCAATAGCCTGCTGTCTCCTATGAGCCGTACGGAATCGGTCGGCCTGGATCCGGCGTTCTGGCGCGAGCTGGGCGGCCTGCTCGATGGCGCGCTGGCCGATTCGGCCGAGTCGTTGGCGTCTTGGGCCGAGCGTGCGTCTGCCGATGCCGCCCGCTTCGAGACGGTGCAGCGCGTGTCCGTCGAGTTCACTAAGCTGTTCGTCGGCCCTCCGAAGCCGGCGGCCGCACCTTGGGAGTCCGCCAACGGCCCCGTTGATTCGCATGTCGGCTTCGGCGAGGCGACGTTCGCCATGCGTGAGCGCTTGCGTGCCCTCGGACTGGAGCTGTGCAACGAGAACAACCAGTACGAGGACCATGTGGGCATCGAGTTGCTGTACCTGTCCGAGCTTTGCCGCCGGGCATCGGAAGAACCCTCCGGCGCCGCCGCCTGCGATGCGGCCGCACCGGATGCGGAGGAGATCGCGTCGTTTGTTCGCGAGCATCCGCTTGCCTGGGTGCCCCGTCTTCGCGAGAAGGTGGCGGCGTCGCAGCCGGAGGGCTATTTCATTCGCCTTCTCGATGTTGTGCTGGCGTTGCTGAAGCGGCAGGCGTGATCGGTTGACCCGCGGCGGGTGTTGCCGTTCCAGGGGTTCGCGGCGCGTGAAGCCAGAAACTGCCGGTTTGGCGGTGCGTCCTTCGGGGCGCACCGCCTTTTGCGTTTTAGCGGGCGGTGGTGAGGCGCGGCAGCGGCTTGCGTTGCTGCACGGAAGCGGCTGGGCTGGGCAGTTGGCGCTACGTCCCCGAAGTGTCCGAGGCGTCGGGCGACTGTTAGCGGGCGGTGGTGAGGCGGGCTTGGTAGCCGCAGAGGGTTTCCGCGTTGCAGCCCGCATCGCCGAGCGCCGTCTCGAGCGTGCGCCTGGCCAGGCTGTAGTCGTTGTTGTTCTGCGACACGTGCATGGCCACCACCGTTTGCGGCAGGCGCTGGCCCGCTGCGCGCGATTCGGCAACCAGCGTGCCAAGCTCGGCGGCTGCCTGGTCGTTGGAAAGGTGCCCGCTGTTCGACGCGATGCGCTGCTTGATGACGTACGGGTAGGGCCCGGCAGCCAGCATCTTCGGGTCGTGGTTGCTCTCCAGCGCCAGGATGCGCACGTCGCGCAGCGCCGCGTGCGCCTGCGCCGTGACGATGCCGGAGTCCGTCAAGTAGCCCACCGCGTCGCCATCGGCGGCGTCTTCGATGCGGAAGCCGAACGAGGCGGCGGCATCGTGGCTGGTGGCGAAGGGGATGATGCGCATGCCCGCGGCCTCGACGGCGTCGGGCTCCGTCGTCAGCTCGCGGACGTCGAACGCTTCGGCCGCCTTCGCCAGCGCGCTGCTGTTCGCCGTGCACGCACCTGCCGCGAACACCGGCGGCACGTTGCCCGCCTTCGCCAGCCCGCGCAGCACCACGCCGAGGCCCTTCACGTGGTCGCTGTGCTCGTGCGTCACGAACATGGCCTGGATGCGGCCGGGGTTGAAGCAGGCCTCGTCGCAGCGGTTGAGGAAGTCGCGCTTGCAGATGCCGCAGTCGATCAGCACGCCGGCGCCGGTGGCGGTGTTCTCGATCACCGCGGCGTTCCCCGAGCTTCCGCTGGCCAATACGTGCAATGCGAGCATGTGCGTCCTCCGTGATCCGCTGTCCAATCAAAACGTTCCCCATACTAGCAGCATCCCATGTGCGGCATGGCAGCATCTGATTGAAAACATGCGAAGGCCCCGCAGCTTGCAGAGCCGCGGGGCCTTCGCCCTTTGCTCTGCGCTGTACATCCGTATGGTCCTCCCGGTCCTCTTTTGGTCCAGGATTTCCGCCGCAGTCCCAAGTGCCGACTTTCCTGTTGCCAAATACAGTAGCCGATCGCTTCGGTGGGCAGGTCGAAGGTGCGGGGATCGATTTCTGCAGCTTGCCCTCGTGCTTCGTTGAGGCGCGAGACGTCCGAATGGGGGAGCGGCATCTACGTCGGTCAAGGCCGCTACCGTAGATTGAATTTGAAGTTCGGGGAATCGGAGGGTAGGCGGATGCCCGCTCGGTTAACATTGAATAGTTTGGGCAAGCAGGAAGTCATGTTTATGGAAAAGAGCCAACGCACAAAGAGCCGAATCTTCCAGACCGCTTTTCGCCTTTTCGAGGAAAACGGCTACCGCAACACCACCATCCCGCGCATCTGCGAGGAGGCGGGCGTCAGCCGCAGCACGTTCTTCCACTATTTCAAGAGTAAGAACGCCATACTGGCCGATTACCGCTTTGGCTTCGCCGACCGTTTGGAGGAGTTCGCCGACACGCTGCCGTCCGACCTGACGGGGAAGGAGAAGGTTCGCAGGTTGCTCCAGTTCGACGTCCGCCAGAACCTCGAAGGCGGCGCCATGCTCAGGCAGTCGATCATCAGCAGCCTCGACGACAATCCCGAGTTCCGCGGCAGCCACGACCGCACCTTCGAGCGGGTTCCGCCCCTTTACGCCCGAGTCCTGCGGGAGAGCAACCCTCAGGTTAGCGAGGAGTACTGCGAGAAGGTCGCGCTGCTCATCACGCGGCTGTACTGGATGATCTGGCAGTCGTGCATCCTCATGCGCGACCCTTACGACTTCGAGCAGGAGCTCATGGATTCCCTCGATATGGTTTGGGACGGCTTCGGTTTGAAGTAACGCGCCTCCGCCGACGCTGTCTTCTGCTGCGGTCGCGATTCTACCCTCAAGGCAAGCGATATTTAACAACCCCTTCTAAGAAAAAGAGCGATGCGGGGTTGCGCTCTGCCATTCACCCGTTATTATTGCACCACGGTGTAATTACACCGTGGTGCAATAATACACGGAGAGGAGAAGCACCTATGGAGAAGGGACTGACCCGAAGGAGCTTTCTGCAGGGCGTCGCTGCAGCGGGAGCCCTTGCGGGGGTTGGCGCCGGGGGAGCCTTGTTCCGCGAGCGGGCCATGGCCGAAGCCGATAGCGCGGCACCCCAGGTGGAGCAGCTGCACAGCCTGTGCGGCATGTGCAAATCGGGCCAATGCGGGACCATCGTCACCGTCACCGACGGCGTGGTCACCAACGTAGAGGGCAACCCGGACTATCCGCGCAACTTCGGCGCGCTGTGCAACCGCGGCAACAGCCAGATGCCCCATACGTACAACCCGTACCGCGTGAAGGCGCCGATGAAGCGCACCAATCCCGAGAAGGGGCTCGGCATCGACCCCGGCTGGGTCGAGATCAGCTGGGACGAGGCGCTCGACACCGTCGCGCAGAAGTTCAAGGAGGTGCGCGACAACGACCCCCGCGAGCTGCTGTTCATGACCGGTTTTGCCAGCCGCGACTACCCGTTCACCGCGCAGTTCCCCGCTATCTTCGGCGACTGCCAGGTGCTCGAGTCCAACGGCCCTATCTGCTCGATCCACTACACCGCGCAGATGATGTTCGGCGTGTTTCCGTGCGTCGGCTTCGACGTGAGTTACTGCAACCTGCTCATTAACGTCGGCAGCCATGTCGGGCAGAACTACGGCAACGCCTCGGGCGAGTGCAACGAGATGAACGAGGCCCGCGAGCGCGGCATGCGCACCGTGGTCATCGACCCCCGCTGCACGGTGGAGGCGAGCCAGGGCGAGTGGATCCCCATCCGCCCCGGCGGCGACTACGCTTTCCTGCTCGCCTTCGACAACGTGCTGTTTTACGAGATCGAGAAGTACGACGAGGAGTTCCTGAAGAACCGTTCGAACTGCTCCTATCTGGTCGGCGACGACGGTTGGTTCCTGCGCGACCCCGAGACCGACAAGCCCATGGTTTGGGACCTGGCCGACGGAAAGGCCAAGGTTTTCGACGATCACACCATCGCCGATGCCGCGCTGACCGGCAGCTTCAAGGTTGACGGCAAGAACGCCACCCCTTCCTTCGTGAAGGTGCGCGAGGCGTTCAAGGACTTCACGCCCGAATGGGCCGAGGACAAGTGCACCATTCCCGCCGCCACCATCCGCCAGCTGGCCAACGACTTTGTTGAGGCGGCCTGCATCGGCCAGACCATCAAGATCGGCGACGAGATCATGCCCTATCGCCCTGTCGCCCTCATGCCCAACCGTGGCGTCATGAACCACGAGCAGGGCGCCTACGGCGATATGGCCGCACGCATCGCCTGCGGACTCGTCGGCGCCATGGACGTTCCCGGCGGCTTGCAGTCCAACAGCCGCGGGTCGAACCCGCCCGACAAGGACGGCGTGGTAACCCAGGCCAAGGAGCTCAGCCCCAAGAACACCGAGTCGTTCCACTATCCGCCGGTCCATTTCGACCTGCACGAGTACATCCCCCATCGCCATTCCATGTCGGCGACGGCGTTCTACAACGTGGCCCATCCCGAGGAGCTCGGGTTCGAGATCCGCGCAAAGGCCTTCTTCTGCGTGGGCGGCAACCCTGTTATGGCGGGCGGCGACTGCGAGACGATCGCCGAGGGCATTGCGGCGGTTCCCTTCACGGTGACCGTGGGTTACCACTACGACGAGGTGGCGCAGCTCTCCGACATCCTCCTGCCCGACAACGCCCATCTTGAGAACCTGGTCATCAACAACTGGAACGCGACCAACTTCTACACGAACTACCTTGGTTCCGCCTGGCTTCGCCGCGGCTTCCGCGATCCCATCCAGAAGACATACAACACCATGCACGCCGGCGACATCACTATGGAGATCTTCTCGCGTATGGGCATGCTGGACGAGACGAACGAGTACCTCAACGGCTCCTGCATCGTGACCAAGGCGCCCCTGGCCGACAAGTACAAGCTCGACCCCGGCACGCTCTACACCTACGAGGACGTTCTTGACCGGGCCCTCAAGAGTGCCGATGGCGATGACCACGGCCTTGACTACTACCGCAACAATGGAGGCTACTACTTCGCCAAGGTGTATACCCCCGAGGAGATGTACAACTACCACTGGCATCCCGAGACCCGCTACCAGCTGTACTTCCACACGCAGCAAGAGAACGGCAAGCGCTTGATGGACAACTTCCGTCAGCACCCCGAGGCCTACGTGTGGGGCTGGGACATGGACATGTACAAGAAGTTCTACCAGCCGACGCTCTGGTGGTGGGAACCCGAGATCGACAAGGCGCCCAAGGAGTTCGACCTGCGCGCCTTCTTCTACAAGATCCCCACGACCTTCTGGCGCTTCGGCGGCCAGGATCAGCTGCCTTGGGCGCGCACCTGGGCCCAGCAGTTCGTCCCCGATTACAACACCATTCAGCTTAACCGCATCACGGCCGAGGAGAAGGGCCTGCAGGAGGGCGATTGGATCGTGGTCGAGTCGCAGGAGGCGAAGATTGAGGGCAAGCTCCACATCACCGAGCTGTGTCATCCCGATTCTGTGGCCATTGCCGGCGCCCTGGGCCGCCTGGTGGACACCATCGGCAACGACACCATCAACGACGTGTGCTTCAACAAGCTCCTGACCGGTCTGAAGCCCAGGATGCACGACCCTCTGCATGGAGGCGTCGAGGACACCGTCCCCGTCAAAGTGTACAAGGCGTAAAGGAGTTGAACAATGCATTACGGAATGCTACTTGATCTTTCGCGCTGCGTGGCCTGCGGCGGATGCGTCATGGCCTGCAAGCGCGTCAACGGCACGCTCGGCGACGTGTACTGGTGCAACGTCTACACCCAGGAGGTCGGCGAGTACCCCAACGCGCACCTGAAGTCCATGCCCATGGGCTGCATGCACTGCGAGGACGCCCCCTGCGTCGAGCATTGTCCCACCTCGGCGAGCTACCGGACCGAGGACGGCTTCGTCCTGGTCGATCAGGAAAAGTGCATCGGATGCCGTGCCTGCGTGAGCGCCTGCCCCTACAACGCGCGTCATCTGAACCTCTACGATCCCGTCGAGAACCCATACTGGGGCGACGGCCAGGAGCAGATGCCCTTCGAGAAGCTCACAACGGCCAAGCATATCAAAGGTACCGCTGAGAAGTGCGTCTTCTGCCATGACCGAGTGAAGTCCGGCATCGAGCCCGCCTGCGTCAGGACCTGCGTCTCATCGGCCCGCGTGTTCGGCGATCTCGACGATCCTGAGAGCGAGATCGTGAAGGAGATCCAGCGCCGGAAGGCCGAGCCTCTGGCGCGGGAGCTGGGCACCAAGCCCTCGGTATATTACGTCGGCCAGTAACGAGGAGTCATCAATGGAAAAGATATCTAAGCATAGCAGGACGGTCCATAGCAGGACGGTCGGAATCGTCGGTCTCGTTCTGTTCGTCATCGGCATCGTCGGCTGGCAGGGGGTCGTGCACAGCGCGCCCGACGCCCTCGAGCTGACCGAGAGCGCCCAGTGGGGCCTCCTCGTCGGCATGTTCTTCTTCTTCGAGGCACTGGGGTCCGGCTGCCTCATAGTCGGCGCGCTGAAGAAGCATGCCGGCATGCTGACCGTAGGCGTCGCGGGGATTGTCGGCGCCTGCGTCATGATCCTCATGGACCTGTATCATCCGGAGGCGGCGTGGAGGTTGTTTCTGGCGCCCAACGTCGGTTCGCCAATGTTCCTGGACGTGCTGTTCTCCACGCTGTGCATCGTCTTCGGCATCCTGCTCGTCGTCGCGCTGAGCAAGGGCATCGACAGGTTGGCCAAGGCCATGGTGCCTGCTGTGGTCGTGGTGGCCGCGCTGTTCCCCTTGGGCACCGCCTGGCTGTGCACGACGCTTCCCGGCCAGCTGGGCTGGTCCACCCTCGAGCTGGCCTCGTTCTTCCTGGGTGCTGGCGTGTGCGCGGGAGCCTCCACGTGCTTCTTCAAGATGCGCGAGGGTCGCGCTCTGCTGGTTGCCTTCCTGGCTGGCCTGCTCATCCTTAACATCGCCGAAGTCGGGTTCCTCATCTACGGCACCGCGGAGAGTCTCGACCAGCTGACCATGCGCGAGGTGGTCATGGGCAAACTCGCCCCGCTGTTCTGGACCAGCGTCGTCGCGTTCATGGCCATCCCCCTGGTGCTGGCGCTCCTTAAGAAGGTTGACGTCCGGATTGCGGCCGCGCTCGGCGTCATTGGCGTCGCCTGCAGCAAGTACCTCTTCGCCATCAAGGGCAACCTGTTCCCCTACCTGTCCCTCGACAACGTGAGCGTCCAGCTGCTTGATACCGCTTCAGGCTATCCCGTGATGAGCTACATACCCGGCTTCAACGAGTGGCTTGCGTGCATCGGCGCCATTGGTCTGGTGGTCGCGATGGTGGCCGTGGCGCTTCCGCTCGTTTCCCAGGGCTCGAAGGCAGCCCTCTCATGAGCCCGCTGCAGGATGTGACGGCGGTGGCGAAGCGTATCGACGCCCAGAACAGGGCCGACCAGTACCGCGCCTTGGCCTCCTTCTTCCTCGACCTTCCCAAGCGTGAGACCCTTCAGATCATGGCAGAGGCCGTGAAGGGCGACCCGGACGCGTCCGAAGGCCTGCGCGAGCTGCAGGTGTTTTTCTCGGAAGCGTCCATCGACGACGAGGGCGTGCTCGACGAAGTAGGGTCGGACAGGACGTTTCTAGTGCGGGGCGTGACGCAGAAGGGTCCGCGGCCTCCCTACGGGTCCCTCTTCGCCGGAGAGACGCCTGAGGCTCCCGGGTCGAGCATGCTCCGCCTCAAGGCGCTGTACCGTCGAGCGGGGTTCGAGGTGTCGGAATCAGCCGCCGAATCGCCCGATTACCTGGGCGTCGAGCTCGCCTTCGCTGCTGCGCTCCTAGACAAGGTGGCCGTTGCGGAAGGGGAGGAAGCCGAGAAGCTGGCGAAGATGAGCGAGGAGTTCGTTCGCGGCTTCGTAGCCCCCTTCGGCCATGCTTACGTCCAAGAGTCTTTGGGATGGGCGAGGACGGGATTCTGTCGCGGCATGCTCCTGCTGCTTCGGGAGTTCCTGGAGAGTGAGATTGAGTTCGTAGGCGCGTAGGGCCGTTTGGTCTGCCTCGAGTTGCATCGAGCAGGCCGAACAGTACTTCGTCGGTATCTCGATACTGGATGGCTTATAGGACAAAAAGTGTGTCCGAAAATGGACGTTGACCCAGGTCAGCGTCCATTTTTATTGTAAAACTCAAACGAAACGACTTTTCCGCTCGGACAAAAAGTGTGTCTTGAAATTGACGTTTCCGCAGGTCGCATAGCGAATATCATGGCAAAAGGTCGCCGATTTCCGGAGGTTGCCGTGAATAATACGACATGCCCGTCCTGTGGGTCGCCCATGAAGCGCAACGGAAAGACCAAGTCCGGCTCGCAGCGTTGGCGTTGCGTCGGCTGCGGGGTCAGCGTGACCCATCTGGATTGGCGACACCTTCTTGGACGCTTGGGGGTGCGGACAAATAGTTGGACCGAATCGGTCCGGTTAGGAGTTCGCATCCCCCTACCGACCTCCCGCGCACGTCCCCGTTCGACCTCCTGCGCAAAAAAAGCCCCGCCCGGGTATCCGGACGGGGCTTGAAAACCAGGGCAAACAGCGAAGCGCTTGCGCGGCGCTGCGGCGTTATTCCGCCTTCGCGTCCTTGCCGGCGGTGCGGGCCAGGATGTTGGCGTAGATGGCGCCGGAGATGTTGTGCCACACGCTGAACACGGCGCCGGGCACGGCGGCCAGCGGCATGGCTGCGAAGTGCATGGTGGCAAGCGAGGTTGCCAGGCCGGAGTTCTGCATGCCTACCTCGATGGACAGCGTGCGCATCTGCGCCTTCGACAGGCCAAGCGCGCGGCCCACGAAATAGCCCAGCGCGTAACCGCAGATGTTGTGCAGCATGACCACCACGATGATCAACGCGCCGACGGTCGCCAGCTTGGCGGCGTTTGCGGACACCACGGCCATGATGATCAGCGAAATCGCGATAACGGAGACGAGCGGCAGCACCTTGGAGCAGGCCTGGGCCACCTTGGACGCCACGGCGTTGATGACGAAGCCCAGCGCGATGGGCACGAGCACCACCTGCACGATGGACAGCAGCATGCTGACATAGCTGACGTCGACGCTCTGGCCGGCGAGCAGCAGCACGAGCGCCGGGGTGACGACCGGGGCCATGATGGTGGTGCATGCGGTCATGCCGACGGACAGCGCCACGTCGCCCTTCGACAGGTACGTCATGACGTTGGAGGAGGTGCCGCCGGGGCAGCAGCCGACAAGCATGACGCCTACGGCAAGCTCGGTGGGCAGCTGGAAGACCAGGCACAGCACCCAGGCGATCAGCGGCATGATGATGAACTGGGACAGGATGCCGGTGATCACGGCCTTCGGTTTGGTGAACACCACCTTGAAATCGCCGAGCTTGAGCGTCATGCCCATGCCGAACATGACGATGCCGAGCAGCGGGTTGACCCAGCTGGTGGGCAGTGCCGCATGCACGGGCGCGGGCGCGACGAAGGCGATGATGGCGACCGCAAGCGCGATGATGGCCATCCATTTGCCGGCGAAGTCGCTGATCTTCTCGAGGACCTTCATGATGAACCTTTCTAACGTGCGCGCGTTGTTGGGGAAGAGGACGCTGCGCCGGCGCCACCCGCATATGCGACGTTTGACCGGCGAACAGGGGACGGAGGTGTGTTCACGATGCCTTGTCGAAAATGCGAGGATCGACCGTGAACACACCCGTCTCTGTCCGCCGCTCGCGCGGTGCTCGGCCTGCGATATGTCCGCTGCCCCAGAAACGCAAATGAGCTCCGCCTGGATATCCGGGCGGAGCTCGAAAAACTAGGACAAACGCGAGTATAGCCATTTGTCGGCAAAATGTTACCAACAAACGTATAATTCCCTACTTGTTGAATAGGGAATCGCGGCGGCGCCGGACGCTCTTATTCGCCGATGATCTCGGACAGGGTGCGCCAGCCCAGCTCGGCGCATTTCACGCGCGCGGGCATATGGCTGATGCTTTCCAGCTGGGCCGCCTCGTCGAGGTCTTCCTTCTCCTCGTCGGTAAGCGGCTCGCCCTTGACCCTCTTCATGAACAGGCCGCACAGACGGCGCGCCTCCTCCACGGTCTCGCCGGTGACCAGGTCGGCCATCATGTCGGCGGATGCCTGCGAGACGGCGCAGCCGTGGCCGGTGAACGCGGCCTCCTCGATGACGCCGTCCTCGATGCGCAGCTTCAGCACCATCTCGTCGCCGCAGCTGGGGTTTACGCCCTCGTGCTCGTCGGTGGCGCCCTCCATGTCGTACTTGTAGTCGGGATGCGCGTTGTGCTCCATGAGCGCGGCGGTGTAGATGTTAGCCATTGAAGGTCCTCCAAACGTTGCCGAGGCCCTCGATCAAGGCGTCGACGTCCTTCTTGTCGTTGTAGAACGCCAGGCTGGCGCGGCAGCAGGCAAGGTTCTCCACGCCCAGCCACGTGAGCAGCGGCTGCGCGCAATGGTGCCCGGCGCGGATGGCCACCTGATCCATGTCCAAGATGCTGGCCACGTCGTGCGGGTGGATGCCGTCGACGTTGAAGCTGATGACGCCATGGTGCATGTCGGGGTCGGGGCTGCCGATGATGGTGACGAAGGGCAGCTTCGCCATCTCGTCCATGCAATAGCGCACGAGCGCCTGCTCGCGCGCGGCGATGACGTCGAGGCCCACCGACTCCACGTAGGCGATGGCCGCCGCGGTGGCGTAGATGCCGGCGGCGTCCTGCGTGCCGGCCTCGAACTTCTCGGGCACGGGCGCCCAGGTGGCGTCCTGCTCGGTGACCGAGTCGATCATCTCGCCGCCCGTGAGGAACGGCGGCATGGCGTTGAGCAGCTCGTCGCGGCCCCACAGCACGCCCATGCCGAACGGGCCGAACAGCTTGTGCGCGGAGAAGGCGAAGAAGTCGGCGCCGATGGCCTGCACGTCCACGTGGATGTGCGGCGTGGACTGCGCGCCGTCGACCACCAGGTAGCCGCCCTGCTCGTGCACGCGGCGGCCCAGCTCCTCGACGGGGTTCTGCACGCCAAGGACGTTGGACACGTGCACCACGGACAAGATCTTGGTCTTCGGGCCGATCTTCGCGTCCATCTCCTCGGGCGTGATGACGCCATTCTCGTCGGGGTAGAGGTAGACGAGCTTCGCGCCGGCCGCGCGGCAGGCCTGCTGCCACGGGATGAGGTTGGAGTGGTGCTCCATGATGGTGATGCACACCTCGTCGCCGGGCTTAAGCACGGTGGGGGCGAAGGCCTTCGCCACGATGTTGAGCGACTCGGAGGCGTTGCGCGTCAGCACGATGTCGTGCGCATCGGGGGCGCCGATGAACTTCGCCACGCGCTGGCGGGCGATCTCGATGGCCTCGGTGGCCTCGACCGACAGGCGGTACAGGCCGCGCAGGGCGTTGGCGTTCATCTCCTCGTAGAAGCGGCGCTGCGCGTCAAGCACGGCGGCGGGGCGCTGCGCGGTGGCGGCGCTGTCCAAAAACACCAGGTCGGGATGGTTGGCAAGCAGCGGGAAGTCGCGCTTGTAGGGGTTCTCGGCGATGTTGGCGGCGCACACGATGTCGCCGGCCGTGGCCGAGGCCTGGGCGGCATGCGCCGCATCGGCCACGGCGCATGCCGTGCGATCGAGCTCTGCGTTGTTTGCGGAAGCTGACATAAGCTAGCCTTCCACCTCCTGATAGGGAATGCCCAGGCGGCCGGCCAGACGGCCGACGCCCGCGCGAACGGTTTCGTCTTCGACGGCAAGCGCCGTCTCCTCAAGGGTTGCCGTGGCGAACAGGCCCTCGGCGGCCTCTTGGGAAAGGCCGCGGCACTTCAGGTAGAACAGCTGGTCGGCGGCAACGTGGCCGATGGTGGCGCCATGGTTGCCGGCCACGTCGTCCTCATCGCACAGGATGACGGGGATGGTCTTGTTGTCCGCGCGCTCGTCCACCAGGAGCACGGTCTCGCGCTCGGTGCCCTCGGCGCCCTTGCAGCCGCGCACCAGGTCGATGGTGCCGCGCAGGACCTTCTTCGACTCGCCCATGAGCGCGCCGTTGGCGTCGATGTTGCAGCGGGTCTTCTTGCCGCGATGGCGCACGACGTAGTTGAAGTCGCGCACGTCCTGGCCGGCTGCCAGGTAGCGGGTGTCCACGTCCACGCGCGACAGATCGCCGCGCAGGTCGGTGGCAAGGCCCGTGTAGGACTTGCCGGCGCCCAGCATGCGGTGGCGGACGGTGACGAACGCGCCCTCGTCGCAGACGATGCCCGTGTCGTCGAGCGCCATCCACGTGTCGTCGAGCGTATGCACGGACGTGACGTTGACATGGGCGTTCTCTCCGGCGAACACGCGCAGCACCACGCCCACCACGCCGCTGCCGGCGGCGGGGGAGTCAAGCGACACGGTCAGGTCGAACGTCGCGCCCGCGGGGGCCACCACGTCGATGGCGGCCACGTTGGCGGCGCCGTCGACGCCGGCGATGCGCACCGTGGCCTGGCCGCGCTTACCGGCTGCCGGCGCGAATACGGTTGCGGCGCCCTTGCCGGCGGCTTCGGCCAGCCATGCGGTGGCCTGCTCGCCCATGCCGCATTCGAACGCCTCGGCCACGTTGTTCGCCATCTCCTGGCGCACGGCCTTGTGCTCGTAGGTGGAAAGCGCCGGGATATCAAGGTTGGCGGGGTCCACGTCGGGGTCGACCGCCTTCAGGATGGCGCGCGTGTCGGCGGGGCCGGCGGCGCGGGCCGCATCGACGCGCTCCTGCAGCGCGGCCACGGCCGTGTCGAAGGCGCCCGCTTCGCCGATGAGCTCGGCGGCGGCCTCCACTTCCACCTGGGCTGCGAAGGAAAGGCCCTCGGGCAGCTCAACGGCGGTCTCGTTCATATCAAGGCGATGCCAGGTAGGCGCGGGCATCGCGTTCACGTTGTTCAAAACGTCGGCGCCCATTATCCGATCGCCCCTTCCATTTCCAGCTTGATGAGGTTGTTCATTTCCACGGCGTACTCGAGCGGCAGCTCCTTGGACACGGGGTCGGCGAAGCCGTTCACGATCATCGTGCGGGCTTCTTCCTCCGAAATGCCGCGGCTCATCAGGTAGAACACCTTGTCGTCGCCGATGCGGCCGATGGTGGCCTCATGCCCGATGTCGACGTGCTTGCAGCGGATGTCCATGGCCGGGATGGTGTCGGAGCGGCTGTGGTCGTCGAGCATGAGGCTCTGGCACGACACGCTGCACGCGGAGTTCTCGGCCTTCGGCGTGGCCACCACGCTGCTGCGGAACGTGGACACGCCGCCGCCCTTGGAGATGGACTTCGTCTCGATGGACGCCGAGGTCTCCGGTGCGGCCAGCACCACCTTGCAGCCGGTGTCGAGGTTCTGGCCCGTGCCGGCGAACGTGATGCCCGTGAACGTGCACGTGGATTTGCGGCCGGCCAGGATGGACATGGGGTAGAGATAGCCCACATGGCTGCCGAAGCTGCCGGACACCCATTCGATCGAGCCGCCCTCGTCGCACGTGGAGCGCTTGGTGTTGAGGTTGTACATGTTCTTCGACCAGTTCTCGATGGTCGAGTAGCGCAGGTGCGCGTTCTTGCCGACGAACAGCTCCACCGCGCCCGCGTGCAGGTTCGCCACGTTGTACTTCGGCGCGCTGCAGCCCTCGATGAAGTGCAGGTCGGCGCCGTCTTCCACGATGATGAGCGTGTGCTCGAACTGGCCCGCGCCCTTCGCGTTCAGGCGGAAGTAGCTTTGCAGCGGGAAGTCGAGCTTGGTGTCCTTCGGCACGTACACGAAGCTGCCGCCGGACCACACGGCGCCGTGCAGGGCGGCGAACTTGTGGTCGGTGGGCGGGATGAGCGTCATGAACTTCTCGCGGATGAGCGGCTCCCACTGCGGGTCGTGCAGCGCCTCCTCGATGCCGGAGTACACGAT